>Ga0209367_1008612_pt1 | contig 13931 bp, 9 predicted proteins | sample WorMetLIZISLAND2_FD_187412 | JGI IMG/M metagenome (GOLD analysis project Ga0209367, IMG submission 187412) | Marine gutless worms symbiont microbial communities from Max Planck institute for Marine Microbiology, Germany - Olavius geniculatus... ... | reverse complement strand
ACTTCCCTTTCCTGAACTCGCGCACAGTCAAAAGTCGACACACCAAATCGATAAGAACACAGACGCCTTCTTTTTTCTCACTTATTCTCCTTTTTCTTACTTCTTACCTTTTCGCCATTTTTACTTTTAACTTTCTAGTGGTGCGGTTTCGTTGTAACTTAAGCTTTCCAGGGCAGTAAAATGAAATGCAGGTCAGAAACAAGTCTCAAAATATACCATAGATTTCTACCGCTAAAACGATTTTAGTATATTTCAAAAAAATTAGACTAAACCTATGCACTTCTTGTTCCGTGCGCAATGCCAAATTTGAGCATTTTTTGTGCTTTTCACTGCTTCGTTTTGGATGTGTAAATTGGAGACCGGCATTACAACTGAACCGGACGCCACCGAAGTGCAAAAACGACTTATTCGCTACAGCAATACAAATAATGTAGAAATCAAATGCTGGTGCATCGGACGTCGCCCGTGCAAACTTTTAGCTGCAGAGGTCACCGACCTCTTCTGGAGCCGAGAGTCGCGAAATCGATAATAACTTGACTGTTGTCTCACCAGCTGCCGTCCGTCCGTCCGTCTGTCCGTCTGTCTGTGATCAAAAGACGCCCTCTCGTAGCACTGATGACCAAATCATTCACTCGGTTAACCATTCAACTCCCCACTACACCACTACAATAAAAACGTGGCACTTTACTTTTGTCCATATGTTCGCCAATAATTATTGACTGATTTTCAAAATTCTGTCACTGCACTCTCTGCGGACAATTTGAAATAAAATGATTATTATATTTTCCACCACACCATTAATTTGTCTCTACATTACCTTGTAAAATATAAATGAAATATGACCGTATGACAATAATAACAAACAAACATTTTGGTGAAATTGAAAAAAAATACTTCAGATCAACACTGAGGTGAATGATGCATATGACACTTAAGTTAAACTGTGTGGGTCTAACCCAGTTTAGTGTCATACAGATCATTAACCGCAATGTTGGTCTGAAAAGTTTTTTTATAATTTATTTAAATGTTTGTTATTATCGTTATTTTTTACTTACATTTAAACCTATATTTCACAAGGTAATGTAAAAATACATTTACGGTGTGATAAGATATAATAATCACATTACTGCAAGTTGTTTGCAACTGTGCCAGTGAACAATTTTTAAAAATTGATCAATAATTGGCGAAGATATAGACAAAAGTGAAGTGGCACGTTTTTATGGCCCATAATGTATATTTTTAGCAGTTTTATCTACACTATATGACAATCTTTTATTCACCAACATTGGTAGGACAACAGAAAGAAAGACAAATAGATGAAAAATTAGGAACTACATAAATAATAATAATTAATAATAATTAGTAGAAAGAATTGTCCGGGCAAGTACCCGCAAATCAGACAATTGAACATTACAAATTAACGTTAAGCTTGCGCGATAACTTCTCTGTGCGCTTACAGAGAAGCTCACTCGGTAACTCAAAGCTAAAATATTGCCTGATTGGATTTCGAGCGTGACACTCGCCTGAGCCGACGAAAACCCTACTAAACGCTGTTCGGCAAAAATTTGGAGCATCTCACATAAATTTTGCGAAATTAATGTAGGTCTACAAAAACTTGCCACGAATACATCGTTACAACATTACCGTATGCTGTTTTGCTATACGCTTACATTCTGATTTGAGATCTGACTTCCTGAACTGGGAAGCCATATAAAAATGACAAACGAATGTCGTGCTGCACTATGTAAACTTTTAAATGTTGCAACATGCCATAAAAAGGCCGTCCAGGCTAAAAAATGTCGCGCTTCTATCCAACATTTCCTGATCCCTGAGGCCGCCTTTTTGTGGCCCTCCTGTTCGGCCAAACACGCTGAAGATGCCTTAATTCGCCTCTAGGCAGCCGCCTGAGCAAACAAGATTGTGGCGCTGTTTGCTGTCTGTAGGTGTTTATTGGGTTAATTCCTGGTCGGTCGTCACATCACTCTGTGCACGCTGCTGATGCTGGGGGCTAAGCCCGGAAAATGCAGGCGTCATAACAGCTTAACACGACGACGTTGTCGCGAGGCACCAACCACTCCGTGGGGCATGCGCGCCAAAAGCTTATTGGGCAACTGATTCCTGCAACTTTAAGGTTACCGGTACATCAAGGGTAGACATATAACACATTTATATTTCTCACTTTTATATTCTAATTCCTGAACATTTGTACAACTGCACGACTTACGAAATAAAAATAGAGAAGAAATAAGGCTTAAAGGCCCGAGAGAGAAAAGGTAAAACAAAGCAAAAAATGAAGGAAATGCGAGGCTACATTAAGGGTCGTTGTGTAAAGGGGTAAAGAGCAATTCTTCTAAATTTCAGCTCGTCGAAACACATTTTATCTTATCGGAAAATTTTTATCTAAAATACAAAATTTTGGGTTAAAATGCCTTCATTGTGAAGCATTTAGGGACAACATTAAACGACTGAGCACCCATAAACTCATCTGTCCGAAAATTGCAATATCGTGCCCTCTCCCAACTTTTTAAACCACGAAGTCGCTGCCTACAATAACTAACTAATTTCTGCAGCAGCTGGAGCTACTAATGCATGTCCACCATCTGCAGTCGCATTGCTATGCTTTGCAAGCTGCTGCGTCAGGCTTTGCGCTAATATTAATTCATCCGATCTCATAATGCTCGTCGAAAACTAGAAAAATATGTCCGACCAGTGCCGATATACTAATTAATCAAGTAAGTAAGTACGCAAGTATCTTTTATTTTTGCATGACAAGAACATGGACAAAGTTAGGAATAAATGAGCATCGGTAATACAACACACAACAACACGCACACAAAAAAGCTGTTTTTGACTTCTTGAACTTGAACTGAGAATAATTAACACTGCAATGAGTCACTCTGGTCACTTCTGCCCTAGGGAACGTTTACATCAATTTTCATCACGAGCCCGAGCAGCACAGACCGACGGATGGACGGACGGACAGAACCGTAGGCCCAATGCGGCCTATTGGGACGGATACGCCATAGTTTAAAACCAATCAAGACATTAACTGAAGAAACGGAAGTGTCGTTCAGTTGTAAAGTGCTGATACATCTTCCACTTACATCACTGTAGGCCTATTAATGTACTGAATTGAAGCGCGCCTATGCACAAAATCATTCATGCAGTCCACTCTTCTGTTTTTAGTGCAATCGAAAGTGCGAATTCGTGGCTAAAAATACAATGCGTGGAGATGAGAAGTGTCATTCATGGACTGCTGGTGGCTGAACAGGATGCTGACTCGTCTCTGTTCTAAGATGCTACAGCAACAGGAACGATGACCGAACACGTGACCCGGACAGCGGACACCTGCTACCATTGTCCAGCTCTCATCAATAAACAACGAGCTCATTGCCCGACCATCATGTACCCACTATGTGTCTGGCTGAACGTCGTCCGTCTGTCTGTCCGTGGTAGGCCTACGTAATCGACAGCGATGTAAACAAGAAATTTGAGCTAATGCTTACGAGACGCGCGAAAGCCTATAGCAGTTCCAGTTTAGTAGTTTAGCTGAAAGTTGTAGTGTTCACGCTAAGTTAATATACAAATACCAAATTCCATGTCTGAATCGCATAACAATTGTTCCGTGGCGCCACCTTGTAAATGATATAAACTTGTGTCGCAGCCCGAAATCGCCAAAAAAATCCATAAAACTTTCTATTTTGCCGTTCAAAGTCATTCAAAATCATTGAATTTGGCGCTAATAGAGAGCCAGTGTACGACTTCCTATAAGTGATTAATAGTAACCTAGGCCCTATCTCGCATCGTTACTGAGATACAGCGACTTATTTGCCAAAGATCGCAAATTTTGCCCACCCACCTCTCATTTAGCACCCTCGCTCGGGGTGACCCCCTTCGAATTTATGGAAAATCTTTACGGTTCCTGAAACTAGAGTCTTTCAGGCAGCCGACGGTAAAGATTTGGTGATTCTAGTTTGCACCGCTTTTGACTGATCCACCCGTGTGACGGACAGACGGACAGACAGAATTGCGATGGCTAAGACGCGCTGGAAGCAGTAACTGCTTTTGAGCGTAAAAGGATTGAAGCGACGTCCTCTAAAGTCGATGGCGAAAAAAATCGTGCTTAAATTTTTTCATCTTCTGCTTTTTGTTGACTGTAAAATATCGACCTATCTCGAAATATTTTCTGACCTAGAAAAAGCCAATACCAGTGCCAAGTAGCTGGACACCCTCTAGAAGACGGGCCTGAGTACGGGTACGAATTGGGTACGGGTAATGTGCAACTGATCGGGTCAGGTCGGGTCGGGTAGTCGAAATTGCCGTACCCGCACGGCCTTGGTCTAGAATCGTCGGTCACGGTCTCGAGTCGACCGCATCGCGGGGTGTCGATGTCCAGCGAAGTCTTAAATTACCAAGTAGACGGGACAGAAGAGAAAATTGCAAATATCCGACAGAAAAAAAATCACAGGTGCTCAAGGTTTTATCTTTACTCCTAAATTGACCCAAAATGAGGGCTTTCCAGCCCCAAATTTGGCACTTTGGTTCAAAACTTCTCCGACAAGAAAGACTGTCCGATAGCCCAAAATTTAGGGGGAAAGAAACCAACTGCTCCCATGCCCTCCTGCTACGACGCCACTGTCGATGTGGTTTTGGGGTTTTTGGTCTCGGACTTCCAGCTGTGGCCTCGTTCACACCCCTGATATCCAGTGCATACAGTCTACTAGGCTGGACCCCTGTATGAAACCAGCTGTCAGTCAGCATTATAACTTATAAGCCTTACTGTAGACACTCAGCCAGCGGCGGTCGTCAGCATTATTATCGCTAACATTGTTGCACGACTGAATGAAATCGCGAGTGTCACTGCCAAGCCAAATTGATGGATGACAGTCCAGCTCTTTATCTTGTTCAACCGACCGCTTATTGATACGTACCTTATAGCCCAAAAATAGCCGACCGAACCGGCGTCATAATTTTCGCTTGATTCCGGTGCACTTGCGGATCTAGGACGGGGGAATTCGGTCAAGCCCCCTTCCAGACACACGCAGTTTCCAATGTGAGCACATTCTTCTGCGGAGCAGCATGTAAACATAAAAAAAATATTTTAAAGGATGAAAAATTTTAGCAGACATATTGCAAATGATTGCCAAAACGCTTTCATCTGCGAGGAAGAGGCGGCATCGCTCTTCCCTTGGTCTTCTGACCAGAGGCTATGACCCTGAACCCCGCTTAAGCACACAAAACTCCTATTATTATACACTAGCTGTAGCGCGCTCGCAATGTTCGTTTCCTTTTCCAGATTTTGGATCCGCCAGTGAGTCACTGTATGAAACGAATGGTCAAGCGTGCTATAATGATATCAGTTAGTACGATTCTTGTCAGTACAATTCTGCCGCTGTGACGCACCAAGCGTGGTGGTCGCGATGCTAGATGTGATCGTTAGATTCACAACAATCCGCTCCGCTGACTTGCCTCAGTTTCAGTAGCACAAATCGTCATCTGCGATCCGCTCGTCTCCGCGATTTGGTAACTGTTGGCTTTGGTCCTCAAATCTTCTCAACACGAACTGAACCGAACTGGCCACATATCAAGCATAGTAATGCAATACAACAGACGACTTTACACGTCTAACTAATGTTCGTATACCAGTTCCTAATCTGTATTCAGTATTAATCGCTGTTGTTTGAGCGACAAAAAAGAACACTGGGCCTGAAAAAAGACGATCTACAAGCGTTCTCCCCTGGGACCCCGCGGCTCGGAATAACTCTGGAGAAGTATACGCAGCGTCAACAAATCTCGTGACAGGAAAGGGGAAATGCGGTCGGTGAAGTAACGAAAAATCCGCAGCATAAGCGCCGATCTATAGAAATCCCAACACTTCCTTATCTTTTCCTTTCCTTGACATTTAACTTTTCTCCATTTCCTTTTTACGCGCGAAATCAGCTACTGCTTTCAGCGCGTCTTAGCCACCGCAATTCTGTCTGTCCGCCCGTCTGTTTGTCTGTCTGTCTGTCTGTCTGTCTGTCCGTCACACGGGTGGATCAGTCAAAAACGGTGCAAGCTGAGATCACCAAATTTTCACCGTCGGCTGCCTGGAAAACGTTCGTATCAAAAACCGTAAAGCTTTTCCATAAATTCGAAGGAGGTTACCCCAAACGAGGGCGCTAAATGACAGGGGTGGGCAAAATTTGCGATTTTTGGCCAATAAGTCGCTGCATCTCAGTAACGGTGCAAGATAGGGCCTAGGTTACTATTAATCACTAATAGGAAGTCGTACACTACACTAGCTCCCGATTGGCGCCGAATTCAATGACCTTGAATGACCATGAACGCCAAAATAGAGGGTTTTATGGATTTTTTGGCGATTTCGGGCTGCGACACAAGTCTATATCATCCACATGTGGCGCCACGCTACTATTGTTATGCGATCCAGATAGAGAATTTGGTATTTGTATATTAACTTAGCGTTAACACCCCAATTTTCAGCTAAACTACTAAACCGAAACTGCTATAGGCTTTTGCGCGTCTCGTAAGCATTAGCTCAAATTTCTTGTCTTTATCTTCTTTGTCCAGCAACGGAGTCTGAGAAGTCATGTGTCTATGCGGACTGCAAATGCCAAACGATTTTTGGTACTCTGAGGCGCAACGCCACTAAGAAAATGCGGACTGCGGCGGATCTGCGACGGATCTGAGTTCGCGGTCGGATCGCGCTGCAGACCTCCCTCTACTCGCTGCCAAGAAGCGAGGATGGATGTGAACTGAACTGAACTGCTCTGAGCGTGGACTAACTCTCCCGAGAGCGGTTCAGCCTCGCCCGCGCCAGCAGTGACACTGTTCACGTCCGAGATGTTTGCTTACGTCAACTCAGCCACCTGTCCGCGACGGAACGATTCTGTTTTCTGCATGCATCACTACTCGTTGAAAGCGTTGACACTATAACCGTAACACTGTTTAAGCCTTAATACTGGAAATTTATTTATTTGGGTACTGAGGTCAACTCAGCCTTCTATCCTCAACAAAATTACTGTTCGTTAATTAAAAACATTAAACAATTGTTACCATAGCCGACAGTGACACTATTCACATTGAATAATGCTGTTAAAGTGTGTTAAAGTCAACTCAGCGTCCTATTCTCTACTGTAAGGAGTGATACGACGACGTTGACACTGTTCACGTCCAAGTTGATTGTTCAGGTCAACTCAGCCTTCTATCCTCCGCAGGATAACTGTTGGTTTATTGTATTTCCCTTTGACAACGTTAGCCTAAGCATCGCTACGATAGCGGACCGTAACTGTTTAAATCCAACACTACTGAAATACGCCTTTACATGTGCGTTAAAATCAACTTAGTCTCCTACCCTCTATGGCGACGCTGACAATGTTCACGTCCGAGTACTGAGTGGAACACCTCGGCGTGGTTGATTGATGACCTCGTCCGTGGGTGTACCGCGTCAGTTTTGCGCGCGTTTAAACGCACGGTTACCGTCATGACATCTTCATACTTTGGGCCGGTTGTTCACACACTTATTCTGAGTGCATGTCACTACCGACTCAAAAAAATCCCAAAACGGCAACGAAGACCGTTCTCAGAAGCTCAAATTCCATTACTTCAATTTGTTGTGACAACAAGTCGTACAACAAACTTAGGCCTACACCATCTTGATATTAAGAAATGTTGTAGAATTGTTCTAAGTCTTGGAAAACATCTTTCAAAATCGCAATGCCTTAAATTTTTAATAAAACACTTAACAAACAAAACAAAATTACCTAAGCAACTAGTGTAGTATTAGGCCTACCGTTTTCACATTTTTTGTCGACTAACCGTCTAACTTTTTACAGATTATTCTACAAATCGCGCAAAGTAAACATTACAAATGACGAGTATAGGAGCCTTTCTTCGTGAACACTATATAGCATGACAGTATGCACTGAAAATGATCTCAACAGTCTATAAGCTATTTATACCGTAGGCTACGAGTAAGTTTCTGTCTAAAATGCAACGCACGCCTTGTAGACGTTTTCGCCATCCCAAAAACAAACGCATGCAGTATAGGTGTATATACTGTAGCTGTAGATGCGTCACTTCAAAGACTAAAGATGCGTATACAGATCGACACAAATAAAATGAAACAAAATGAAAGCCGCACGCCTTGACTTTCATTGCATTTCTATCACTTTGTACGCACCTCAAGAAAAAATGATATCGCATTACAAGACAGACGTACGAATATGCTGTGTAGCCTATACAAGAAAGCGATGACTACAAAGCGCAATGGACTGGAATAAAATTCGACACAGAATGAACAGCTGAAATATGACGACGTTATGACGGTCATTGTGCCACTCAGCGCGCAGAAACACACACACACACCCTCACACACGGCGACGTTTTTTTCTTTAGAAATTGACGGCGACAGAGACAGCAAAGCAAACACGGCGGAGTCTGCCTATACTGGCGCCCTCTAAGCCACAGCGATATGATTAGAAACGCTTTGTTTAGTCGTGTCGCAGCAATGCTAACACTGCGAATGCGATATTCTGCTGACTTGACTTGCCTGAGTAAGCCGAATCTCGTTTTATTATTTAACGAGGCGGCGCGCGCGCCCGTTTGTTCTGCGTATGCGCGTCCGTACGGAAATGCGCCATCTTTTTCCTCGCGTCGAATAATTCGTCTGCTGCTGAACAAAAGTAAACATGGCGGCGCGTTGGCGTTGGGTAATATTTCTGTAGCAGCGGCGGCGGCAAAGCGATTATGAATATGACGCCGTCTATAGAATGAATTCAATGATGACGTGCGTCGCCATGGCAACGATAGCACCTGCAGCAGCAGTCGCCACCGATGTTGATGGTATTATGTTTCTCGTTGATCGGTCAGTTCATCCGTTCAACGACTGGCTGTGTGACGGTTTCTCTACCTCACTACGCGATCCCTAATGCTCAGGTTGACGATTTATGTACACGGCGACAGAAAAGTGGGTAACAGCTGCTAGCGAAGGCGTAACAGGGAATCGCCATCAATCCAATAAGCATCGTAGGCCTAATAAAAATTAACCTATATAGTAAAATAATGCTGGTTTTGGTTTTTATATCACTCAATGATCGTTTTAGCTTGGAAAACTGTAAATGAAAAGTCAGTACATAATTAATTTTCATAACTTAGACGTTGGATGGCTGACAATCACTGGTATCACTGCATTAAAATACCCTGCCAATTCCATGTACGTACTACGTAGAACGTAAATTAACAATGCAGAGATGAAAGACGTGTATGAATCGTCACAAAACGTACGAGTTGCTCGGTGGCGGCGCGGTGCTATACTGTGTGTGGCCCGGAGGCAAGTGCAGAGTGGCAAGTACTTGATCTGCTGTCTACAGGCGCTAATTGACCGGCTTAGAGAGACCACCCAATGTGTGCACGGACGCCGGCAAGCAACTAGTTGTGAATAAATGCCGCAGCCATTAGCCGACATTAGCACGTTTCCTGACGTCAGTCGTATTCATATGACGACAATTTTCCCGGCTATACTATTAATATTTCGAGTTATTTAGGATTTCTCCGTCTACGCCGTTACAAATCGTTTCTATCGCTGGAGAGTCAATACGACGTAGCGTACCACACGATTCTGTTCCATGAACTTTTGTGATTCGTTTACAACATCGTGCCACCATTTGACAACTAGAATGCGCTAAAATAAACGCGCTGACTGTTAATTCGGCGGCCGTACAAATAGCCTGTAGTTTAATTGTACGGCTGCCGAATAGATAGCCATAATAGCCGCCCAAGACGACTGCCGGATAAATACCGCGGGCCTTGTGAGACCGGATGTTTATTTAGCAATTAAATGAATAGCCGCTATTCATCCGGCTACCGGAAAATATCCTGCGCCTAAAATAAAACCGTATGTATTTTTAATACAGTGCAAATGACACTTATCCTCGAAAGTTATTGATAATCGCTTTGATTCCAACACGGCGTGAGCGTATACATACAGGCAATCAATTTGTTTTCGAAGTGTTTGATTTTAGAGGTTCAATAAAAAAATTACGGATGGAAGTTTGTTAGAGACGGACGATAACTGGAAGCGCGGGAAAATGAAATGACGCATACCTGTTGAGGTGTGACGTACGTCATTAGGCAGGACAGGTGTGAAGAGGTGACAACAAGTGATGATTGCTAACAACTGAAACGTCAGCGGCGATGATCCCGTAGTGCAAATCATTCTACGATCATTCGCCGCGATCAACTAAACACCACATACAGGGTGTGCCAAAGAATGACCCAAATTGTTTTTGTCAAAACTTCACCAAATCTCAATAAATTTTGATAATTTTTGGCACACAGATAGCGAAGACGATAGAAATATGTAAGGTACACTCAATGTCCACCTCACGTGGTTCACGTCAACGCACTACCGTGTAAAATGCAGATGCTCCGAATTGTTGCATCACGCTCAGTTGTTGTCTTCGTAAAAGATTTAATGACTTAATTAAATACAGAATACGCTAAAATGTTATTTATTTAGCAGAATTATAAGCTTTTGTAACAACTTGCTTTCAAATTATCAGAATTTATGCCAAAAGTGTATACAATGGCTTAGAGGTGACGCCACGGCTGACAGCAGCATTAACGATCAACTATCAAAATCAGGCACGTCGAGAGCCACAGCGGGACCCGGGGAAACATTCTCTCCTGTGGGGAGAAAATTCTTAATTTTTTTTTCTTTTCAAAAGGGTGCGTTCTAGTGTACTTTAATTTTGAGCGACGGCGGGCCCCCAAACGTCGCGGGGCCTGGTGTACCTTACCCCGTCCTACCCCCCTCTCCACGGGCCTGATCAAAATGCACAGGACTCATTCATGGATAAAATGTGTTTTAAGCTCGTCAATCAATTATTTTGTTGTCTGATATATTCAGCGTACAATATTAAATACCACAAAATTATTACATATCATGGCACTCTTTGTCAAACTGATAACAAAAAAGTGAGCAATCTGACACTGATAATAACCGTGTAATGTAACAATTTGGAGCATCTGCGTTTTACATGGTAGTGCGTTGACATAAACTATATGAGGTAAACAATGAGTGTACCTTAGTCTTGGCTATCTGTATGTCAAAAATTATTAAATTTGGTAGAGATTTGACGAAGTTCTGACCAAAACAAGTCGGGTTATTAAAACCTCCACTAATCCAACAAATGGGCTGGGGGATCGCTGTAAGCTCACCCAGTGGCGTCAGAAGCAAAGGTCCGACCGCAAAGAGGTTTAGGCCTATTTTTGAGCTCAAAATCGCATCCCGTGGTGACGTTTTTCGTAATCTTTATTCAGCTTTTCCTGGTTTCTGCCGATGGAGGTGTTCGATGGGTTCTACTTTTATCAGGGATTAAGATACATGTCTAAAATAATAATATTCCTTCTTGTTGTAGATACAGAACATCTGATGGCAATATAAGTCAAAACATGAAACATGTTTACTGTTAGTTGCAGCCTATGGCTGTAAACCTAAAACATAACAATACTAGAAAAAAGTAAACAATAGTGTGAGCCTCCATTGCAGTTACTTTAAGTAGTTAAAACATTAACATAAAAAAGATCTCGCGTAAGGAGCTGTTCGCTTATTAGGCAGTTTATACAAAAAGTGAAAAAAAATCTATAGGGTACGTTGAAAAAGTTGAAAAAAAACACGAAATGTAAATAATTTTCTTTCGTTGCGTAAGAATGACGTGAAAACAAAACGACAGTATAGCCTAAATGCAACATACCTTGGCGCTGAAGACAATATTATTATCACAAAATTACCGCAATGTCGATGGCGTCAGATATGACTCAACAGTTGCAGTTCGCGCGCAACACCCAGAACTAACTCTAGGCCCTGTAAGCCTATACCAACAACGTCAGCAGCAGCAGCAGCAGCAAGCATAGAATGACTCTGCAATAGGCGTCCGCTGCACTCAGCCAATAACAGTCGTCGCACACTGCACTGCTCCTGCTGCTGCTGCTGTCTGCGGGAATATTCGACAAAGCTGTTCCACTGTCGCTGGCCATGCACCGATCGCCACTATCAAAAGCAAATAAACGACGATTTCATGGCAGCTACATCCAGCGACGTCGGGAGCCAGAGCGGGGCTCGAGGAAAACATTCTGGCGGGGCCTGTCTGGGGAGAAAATTTGTGAATTTCGCTTTTTAAAATGGCGCATTCTGGTGCACTTTATATTTCGGAAGAGAATGGGGCCTTCAAACGTCGCGGGGCCCGAAGAAAACTTTTTCCTTCTCTTTCTTTCGAAGGGCCTGGCTACATTAGCGCTTGTCTAAGTGAAGTTACGATGAGCGGGGACTTTGCTGCTGGGAACGTTTATTTTTCCAATATGCAGTAAATCTTAATGCAGTATGGACTGCGTTGAAAAAAACCGTTAAATAGCCGGTTCAACTAAGTTCTAAAATAACATTTAGAATACAAAAAACGACACTGTGCAACATTGCTGAGGACAGAAACAGTGGCGAAAGTTGGTAGCACTGGCATCTCTGACTGAAAGCAGCTGAACGATAAAGATGTGACCCACGCAATTACAATAGGGGCTACCATTAATCTGTCCGTTAATGCTGACCGCTCATCGTTGCAAACATAAAATCATAATAACAATATAAAAATACGTCAAGAACAAAAACAAACAAACAAAAACAGAAATCATTAGCATTATCATTACTTGTATTTTTGCTTTGCCTCAGTGTCACTATAACTTGTACAAACGTTCGTTTGTATTGCGATATTTGTTGGGTGATGCATATTAGATTTTGCATGTAGATATGTTGTAGCTCTACCGTATTTTATCTTATTTTATTTTTCTTATCGATATTGTACCGATTTTGCTATGCTATGTTCTGTTTTGCAATGGCGTTTGACCGTTGTTTAATAAAAGATTACTTACTTACTTACTTACTTTAGTCCACGTGTTAATAAAACAATTATTGCTAAAAGACAAACGACAAAGCAGTGAAACCGCCAAGATAAAAGGCACGACGTTATCTAACGCCTTTTCTTAAAATTTGAATAAAACTTGTTGCTGGATGGTCAAAGAAATCAACGTGTGTTGCTGTGCATGCGCACGAAAAAAATGTCACGTACATGTAAGTGAGCTAACAGCAACACCGTGCATCAGATTCATACAAAAGCCAATCTTGCGCTACCCGCTGGTTTCCTAAAGTCTCATTCCGGGTCTCGAAGCTAACAACCAGCACATCACACTTGCCAACCAGTTTGACACTAGCTGCTCGTGGCATCCTTAACACACACAGAGAGAAAGCCACGGCCTTAGACCTCGCAATCCAATGAACACAGTGGTAATGTAATGGTATCTGCCACTTGGCAAATCATTTTGTTATTGTCACTATAACAATGTTGATATTCTTATGACATTCGCTTTGAAAAAAGAACCAGTTGACCCTGGAACAAAAATATCAGAAGTTACGGAGAAAAAACTATCCTACAGTTCAATTATGGTAATGGTATTTGCCGACGCATAAGTTCGCTTGTCGCTGCCAGTGCTAACGATTATTATACCCTCGAGTGCTGCAGTGACCACAAGTGCTGCTTTCCCCGTCACATAGTCATTCTGTCAGCTCAACTGATAGGCCTAATAGTCTAAGAAAATTTTCCGCAGCATGGCGCCACTTGTTTCTTACTTTCTACACTGTGTCTCAAAAAAAAGCATGTGACTACATTTTTTGCAATAACTTGAACAATGAATGTCCGATTATAATAATTTTTGGCACACTTATTAATGAGACTATGTGTCATCGAATGGTGGTTTCATTTCCCACCTCATCTATTTAGTGCAACTGTCTTACCTTGGGAAAATGGCAAAACCTACAAATGGTAAATTTTGCCTCATCCAGCTGCTGCAGCGGGAGACACCCGACTTCATCGGTCCTGACCTCT
>Ga0209367_1008611_pt1 | contig 13931 bp, 7 predicted proteins | sample WorMetLIZISLAND2_FD_187412 | JGI IMG/M metagenome (GOLD analysis project Ga0209367, IMG submission 187412) | Marine gutless worms symbiont microbial communities from Max Planck institute for Marine Microbiology, Germany - Olavius geniculatus... ... | reverse complement strand
ATAACCCCCCCCCCTGACATAACCCTGTGAGCTTGTCAGATAGCGTATTGAATATTTTTTTGGCTTTAGTGGCATGTTAAAACTTGATTTTAGTAAACTGTTTACGCACAGGCTAATGACTTACACTGTTGGAAAATTTTCAGTTATCAGGGTTTCGTCGTAGTCTGTCCTAAGCGGAGGAGGGCGGCTCCGTTCTACCCCGACGCTAGAGAGGAGGGGGTTATGTCAAGGGGATGGGAATTCGGTCTTACCTTCGTGGGGAGAGTTACTTGTTGGTCGTCGACCTCTTCGCCTAACTGGCTGGCTGTGGCCACTTTGTCCCAAACTCTTATGTATTATTGCGCCACTATGACCTGTCAGCGCTCGTTGTTAGTCAACGCTGCGTCGCACCGTAAAGTAAATGATAAGATATTGCCCCAGACTTTCGATTTTTGTCAGTAATGTATTCGACTAGTTCAAACAAAACGAACAGGGTATTATAATAAATTTTTAAATTTTAAACGAGATAAAAAGATAATAAAACTACACCGCTGCGATTCAAGAAAAAGTAAACACCAAACTTTTGTTCTTATCTTCGCCAGCTGGGCTTATTAAGCGATTTTCATAATTCTTCCGCTAATTGACTCGGTAGAATACTGTAACGAAGCTATCACTGAATTTCCCACCTCACCTCAGCAGCGACGCTACACTACCGTGTGAAGTGTCTGGAAAATGGAAACAGCGTACCATGTACCTTGCTGAGATATAAACTACCAAAAGTGATGATTTATTTGTTTTTATGCCGCTATCAGTTTTTTGAACTAACACAATACTGACTTCAAAACTGTAAAAAAAGTGGAGTGCTATACTTCCGATTTTGCCATAATAATTCTTGCTCAACGAGTTACCTATTTATCATTGCAATAAATGTCAAAGAAATGTTTCTAAAAAGTTAATCTTTGTTATTATAGGCCTATGCACGAATACAGATTTTGCGATCTAAGTTGTCCTGTAATATTGAATTGTGTCTTTTTTGACCGCTGATGGTTGCGTAAAATTGTAAATTGACGTCTTTTGTCTTCTGCAGAGGTTGAAACTTCTCCGTGATTAACGCTGGCACGTTCGGTTACAATAATTCTGCAAATTGCTAGGAAGCCGTAGATAAAGTAAGTCTTATACGGAAATCGAGGCGCTCCGGTACAACAGCGGCGGTGCCACGGACCGCGCAGAGCAAGCACTATTTTATTCACATTTCATTTGTTCCGCTCGTAAATTCAGCGGCAGCCGGGCGGCCCCGCATACCCAGTCTTTCCTCCACGGACACACCGACGGAGGTAACAGCTGGCTGGACGCGTCGCTAGCGAGCACGAACAAGCGCAGCGCAAGCATTGTACACGAGACAGATTTAGACCCGATGAAATGGAAACACACCCGCATGGCCTGGCGCTGTCACTATAGCCACAGAACACCGCGTTCTATATTATGCTTCCAGGACTGCTTCAATATTGCTTTTTGAGTCCGAATTACACACAGTTCGAATTAAGCGGACAACATCAGTCCACTCCACGCAGAACAGAAGTCGCCGCGAAAGTCGTGGTTTTCGACATGATCATAGAGATAATTAAAAATAACAGTTAGCCTACTGTTGAATATTGAGAACAAAATAGGCCGAACAAGCCCGTATCCTTAAAGCGCGTACAGAGCGAAGTAACCGAACGGAACTGAACTTACACGGTATATTTTTTGACAAACTGACGAATAAGCGAGCACGGGCAGCTCATTGATCATTGGTTGTCGCGTACGTGAGCGTAGTCACGTAGACCACCGACGCCGTTAGACAGTGCCTATTGTAATGCATTAGCCTACCGGCGCTAAGCCTTGGGTGCAGAAATGTTGAAAAAGAGTTTTGTTAACGTTTTAGAAGTGGGTTTTATGTAAATAAAAAAAAATTTGCAACACAGTATTTATAATGTTTTCGTTTTTCACGTATCCAAGCGATCAGAACGTCGTCCCGAGCTCCTCCTCGTGTGCACTAAATGTAGGATCTAGATACGATGAGGCTGAGCGCCTTTTTAGTCGATTTAAACAACTGACCGACAAAAAGTCACTGTAACACTGAAACTGATACTTTTGCACGTCAACATTGAGTGATGCCTTTGAAAATAATGGGCATCCCACAAAGCGCCAGCCATGTTGATCCACCTTTAACCTTTCTCAGCACGAGGTGGACACGTGTGTGCATGCGTGGGACATTCGGCCGGTGCTGCGTGGAAATGGACGCGGAACGTAAGTTAGGCCGTTCATTCGATCATAATGCAAGACTATAGCGTCCGTCCGTCGGTGGACATGGACTCACACTTCAAACCGCCTGAGATGCTGATGATGCTGCTGTTGCTCGGGGGTCATGCATAACTGATGACGCGTCACTTTATACGTTCCATTTGAGACGTACGGCGAGTGGTGGCCGACGACGCAACATCCGCGCGTGGTGGAGATATGTGCGCCTGACAGCAGACTCACTGGCTACGCACATCGTCTGTCATTTGTCGCTGGAACACAGCAGGGATGTGCACGAAACCTTCTGAGCCGAGACCGAGACGAGACGTTGCAGCTTCCGAGACGCTGGCCGAGACCTTGAAGCTCCCGAGACTCTCGAGAGTCTCGGGAGCTTCAATGTCTCGCCGAGACGTTTTCCATGACGTATGGGGAAACACATCGACAATGAAAAAAATTATATGGATTAATTAACTCACATCATCGTAAGCGCTTTTTATTTGTGATATTGTGAGTTTTTGCAATTTATTTTGACAATTATCACTGAATAATTAACAGCTTGCACCATAAAGAATTGCAACTGCAGTGCTGTAGACATGAGCCGTTATGTTTATTGCAATTTGCAAGCAACTGAAATTAGTAAACTACACTGATTATAGCATTATACATCATCTACATTTGGCTGATAGTATTCATTCTGACATCATGCGCTTTATCTTCATTGCGACTAGGTCATTTTATGACGAAAAAAGACTGACACGACAAAATTTTGCTTTACGATAAATAAGTATATGAAAGACAAAAAACACTGTAAACGAATATTGTCTAAGCCACAAATGTCATGCTGGTTAATATTGCAGTAAATGCAGCTACAGTAGGCCTGTGCACGGCGCGCGCCTGCACAAAACGTCTCGACGAGACGCAATGGCCCGAGACCCGAGACGAGACTTACTGAGCCGAGACCGAGACATATTGCTCCGAGGCCGAGATGAGACCGAGACGAGATGAGTACGTCTCGAGACCGAGACATCTCGACCGAGACCACATCCCTGGAACACAGCACCGAACCTCTCCACTTTTGGATTTTACCCCGGCCCCTTTATGACAGAACTCCCCTCCCCTTAAAACAATTAGGTTAATCTAATCTAATCTAAAAACGATCTGATATAGCGCCAGCCACTGTCACAGTGTCACTTGTGAATCAGAAGCGCTGTGTTGGCGCTAACCTGTCCTAGGTGCGGTAGGCGGAGGTAAGCAGTTTGGTTTTAAGCCTAGGTTTAAAAGTTCCTAAAAGTACTGTTTGATCTGGTGTTCGCAAGCAGTTTGTTCCAGAGAGTAAAGGTAATATGAAGCAATTTAAACAAAAAAAAATTTCGACACGAGATCTGCAAATTATGATAAAAATTGTATCTTTAGTCTATCTGGTTTACGTATTGCCGGTGGGGGTTCTGTTCTAGACAAGTTTGTGTCCTAGAGGAAGGGAGTTTCGTTTTACCCGGGTGAAAAAGACAGTTGTGTCAGGGGGGTTATGTCGGGACATCTTGACGCTGGGCAATACGGTCGGTGCGTTAAGGCCATCCAGATTCGACGTCCGTGGACGCCGAGAGACCGGCCGGGCGGACGGCGCCAACGTTTATTAAATGATGAACAAAGATGGGTCGAGTGGCGACCTCGCGTAGTGGCCAGCGCAGTAAACAAACATCACTTGGACGTACTGGACAGGCGAGCAGGCGGCCAAACTGCATCAGCAACAGCAGTAGCAACAGCAGAGAGCGTGGTTTGCCCAAAGCTACACTGTCTCCGTCATCGCCGTGTGCAGAAACAAACTGTCAACGCAGATGTGGTCCAAGCGCAGCAATGTAGGCCTACTGCAGTTAAAGGAGCGTGCAAAGCGACAAAACTGCACTGAACTGAAATGAATGACATCACGTCTCAACTGGTTCAGTTACGTTCACCCGTGTCGCTCTGTAGCCTACGCGTCTTTAAAGGCCAAGTCGCACGAAAAAAGATATTGGATAAACAAGTGTAGAATGTAACGCTAATTAATAATACGCTAATCAATTGATATAAAAACATTGCTTTATATTAATTTTGATAAAAATATACCGGTAATTTTGTGCGAACGGGATGATGACGTAACCTACTACGCTTTGTTTACGCCGTGTACTGCAGCGTGCGAAACTAGCGTGTGGCAGTAGCGTCAAGGCATCGCGCGCTCTGTGCGGGAAACTCGCTTGCATTTCGGAACTAGAAGTCGGACGCTGTCGGCGATTGGTGCAACAGAAAGGGCATACAGTTGGTCTACTTTTCATATGACAGCGGCTTAAAAGGCAAAAAGGCAAGCGAAGTCACTTCGTTAGGTACCGCGCTCCATTAATGCCGCTAGTGTCAAATTCTCTCTAACGCTACGTTGACGCTAATACCGCAAGTGACGTCACAGTTCCGTCAGAATTGTGAACTATAAAGTCCAAGTCGCACGAAAAAAACGATACTGGCTAAATATGTGTAGAATGTAACACTAATTAATAATACGCTGATCACTTGAAGTGAAATCATCGCTTTGAAGTAATTTTATCACACATATGTTGTGCCAGCGAACTCACCCGAACGTGGCACAAATACTGATGACGTCACTCACTGGACGCTTGGTTGACAAACTGACATTCGCATTTAAAAATACGAAATCCGTTAACTTTTCTCAGAATATTGTTAGATTTATAGTACAAGTAATGACGCATAGATGACATCAGAAATTACGTCACTGTTTCTTTGTTCACTACTAGAGGTGAGCGGTTTGTAAAATTAACGATGTGCTGGAATATTAGGTCTATGGTTTTTATTGTGTTAACTACTGATGAAAAATTTGGTTTTTGATGCTATTTGGCCGTAAATTAAGCTGCATTTGACCTCAAGGCAACAAAGCTAGTTAGCAACCCTCCTGCAGATGACGTCACAGTTCCGAATATGACCGAAGCCGTGAAAAGGGAAAAGTGAGTACTTCCAACTTGATTATTATGGTATTAAGATGTATTAGCAACCATGCAGAAGATTAATGAATATTAACAAAATAGCATTTAACTAAGCCAATTAGCCCTTTATAACAGTTACGTAAAATGATGCGACTTGGCCTTTAATCGTGGTATTCGTATTCATTCAACGCAACGCACGCAACGTACGCAACGCAGCAAACGCAGCTGACGCAACGACCGCTTCCATCCTTGCGTTCTGGCCGTTGCGTTCATTGTTCCGCAGAAAACGGTAGTTCCCGGCGAGCTTATATTTCACCTCACCTTACTATACCGTTGCTACACTACCTTGTAAATGCCGAACTCGTAGTTTGGCCGTTTACATCAATGAATTCACTGGGTGGCGCATGCATCGGCTGAGAAATGATTAACTGACCATCTAGAAATTCCTTCCGCCGGCAGGGCCTGTCAAACAGTCCTGTCCGGCGCCGATATTAGTGTCAAAGCATGTGAACAAATAATCCCGGCTGACAGAACACTATGGGATCGGAGTTTTACAGTGCTAAGCCACCCAGAGAGACGGCAGATTAACGCGTCATCTTCGCATTTATTATTAACTCGATAGAAACGTCTCATCTCTTGATGTTGCCTTAGTCGCGCACCACGACACTCTATTTTTCTGCAATTCATAACACTCTGGGGATTTTTAAACAGTATTGTGTTGTGTTCTGTGCCTCAGGGTTCTGTCTTGGATCCGTTGTTGTTCCTATTGTACACAGCAGACTTGAGTGAGCTTGCTGCGAGATTTGGTGTTACGTTACATGCTTACGCTGATGACAATCAGTTGTATCTCAGCTGCAGGACTGATGACGCAAATCTGTATGTTGCGGCTCTTGAGCGCTGTGTGACAGCAATCAGCCATTGGATGTCCGCCAACCGCCTCAAACTCAACATGGAGAAAACGGAGTGGTTGTGGACAGGCACTGGGAGCAACCTCGACCGACTGCCAGAGAGTGCACGGCGACTGACACTGGGAAACGACATGGTCGACATCGCTGATGCTGTGCGAGTTCTTGGAGTTGTCGTCACGCCGGATCTGAGTCTGGATAAGCACGTTACTGCCGTCAGCTCTAAGTGCTTCTCCCAGTTGCGTCAGCTGCGCCGAGTTCGAAGGTCACTCGACGATGAGTCTGTGGCGAGTCTAGTCCACGCATTTGTCACGAGTCGTATACACTATTGCAATGGTCTGTTGGTTGGCGCACCGAAGGTGGTGACTGACAGGCTGCAGCGCGTAATGAACTCGGCAGCGCGTGTCATTACAAACACGCGGAAGTTTGACCACGGTCTGTCGCACGTCCGACATGAAATCCTACACTGGTTGGATGTACCAGAGCGTGTCACGTTCAAGCTATGCTTGTCTGTCTACAAGTGTCTGCATGGAATGGGACCGCCATATCTGCCGGAGATGTGCTTGCCGATCTCGTCGTTGCCTGGCCGTCGTCATCTGCGTTCTGCTGTCCGTGGACTACTTGCCGTTCCGTTCCTCATTACAAACTTACAACAGCTGGCAGAAGGGAATTTTCTTTCGCTGGCCCGTCAGTTTGGAACAGTCTTCCGACGTACCTGAATGATCACACACTTAATCTGGACACTTTTAAACGTTTTCTTAAATCATTTTTGTTTCAGATGTACTGTTAACGCATTCACCGCATTAGATTTCTTCGAAATTATAGTGCGCTATATAAATGTTCACTTATTATTATTATTATTATTATTACTATTATTGCTAAACAGTTATTTATGTACAATAGGCGGCTGGGAAATGTAACGATTAAAACGTTCGACTTGCGATCGCGAGGTTGTTGGCTTGACATTCGACTTTTTTACTATAGCTTAAGGCGTCTACTACTTGGATAAACGACTGTCTGCGGACAGGTAAACTATCTAGGTATATAATCAATGTCACGTCAACTTAACAATCCATCCGTTGATTCCGTTCACGGTAGGTAAATCGAGCGCCGGCCTGTCTGACGCGGGGCGCGTTCACTTGTGTCGGCTGTCATATAACAAACACTATGTGATCCCATATGGCAGGTGACACTCCGTAGCTCTGCGATAAATTTCGCATAAAAAGCTATGCACAATCTTCAATTGAAATTAGATATAACACTATGGCTAAGAGCGCATACATACCGTGAGGGGTATCACAGCTGGCGACTTTGACGTAGGCGTGGTAGTATGAGCCGTAAAACGTGTAAGAGTTGTAAGGAGGCAGCAGGTTGGCCGCCCGTCCGGCCTCGGCCTCATGCTCGCTGTCACACTTCCAGTGGTCAGGACCGGACGGGTCGAAGTTGATCGAACGTACAAACAGCGGGACGGTTCGCTGGCCACGCTCCGGCAGACCTCGCTGACCGCACGCCGACTTCTGACCACCGTCACAGATCAACGCCTGCCGGTCGACGCTCAGAGATACTGACGTCATCATCTCACAGTCCAGGTTGTGACGGAACAGGATCGTCCTCGTCTGCTTGGCGCGAGGGTCGTAGGCAGACAGGTACGACGGATGCCAGCCGGACTGGGCTGCCAGGCTGAGCTCAAGGTCCGTCAAGGCACAGAACTTGGTGTAGTTGAGGTCGTCGAGCAGTGAGATGACTGATGGCTCAAGCACAGACAGCTGGAGTGGTTGTCGGGTCTCGTCCTCGTACGTCCAGTCTGCCGACGAGTCTTGGCCTGACTCAGCCGACTGGAAGCGTAACCAAACCGAGCCGTCTCGTGTGAGACTGACGTCGGCCGAGTGCCGTCGACCCAACACGTCGGCGTAGTAGATCGGTCCCGCATCCCGCCGACACCAGTCCTCATCTACAAACAACATCACATCAATAAAGAACAAGACAAGACAACGGGTCCTACTAACTTCCACACATCTATGATTACTTACTGTTCGCCTCTGCGACATCTGGCGGACAGTCGTTCTGAATAAGGTAACAACGGACCAACGGTATCCAAAACAATAAAATAAAGGTTGTATTTCAACGAGTTTCCACGTGCATCAAATCAAATCATTTATTTTCTCAGCAGATAAAAGTAAACAGTTATCGACAGGATGTAAAACTGGTGAGCCGGACAGCAAGGCCTTTAACAAGAACACTGACAGCTGCCCTTGATCTTAGGCTTATACGTGAAATCAAAATCATTTTAGAAAACTAGTTAAGTCTATATCGACAACAGAACGTTTAAAAGCTGAAAAAACTTTCAAAACGAATAGAAACCAGTAAACTATTCCAGACATTTATTACCAGGCTGCTTGAAAAAATGCATTCTGACTTCACTATTATACAGCTAGGTTTATACAACTTGTATGCATGCCCTCTCGTATATACTATATAACAGAAGGAAACTCGAAAAAAATGCACTGTTTAGTTTAGCAAATCTGATAACAATCTTACAGCAGTAAATGAGGTCAAATTGGTTTCAATAGACGTTGAACAATATCACGGTAAAATGATGGTAGGCCTAATTCAAAATATTCATATACCTAGGTAGACAAATTGAAGTGTTTTTAAAAAACAATAACCCAGTTTATAAGATTTTACTTACTGATGCATAATAAAATTATTAAATTTGAGAAATCCTGAAAGTAATCTGCATCGTGAACTAGTGGATTCTCGCTCTCTCCCCTCCCTCTTTCCCCTTCTCTCTTTCTTGCTCCATGGGCTCAGTGCCCGTTGGTGTCCATGACATAATTCACGATATGCGTCCATCTCGTCTTGTCCATCGCCAATCTGTGGACTAGGCATTGATAAGTTAAGTAAAATGAGGGTCGTGTTTCGATCCAACGTTTACAAGCGTTTGTTTTAATTCGCAAAAAATCGTGCTTCATCGTCTTTTTTACATTTTTTCGCCCAACGTGTAGTACATTTATGCCGCAAAAACCACGCTTGGTGTCCGACATCGAGAAATGGGCGGCACTAAACACTGCAAAAGCCATTCAAAATTTCAGACAGCGATAGCCAGACAGTCAATCGTATTGTTGCCGTATCTATTCACCGACCCTTGACAATGAGGACGACCGACCATATACAGGCATGGCAATGCAAACCCAAGCCGAGCTATTGATTTAGCTGTGATCGCGGGAAACCGCGAATATATGTCACCGGTCGTACAATGAAAATGATCATAAAAGGCTGTTGCGACAATGCCTGATCACATACAGTACGATAAATCAGAGTATAGGGGCATGAGCCACACGAGTGTTATGATGGCTCGTATTCCACACATGAGCAGAACCCGACGTTTTAATTGCTTTGCTTCGCGGAACAACCTCGGTTACATGACTACGGCAAAGATCGGCATCAAAAAAACACCGAGGTTAGGTAGGCTATGCAATACGTAGGTACCACATTGCTTCAGTGGATAAGCGAGTACGCGGTACGAGCTTATAGCACTCCAGACAGTGCGGTATTGTAATTAAAACACGCTCGGATCGCATACCGTCATTTGCTTTATGAGGCAAGACTGCAGCCGAAAGTTGTGAAAACACAGTACCAGTGCTGGCTGTATGTGGTTTAATATACGCGTTGCCTCGAGAGCAGCCTGGTGTGTAGTGCGACTCGCAAATTAATTAGTACGCTTGACGAATAAAAAACCTATTTTTTAAAGTGTTGAGGTTTTTGAAGGTTTTTATAGGTTTTAATGACGATGGACTGAACCGTCGACATGACGAATCTCTGGATCACGAACGGCGAGCACGTCGATGAGAGATGAGGCCGATTCGGCTGCAGACATCACACGTGAGGCCTCCGTCAGCTAGGTGCTGGCCAAGTTCTAGTGTGCAAAAATGACGAGACACAAATTTTGAGACCCGGAAGAAAGGCCATTGTTCATCTCGTTGTTTTGATTAACATGATGTCAGAAGTCAAAAATCACGACAACTATTAAATAAATATGATCTGCATTAAATTGCGCAACAAATAGAAACCTCAAATGCCTACAAATTTTGAGATTTGAGGCTGTTAGACATTGCTCGAGAGGGAACACATCCCTGCGTGTATAGCCAACAGCGGCCGATTTAGGCCTATGATGGCTCGGACAACGTGAAATCACGTCGGCGTGCGGTGTTTTCATGCGAAACGACGGATCAACGGACGACAAATCGGCGAGAGCGTCGCGCGGACGTGAGGTTGCTCGACGCCGAGCGCGGTGAGTACTCGGATGGGTCGCGCTGACGTGAGCAGTGCGATAGATCACTGACAACAATGACAACGACACGGACACGGCTCCAATAAAACATCGAACAACCGACCGAACGACAGGTCTGTAGGCTAGCGACAGCACGCCGCTCAAACGCCACTCAGTTGGACTAGTCGATCGTGCAGGATTTGTTGTATACAACATGTTGCCGTGGCTTGGTATAGTGTCACGGTTAGGACGTAATACTTGCGATCGTGAGGATCCCGGTCGGGTCGCTATCAAATGGTTACTACTTGGATGGGTAAGTGACTATCTGCGGACAGGTAAATCGTCTTAGTATATGTAGCCAGCATCAAAATCAACTCAGCCTTCCATCCCTCCGTGGTAGGTAAATCGATTACCGCGGCCAGTCTGACTGGGGTTATAAGGCAGATCGCATTCACATGTGTCGGGTGGCAGTTAACATTGAATAATGCCATATAATAATAATAATAACAATAATACATTTGTATAGCGCCGTAGTGTAGTAGCTTCAGAGGCAGGTGATATAGCATATGGCAGGTGATCTTCCGTAGCTTTGACATGGTTTCACAACAAATCGAAGAAGTATTGTGGTTTGTCCCTGGTTCCACACGGTCACTGTGTCGACGCGTTGTGCTCTCTGTTTGTCTGTCCACCTGTTTCTCTCTCTCTGAACACCGCTGATCCACAGTCCAGCCCGTTTGTCCAGCCACATGTCGCTCATTCTCTGTTTGCTCGTCGTCTGGCACGCGGCAATCGACAAAAGGGGACAGGTACGGAAATGAGTTGCCCTCCCTAAAATTTTCGTCTCTGAGAAAATCTTCTTTTTGTCGCAAAATTTTTGTCAAAAAGCGCAAGAATTGGGAGTGAAAACTCCCATTTCTGAAAGAAATAGGGACAATATTGAAATTTTGAGCAGCAACAATAAGTAGGTAAGTAAGTAAGTAAATGATTTATAAAGCGCCAAAGTCTCAGAAAGAATCAGGGCGCAATAATCTCCTCTGTCGGAAATTTTCTGCCGCGTGTCGGAATTCCGTCGAAAATTTGCAGCACGTCAGAGGAAAATTGCATCTTTCTGCTCCTATTATTTTTATCCCCTGGACGAAGCTGCAATCGACCACCGAACCAACGAAACCAGCGAACAAACTACTGAGCTGCTAGAGTCGGTCCGTTCGGTGCATGGCGCGTGCCATTTATTAGAACGACAACGACGACGACGTCAGTGATCGTGCACTGTGACTAGGCATCTGGAACCCAGCCGTCCAGGCGCCATGAGGGGCCCTATAGCAGCAGCAGCAGTAGCAGACAGCGCGATCAATGAACATCACACTGCGCCAGTTTCACACCTATGTGCGACGCTCCTGCGCCGAGAACGTGACGTCATCTCACTTATTTCACAGTCGACGGACTGGTGAAAAATTAAACAATGAGACGAGACAGCGCGGCCAGCTGCAATAAAACACCGAACTGGACCGACCGTTTGCCGCTCGGCCCGTCGCTGATTCGGACATTCGTTGTCGTGATGTTTGACTTTTCAACCCAGTTTCGGTGACCGAATTGTGTGCGCCGGACTACGTGTATATACATATTAACGCCACTCACATCTTTACGAGCCTATTTTAGCTGTTTGGGCCTAGATAAAAAGTTTTTCATTAATCAGTCGCGACCAATCTAACCCTTAAACTTTTCTACACGTATGCGGCTTGGTGGTGTAACTGGGTGTCGGACTTACGATCGAGAGGTCGTGAGTTCAACTCCACAACCTTTTAACCTTTACGCCATTCACTCGGTTATAGTGCATTTTGCGGCTGAATTATAAATGGCCCTTCGAGATGCTGAACCACGCATGCCAGCGGACAGTTCTGAAGTTTAGCAGCTGCATCGATAGTTTACGGCTTTGCGACCTTCGCTAAATGTCAAGTTTCCCTGTATCCACTCTTTATCAAGTTTGAGATGCGGTTTGTGCGTTATTTGATTTCGAATTATTAGTCTGTGGTGCGTTCGTCTCGAGCAGTAAAGGCAGGCCTACTAGGCTATACGCCGAAACCGGTTAGGCCTAGTACTTGGCTGGGTGACTGTCGAGTGTCGACAGACGGATGGGTAAACCATCCCGGTATGTATTATGTACCAGCAGCCCAAGTCAACTCAGCCTAGCCATCCCGACGTAGGTAGACGAAGAGGGTCGCAACAATAGATGGGGCATAAACAGATACACCGCGCGATGTACTAGCTTGCAGTGTAAACTGCGGGATAGAAAAACAAAGAATGGACAGAGATAGGGGGAGCCACCACAAGTTCTTGGCTGCTTTCATCCCCTGCACCCATAAAATCTTGATTGGAAATATGGCTGCGTTAAGTTATTGCTTTGTGACCGTTTTCAACATCATACTGATTTGATTACCGCCGACTGCATTAGCTACCGATGGCGCCTGCATGCTCTATCTGCAGCCATTTTCGTACTAATGCGCGTATATAATGTAATATTTCAGCCTCGCTCTTGAGTTCTATAACGTCCACCCCGTAGGCCTACTTGGCATCGGCTAGCTCTGCATGTTGACTGTGTGTGTCGCTATGGAGTGGAGTTATAGGAGATAGGTCGCCGTCGTCGACTCAGACTGTCGGCGACTTAACTCCATAGCTTAGAAGTTAACTCTCAACTCTATATAGACGGAATATCGCACCAACGTGTGTACTCAGTCTAGTGACTCTAGTCTCATTGCTAAAGTGGAAAAAACAGGAAATTTAGCCCTACTACTTTAATGAGTTTCGAAAAGTGTGTCTTGTAAAGAAATAATTCATCTAATTCCAACTGGGGCTGGACTTTTTTGGGGTCATTTATTACAAGTATAATAATTATGTTCATAGCTGAACAAGCCGAAACACAGCCTAGAAGACTGTGTTCCCGCTTATGTTAGGATTAGGGTTAAGGTTAGGATAAAACAAAATCCAGAACTAACCCTAACCCTAACCCTAACCCTAACCCTAACCCTAACCTTAACCCTGTTCCAGCTTATGTGAACAAGCGTTATAGACTAGCCTAACTGTAAATCGACTGCACGTAGGAAGCTTATAGGCTAGCGGTTTTCAGTGTCATAGCCAAGGAGAAGTAAAACGACCAGGTTTACGTAAAACAAAAAAATTGCTCCTCCAGGAATAGCCCCAGAACACTTATTATGTCGTTTATTTGTAATTTATTTGTGTTTCCCCCAAAAAGACCTAGCCTCTTTTTTCTATATTATATATAAAAAAAACTGCAAGCAGTTCATTTAGTGTTGTACAAGCGCTGACGTAAGACGGCAAAAATCAAAAAGTATAAGCACGAACTAATTTATTAGCTTAGACATTTAATCTGTTCTCAGTAGCCAGATAGGGCCTATAAATGTCTAAGCTAATGCATAATGTTCGTGCTTATACTTTTTGATTTTTGCCGTTTTACATCAGCGCTTATACAACACTAAATGAATTGCTTGCAGTTTTTTATATATAATATTTGCGGTTTTA
>Ga0209367_1008609_pt1 | contig 13933 bp, 9 predicted proteins | sample WorMetLIZISLAND2_FD_187412 | JGI IMG/M metagenome (GOLD analysis project Ga0209367, IMG submission 187412) | Marine gutless worms symbiont microbial communities from Max Planck institute for Marine Microbiology, Germany - Olavius geniculatus... ... | reverse complement strand
ATAAGGGTATTCAGCGTAATGATGCGATCAACAGTTGAGCGGCTCGGAGTGAACCCACTTTGTTCCAGTCTTCGACGTGAGAGGAGCTGGTCACGGACTTTGTTCAAGAGTACTGAAGCGAATAAGCTTATCAGTCGGCCCAAAACAACCTAAAAACCTTTAAAAATCTATGATTTAATAATTTTCTTTAAAAAAACTAAGTTTTTTTTCAGCCCTAAATCAGAGTCACACAACTTCACGAGTTCACGTTAACTTGAATCACGTTGATTCAATACCATAAATACGATACGTATTTACTTATTTACTGTTTATAATCTTTCTTCAACCTTGTGTCGTCATTTCCGGCCACGGTGTTTGTTTTTCTTTTGTATTGACAGAGATTTTCGGTATTCAGCTCGTTTATTTTTATTTTCTTTCATAATGGATGGACCAATAGCAGTAAGTATTTGTTCGTCACTCCGACGTTGTGAAAAATTCGCAAACATTGCGAAAAATTTACCACAAGATATGCGGTACCGCATCCGATGCATAGAGCGCTATGTCAGATCGCGGTGCACTATTTACTGAAAACTACGCTCGGTGTTATTGTCAGTGTACATCTGCACTGACAAGTCACTGATTTCTAGGCTATTGTCAGTACGGATCCGCAGTGACAAATGGATTAATCTGAGGCTATTGTCAGTGCAGGCCGCATTATCAATGCGGGCATAGTGTGCCTCCAGTGTTTGAACGGTGGCATCAAATGCAGTCTGCCCGCCATACACATGCTTATCAGTCACTTGTCAGTGCAGATCTACACTGACAATGACATTTACGGAGAACTACCGAAAACAGTTTTTTGTAGTTTTCGGTATTTATGGTTACTGAAAAAGTACCATTAGATCACACCGGTGGCAGATGCTTGTTGTTTATGATACGATGATTACATAACTTTGAAAAGCAGATGAGCAACTACTGGATGACAACAGTCATTAAAATTATCACATTTAATAGCAAAAAGAAAGCTATATTTGATCCAAAATTGGTTAACAGTCTGAAGTCACTCACAGTATTTCATTTTCACAATTTTTTACATTCTGCGGTGTTTGAACTTACTGCTTAATCTATATTTCATATCAGTGAGTTTTCTGAGATTTATTTTTTAGAGCTGTCTGGTTAGCATGTTAAGGAATTAGTCACAATCAATTGATGCTGTTTAACATTTTAATGCCATATTATAAATACTTTGCAGTGGTTTCAGATAGATTATTTTAGTAGATAATTTGGTACTTAGTTGGTGAGGATGATCTTTTAAAGCTCTGTTGTAGTTAGCATCTGCTAATTGTATTGTTTATTACATATGTATTAGGACTCAGTAGTGATATCAGTAGTGTTTGCATGTTGCAGGAACCCTCGATGTATATTGTCAAAGCAATTCTGATTTTAGACAATGATGGCAATCGTCTTGTGGCAAAGGTCAGTTGATCATATGGTAACTGTGGTAAGGTTACAAATACATTTGCTTTGTAACTCACCGTTCATAAATTTCATGGATAGAGAATTTGTGTCCACTGCATTGAATAGAATTCATGCACCATAACTTCTAAATGAGTTTTTTTTATAAAGAGCTATATGCACCATTACACCCTTTAACCTTTTTTATCTTTGATTATTGGAAAATGTGCTAATCTGCTTGTACTGTTTATTGCAGTACTTTGACAGCACATTTGCGTCTGCAAAGGAGCAAAAGACATTTGAGAAGAATCTGTTCAACAAGACCCATCGTGCAAATGGTATTTCACAAATTGCTTGCACTCCGTGGCATCACTGGGATGTGCTTTCTTCAAAGCTGAAATGTTTAGTTAGTTAATAAGCATGATATTTCTTAACCTTAATACTCATTTGGCACGTAGGAGTTTTGCACTATCAGTAACTAGTTACATTATACCAATTGCACACTAGCTCAGCCTCATACTGGATTAGATAATGTGCATTTCAAAGTAACCAAAGTCTGAAGTAGCAATATCAACTTGGAGTCTGGAATTCGGTCTATCGGTGTGGCCTTATTGAATCCTTAGTTCAAGTTAGTTGATGAGTAGTATACATAGCTAGGACTAGATGCTGCTTTCTATCTGTAGATAATCCATGGTTATAAGTACCGGGGTTATGCTAAGTATTAGGAAATGAAGACTGCAGTGCTGCTAGCAGTACACACATAGCTTGTAAAAAGTTGTAGCTGTTACAATAAGCTTTTGACAACTTTTGGGGTAAAGTAACAAAGTATTATAACAAAAATAATAACATAGTGTTGGATGCTCTAACAGAATTTTTGTAGTATGTATTTAGAAGCTGCCAGTCCATGGTCTTTGTTTGCTGTTGTGTTTGCAGCGGAAATCATAATGCTAGAAGGTCTAACATGTGTGTATCGAAGCAACGTCGATCTCTTCTTCTACGTTGTCGGCAGTGCACAAGAAAACGAAGTCGGTTCTACTGTAGTTTAAATTTTCTCATTTAGATAGTGCAGCATTTTTTAATCTAGCAAGTTATTTTGATTTTTTTTCTAATTTTGGTCGTATTACATCTTACAGTTTTTGCCGTGAGACAGCACTACACATAATGTGTTCAGTAATATATTATAAGCATGCTGACCAATGACTGTTGCGATCAGACATCCTTGAGTAATACAGAGCATCACTTGTTTCTGTGCGCCACTGGCTATCTTCAATTTTAAAACCATTTTTTGACAAGAATTTTAATTGGGTTTATTTTTTAAATAGTTGTGAATTGTAATAACATTTTTGAGGTTTAGAGTTTGATAAAAGTTTTATATTTAGAAATGCTATGAAGTTAATTTTATTTGGTCAGTAGAATTTTTTTCAACTAATAAATAACTTGAATTGGTCTGTTGCTATTTTTTGCCAAGTATCATTGTCGAGCAGTTTGCTGTAGTCAGCATGTGCATTAATCATTGCCGACAACATTTATGTGTGATTCATCTCATTGCAGCTCATACTGGTCAGTGTTCTTAACTGCTTATATGATGCCGTCAGTCACATGCTGCGGAAGAACGTAGAGAAGCGTGCTCTCATTGACAACATGGATGGCATCTTCCTTGCTATTGATGAAATCTGCGACAATGGGTAACGGAGTTTTGATTTCGGTTTTTTTACGCGCAGCAGCAGCTACTGCTGTAGCACGTCTTAGCATCGCTATTCTGTCTGTCTGTCTGTCTGTCACATGGGTGGATCAGTCAAAAATGGTGCAAGCTAGGAGCACCAAATCTTCACCGTCAGTTGCTTGGAAGACTTTAGTTTCAAGAACCTAAATATTTTCCATAAGTTCAAAAGGGGTCACCCCAAACGAGGACACTAAATGAGAGGGGGTAGGGAAAATTTGCGATATCCAGCCAATACGCGTTGGCTGAGCGAGACACATCACGCCCTTTAGTGAGTACGAGTAAAACACTATGGCCGCCAGTCATCTGGCGGCCTCTGGGGCCAAATTTTCGAAACTTTCCTAAGATATTTTCCAAAGGTCTTCCTATGTCAGATGATATAGGAATGCCAAGGAAGTTTTCTTATCCGAATTTTCGACGGCTTTTTTTGCGTTTCCAAAGAACTTCTTTTTCTTATCTTCCTAAACTAGTTTAACCAATCAGATGTGCTTATACCGACCATGCAACGTAATCAAAAATTCTTTTGAAAACTTCTTATCTTAGCACGTCCACGGGAAACGCATTTTACACAGCGCTTTGTTTTTTATGTTGACCAAATGTCAATTTCCTTTACTTACTCATTGTTGATTTTACCGCAGCATTACGCAAATAACCTATGACATCACATATGACGTCTAAGCTAAGTGTTAACATTGCATACTTTTTTGCAAATTTCATTCTATTACACAGCTTTCTCCATGTAGGAGAAGGTGAGTGCTTTCCCACACATTTGCCTAAATTCTTCCTAAGAAGCTTCCAAAGAAGTTTCGAAAATTTGGCCCCTGGTGACTGACTTAGACTTTGTTTTACTGGGCTTTCAAACATGCACTGCAGCTGTTGCGTGTTCCCATTTGCGTTAGCAGGGCTTTTCTTGTTCAGATTCTAGTCACTGTTTGGTGCTTGTCTGATGTGCACGTGCATCTCACTTGTGGCAGATGGACATTAGCTAGAATGATTGAACATGCTAGCTGAAGACATATTTGTCTTGATAAACAGTGCATTGTATTTTTGGTTTATAATTGCCATGTAGACATCATCTTAGTTACTTAGATGTTGCTTCACTGCATTGCGTGCAAGCCGTTGCTAATAATTGTTCATGTTTGCAGCATCATATTAGAGTCGGATCCGATTTTAGTAGCACAGCGAGTGGCCTTCCGATCGGATGACATTCCTCTGGGTGAACAGACTGTTGCTTCGGTATGCTATTGCACTGTTCTCCACACTACTTTGATGATATGTAGATTTGTCGTATTTTGTAGTAATAGTGTATAGTGTGTTTAGCTGAACACACAGAATTATGAAATCTACTGGTTGGGCCAATAAAAAACAAGGCACTTTACTTTTGTCCATATCTTCGACAGTTGTTGACCGATTTTCAAAATTCTTGCACTAGCACATTCTGCAGACATTTTTAGGTATTGTGATTAGGTATTATGAGTGTATAACGATAATAACAAACAAACATTTTGGTAAATGAAAAAAAAACACTTCAGACCAACATTGCGGTAAATGGTCAGTTATGACAAGAGATTGTGTGAGTCTAACACAGACCAGTGTCAAACAGATAATTCACCACAATGTTGGTCTGAAGTTATTTCATTTACCTAAATGTTTGTTATTATCATTAGTTTTTTCTTGCATTTATATTTCAGAAGGTAGTGTAGAGATGCATTTACGATGTGGTGGGATAGATAATAATCACATTATTGCATATTGTCTGCAGAGTGTGCCAGTGAAAGAATTTTGAAAATCAGTCAATAATCGGCGAAGATATGGGCAAAAGTAAAGTGCAGCGTTTTTTCATGGCCCACAGTGTACATTGGCTGAACTTGAATTGAATTGTTTTTCACATCTTTGTCATGCTTTTGCTGCATTTGTAGCTTATATCAGAAAAAGTAAAGGTAAGGTGTTATGTAACTTTAGCAGGCTTTATTCAGCGAGATATAATATCGATGATTATATTTGCTGGGTGGTGTACATTTGAATTTTTAGTGCCGTAAAAGCTTGACAAGCTGGTTCACTGGCTGCCTAGCACTAATTGTCTGTGGTGATGGATGATTTAAATTTGCTAATTTTTATATCGTCAAAGTCGCATTATGTCTGTTAGGTAATTATGTACTTGAGTTAGGACCAAACTCTACTGTTATAAATAGCAGCAGTAAACGGAGTGAAAAGTGTGCAAACAAGATTCTTGCTGTACACTACTTATAGTCAGTTAACAATCAAGCATGAATAACAAGTTGAGGAAGTGCATGTATAGTTATAGCCTAGTGAAGTTTTGTAATTAGCTTTCTTTTGTCCAATGAATTTTGATCATATATCCTGCCAAACACTTCTAAACATGGCTTACTCTAAATGTGGAGTTTTTTGAGCATAACGTGGATGTCAAGTGCTTTGATGTCATGTTCTAATGAAGTAGGTTATTACCTAATTGTCTGGTGGCAGAATTGTCCGATTTCACCCATTATTGTAACATTGCTGGAATCTGTGTTTATCTACTGTTCTAATGTATGTTTCTAATGACTCAACACCTGGCTTGCACAGATGGTAAAATGTGAATAAAAACTAAATACATAATTACATATTTGTTATTTATTATGCAGAGTAGAAATGCAGTTCTTTGATTCGGTGGTAGTGTGTTTTGTTATTTTATTGACAAATTGTGCTTCGTATATATTACACAATGGTACTTTATTTGTTGTGAGATGTCTATTTTCAGCTGTTGGCTGCTTCTTTTTTTATTGTCTTTGCTAAGCTTCTTTTGACTCCTGTCAGTTGAATTATGGCAATATGGTAGGTAGCTGACTTAACAAGTGGCTGTTATCCTATGTTGAAGACTAACTGCGTTATGTTGTTAATGCTTCATATGTTTAGAATTGTTCGTTAATATAGAGGCTTGTAATGTGTCTGTCTGGAGGATAACAGGGAAGATTATTAGAACTGCCATTATGTTAATTACATATGCATGCGTATAATGGAGTTCTTGCAATTTTAGGTTTAGCTCGTTATTTTGTGTTTCTGTAAAGGTTAAACTTTCTGTTTCTTTATTGTAAAGGTTAAACTTACCGTTCTGTTACTATGTGTTTGCGTGCATACTGCCTGGAAAGGCCGTCCCCGAAATGCCCTATACTGTGTCGGGTGGGACGTTAAACCCTACTCACTCACTCACTCAGAGGCTTTTGTCACTGTTGCAGCAGTTTTTTTTTGCTAAACAGACAGATTTCTTGTTCCATTGTCAGGGATGTTTGAGATGTCATCTGTTATATTCACTGGTTGCTGCCGATATAAGTCGATTAGTTTATGTGGATTAATGTTTTGAATGTTAATGATGTTAACACGTTACAATGGAGTCGGCTCGAAAACGACACTTGGGCTTGTAATTTGCAGCATCTGCGTATGTATGATAACTTATTCTGCAGCCAGAAATTAACAAGAATAGATATACGATAGACTTGTTAAGTGCAATACCTCGATTGTGCAAATTATTTGTAGGGCCCACAGTTTTTCATGGGCCGCAGAATTTTGAGCCGAGCCACGGAATTTGCCTTTTTTGTGGAATTTTGATATTGCCGCAGAATTTTACAGAAATTAAGAAATGTCCAATGATTAGTGCGATCGTCAGCTTTAAAATAACTATATCACAGAGAAAAATTAAACCTAACTGCTTAAAACTGCATCCCTACTAGGCTGCTAATAATTACCATCATATATGGCAAAATCGTAAATTGACACAATGCAAGTAATTGACAAATTGCACTTTTGAAAAGAAAAAAGATTGATAATTTTCTTTGTATGTTGCTAGCATAACTGAGCACCATGCCAGCACCAAAAAACTGAAGTTTTTTTTTAAAACAGAACAAAGCTTAGTTTACACACAAACAGAAAGCCGCAGTGAGCTGCGGAATTTTGTGAACTGGCCCGCGGAATTTGGCAAAATTTACGACGGAAAACTGTGCACCCTAATTATATGTTCATTCAAAAGGGAGCAAAATTGTAGTGTCATTGTTTTATCTGTGTTTCAGGTAATACAGTCTGCAAAGGAACAGATAAAGTGGTCGTTACTAAAGTGATTTGATGCTCGGGATTTACTTCTGCTGACATTGTTGACATGTTTGCTAAGAGAATGATTGCAAGATGTGACCGTCGTGTAATATAGTTGATCTGTAACATAGTACATGACTTATTGCTATTGTGGAAACATGGCTGTTGTCGTGTTATCGGTATGGTTTGAACATATCGTCTGTAGTCAGTGTTTAGCCAACAGGTGTCATTACGTTTGTTGGCTGTGTCTGTGGCAGTGCTGTGGCAATGTCGTGCGTTTCTGATGAATTCAGTTGCTCTGTAATTGTCTTCGCTACTTTCATGAACTATAACTCTCATATATGAAACTGGCAACTTAGTGATTGCAATCCCAGGACTGAATTATCAATCCCAGAATCCGGCATTGAGAAATTTATAATCCCGGGATCCCATTTCAGAATTAGACTTACAGATGGTCGTTATTCTTGTATCTACATTAGACTTATTTCATGCATAAGATGTATAGTAGGTCCGTGCGGAAAGTATGTCAGAACAGTATAGGAAATTACTGTGACTGTCAAAATACGAATTACAGTGCACAATAAGGAGTAGAATTCTAGCAAGCATAAAATATTTTATCCATTACGCCTATAAATTTGTTATTTAATATCATTTAACGCTCGCAAAAATGCAATTTTAATGACTATGTAATCTTGAGGTCCCAGGATTGAAACGCCACCAATCCTGGGATTTGGGATTGGCGAAAACAGCCGGGATCCCAGGATTTGGGATCTCGGGATTGCAGTCCCTGCCTGTAATGTTTTACATGTGTATGAGTGAACATTAAGTTCTGCTTCCAATCCCAGTTATTAGATGTGAGTAAACTGACTTGGCTGTTCTTAGTTTTGTTGATCGCATTAAAAGTCTTTAGGTCTTTTTTTGTTACAGCAGTTTACATGCTACATGGTACAGAATGCAATGCTGCTTGACTTCAATTCTTCATAAAAGAAATTATAATCAGTACTTTGTCTGTTACATAATTCTGATGGTAGTATGGATTTATCTTTTTGTTTGATGCTATGTCATATTTTTATCACATGTTTATAAATGTAGAAGGATTTCAGAGGTTATTTTCCAGGTAATCCCATGTTAGTTGATTTTTCTTCTTTATAGCCTTTTGTCCAGATGACATGTAGCCATTTTATTTTCATATCCTTTTTGATATCATCAGATTTATTTAGTCAGTTTGAGCAGCTTGTTAGCAGTATTCTCAATACTGTACCACTTCATCTAATGTTCTGTCTGACTGTTCTTGCCATAGAAGCTGAACACATTTCTACATTCTGATCATCATGCATAACGTAATCTACACTGTGTCCAGAAAAAAGTAACCCCCTAGACATCGTACAATAAAAGTGTCAAATCTGAATAGAATTTCATACACTTAATTTCAAATAAATTGGTAAAGTGATTGCCAAACTTCGTTGAAAAATATTATTTCCTAGCGGAGTTATTTATTGTTGAATATCGATAACAAAATATCTTTGTTACCAATATGGCGTTACATAAGTAAACCTCTCTGTTACTGTACATTTGCATAACTTCAACAAATAACATCTCATTCCAGCAAAATTTTACATCCACAATGCATTGCCTATTGGCAATTGAACTGCCATATTTCAGTTAAATCTGCCAAAGCAAACGAGCTGCAGCAGCTTTTGTGAAGTCACTCAAAACACTTCAATTTCAGGTATGACGTCATCCAGAAAGGGCTGAAACTGAAGTGTTTTGGGGTGTTCTTGCCAAAGCTCTTGTAGCTATTGTTTGCCTTGGCAGATTTAGTTGAAATTTGGCGCTATGACTGTCAATAAATGGTGCATTGTTGATGTAGAATTTTGCCAGAATTAAGTGTTGTTTTGGAATTGCGCAAATGTACATTAACAGAGGAATTTACATGTGCAACGGCATATTGGTAATAAAGATATTTTATTATCGATATTTAAAAATAACTCAGCTAAGAAATAACATTTTTTTACGAAATTTCGTGTTCGTTTTAGCAATTTATTGGAAGTTAAGTGCACAAAATTGTATTCAGATTTGGCATTTTTATTGTATGATGTCTAGGGGGTTACTTTTTTCCAGACAGTGTATTTTGTAGCAGAACAAGGATGGCAGAGAATATCATAGCTGTAAAAAAATATTTAACTATAACAAAACTGACATACAGTTAGCTATTTAAATACTTTTGAATAAAAAATTAAGAACTAATTCAATTTTAACTTTCATATCATTAATATTGTTTTCTTAATTTTCCTTTACAAGCGTTTGTGGTGTACCGGTACTTAGTAGTTACGAGTCGCCTGCTAAGTTGCTAACTAACCATTAGGATGGACTGTAAACGCAATGCACGTAACGCAACTGTCGGAGGTAGCTAACGCAACGACCACTTTTAACCTTGAGGCTTGCGTTTTGGCTGTTGCCACTTGCCTGTTGCGTCAGCTCATTCAGCTGCGTCTGTTTTTCATACTTTTTGCGTATATTGCGTTTGCTACGCACTTCCTTGCCCCTACGTTGCATATCTTGCATTGGATGGAAGCTCCGCGTAATGCGCAATAATGATAATAATTCTAATGATAATAATTCATAATTAATAATAACTTCGCAATAAACTTCAAAAGTCGAGTGCTGTAATGCCTACTTCCATAACCTTCCTAGCTGTTATATTTCGTTAGATATATACTATACGATGGTAATACATATTCATTCATTACGTCATCAAAGATGGAGGTTGGGGGTGTGTGGCGATCGAAAAGAGTTCTTAAGAAAAATGCTGAAGTTCACCGAATATTTTTGAAGGAAGAAAGTCGAGCCCAGATCAAGAAGGTCATTAATTATTGCCTCATTAATTATTGCCGTCGCTATTTTTGAGTATTTAGCGTTGGGTATACAGCACCGATACGGCTTACTCTCGTAGCTCTTCTGTGAAGGCAGTAGAACAGTAAAATTTCAAAGGCTGCCAGTTTACATGCGACTTCTGCTAAATGAATAGGCAATTCTTAGTTTTGGATTTAATTGAAGACACGCTGACAATGAAAATTTTAGCAGTGGCTATGGGTAAAAAGTGGCTTGCAGATATTCGGATTTCGCAAAAGGAATTAGTTTAACCATTAACCCTATTCCTGACCATAATCTTATGCCTAACGCCTAAAACTAACCCCAGTCTTAACCATATCGCTAGCATTAGCCTTAACCATATGGCAACACTGCAGCCGCTGATTCGCTTTTTACTATCATCTGTCTGCAGTTGCAGTACCTGGATTTCGCAACTGTGGTCCGCAAGTTTTTGGTCTGCAAAATTCCTGTTGGACAGTCTGCAGGTCTCTTTAGGGTTGTTAATGGTTAACCATTTGACTGGTCCTGCCTTCAGGACCGAGCCTGAATGTGTCGAACTGGTTAACCGCAATAATAGAAGAGATGAGCCACGCCAGGAGTCTTCTCGACTGCCTACCCGCAGGTGTTATCAACTGTGATCAAATCTGAGATCTCCTGCAGCACTGTAGCCTCGGGTGAGAGTGTAGAGTGAGGCTTGACACGTTAAAATGAATGGAAAAGACCGTGGGTGAGTTGCTACTTAGTGCCAGACAGTGAAGCGGTGTTTACCGCATCGGCAATGCTGATGATGTAGTGGGTGAGGTAGGCTATTGGAAAACATGATTGGCAGACTAATACCTGCCCGGCCCACTGGTTCAGGCATGGTTATTTAAAAGTGAAGCACTGCTGTTGTTATCAAAGTCAGCGATTTCTCTGTCCACTGCGGCAGGTGGGGTGGCGAGAGTGGCAAGGTCAGTCGAATGCTACATGGTCCACGTTTACACTGAGCTGTGAATACACTAGTGTTGGTTTAATGTTAATACTTAGACATTACATGGTGCACAGCAGGCGCTTTTAGGCGTAGGAGTCAAGTGTTATTAGTATGCAAAGTTCCAAACACGTTAGAGGCCTAACAGTATACATAGGTTAGTGCTGCTAGTGCTATATAGTTTGCCCTCCCCACCAGTCAGTGTGAATTTCTGTCTAACTGTCTATGCATGATGAATGTCGACGGACGCTGTAGCTCACTTGCCTGCTCCGCCACGTCAGTAGCTGACGCTTTTACGGCCATTTGTCGTCAGTCTATGACACACACACACATGCGATCTCATGCTGTCAAGTTGTCCAGGCCTTGTGCTTTGTGTCATTAGAGGGTACCGTGAATCTGTCTTATCTGCTCTGCTAGCAATGCATTGCATGCTTGCTCACAGTTAACCAGTTAACTGGTCAAAGTGAATGGCCAGTCTTAACAATCCTAGGTCTCCTGTTCTGCTAGTCCACAGATTACCCGTGGCCATACAAGTACATATAAATAGATTACACTAAAAATCATATTAGTCTGTCTTTTTATTTAATAATCTGAATTTAGGCATTTGGTTACAATTATTTCATATGTGTTAAATCGAAATAAAAAGCAAGAAGCATTAAATTGTCACAGCTGTTGTTGTCATTGTTTTTTATTGTCATTTGTATATTACATAACATTTGTTTTTTAACTGTTTTGCTATTTTGCACCTTGTGCCCTGTAGATTTGGCAGTTTAAGGGTTATGTAAGGTTATGCAAGGTTTATTTGAAGATTTGTGCACTAGTCTGGTAGAGTGTTGTTTCAGGTTACTGAGATATTGAAGAAAACTGATGAGAGTAGAAGCACTGATGATCGTTTGCTGCTGTCTCAGTCTGATGAAATTGTTCAGATGATAACAAAACGCACTCGGCTAAAAGAACTGGCTAAACAAAGACATCTAGAGGTATTGCAGATGTAGTGACATTTTTTGGTGCTAGAGACTTTTCAGTCAGGTAAACTACTGAAATTGGAGCATTAAAGGCACTTAGCACTCACTGTTTTAGCCTAGTTCTTAACTTGTAAATTTTGTTTGATTTTGACGCAGTTTAGAAAATCTTGCAGTAGGCTATTCCCAGCAGTTGATGTATCATGTCAACTGTTTTGGGATAAATAACACAGTAAACAGAGGTGTCACATAGGCATATGCACAAATTGTTGGCCAGTGTAGTGCTATTGCTTACCAGCCAAAGCTGAGTTGGGTACGTATTCCTGGGGGACAGACATGAATGTTGCTTGTTGCATGCGTGCAGGTGGAAGATAACAATTTGGAGCTAGAGCATAAATGTCAACAACTCGCCACCGCCATTCAGAATGCTAGGAGTCTTGTTGTTTATACCGGGGCTGGCATCAGCACTGTATGACATTTCTGTTGTTTTTGAATTGTATACAGCATTTAGTATAATTTAACTTTTATAATTACTGCATTAGGGGTTATTGTTTGGTACCTGTACATTATCATGTTGAACTTTTTGGGGGAAGTTAAAATTTAAGAAAATGTTACGCTCACCACCTGATTAATTACTTCACATTAACTGTAGGGCACCATTTTGAATTGGGAGTTCTAAGTTTGAAAACAGGTATAATTGCAGCACTTGAATTTGAATCTTAGTTTGAATTAACTTTTAAATTTTATTGGTTGTATCTAGCATTTCCACTTTTTCAGCATTTGAAGGTATTATATTGTTTCTTTTTCTTCTTCTTCTTCTTGTCTTTTGATTAGCAACCATTTGGGCCAAATACAGTTTTCCCCTATGTCTCTCGATTTTGCGACAGTCTCACAGCTTCACACAGGGTCAACTCAGTCCACTGAGTGATGTTGTCTGTCCATTTTTTCGGAGGTCTTCCTCTCTGCCATTCATCATCAACTGAGCCCAGCAACACTTAATTTACTAGTCGATCATCCGGCATGCGACAAATATGGCCGAAAAGTTTTCTGTGTCGACTTATGTTGCTTCCTGTAGATAATATGTTGCGCTGTTGTTAGTATGAATAGCTGTTAGTTGTGTACAACAGTTATTGACATTTATGTGTGTTTTAAAGGCTGCGTCAATTCCAGATTATCGTGGACCAAATGGTGTGTGGACATTATTGCAGAAAGGCAAAATTGTCAGGTATTTATTTGCGATTATTTACATTGGCAGCAGCCTAGTTTTTCCCAAGTGCACTTATCACCATTTATTCCAGATGGCAGAAAGACTGAAATTAAACTAGAACCAGAGCTGTGGTAGCCACTCACATTGTCTGTGGTAACCAATACAGCTGGTCATGTCAATTTTCTTGATTACAGTTTTCACTCCATCAACAATCCATTCTGTGTCCAGAAACATGTTGAACAAATATATGGTTCCATAACCATGGCTTACTCACAAACAATGTCAACTCTTTAAGTATCAAACATTAATGCTTCACTTTTCAGTCATCCGAGTTTGTTCCAATATTCTCATCTGTCAACAAGCTTCTGAATGCCTAATGCAAAGAACGATGCTGGCTGCTGTTCATCCCACTGACGAACAGTTGATTGCATCTCGGCATCTTATGCAAATTTCTGCCCTCCTCGCGTTTTTTTACACCAAATGTGCGTTGTTGGTCTGTAAAACCGTGGTTGCCCTATACTGGTCTTTTACTGGGCAGTGACACATCTCATTTGCATTGTTTTTTTCATCATCATCATCATCGACAACCGTGGGCTCAATGCCCGTTGGTGTCTGACGCCATTCTTACTATCGCTGCCCACCGCTGCCTATCTAGGGCAGCGTGGCTTAACTCCTGCAGGGTTGTCCCACAC
>Ga0209367_1008607_pt1 | contig 13934 bp, 8 predicted proteins | sample WorMetLIZISLAND2_FD_187412 | JGI IMG/M metagenome (GOLD analysis project Ga0209367, IMG submission 187412) | Marine gutless worms symbiont microbial communities from Max Planck institute for Marine Microbiology, Germany - Olavius geniculatus... ... | reverse complement strand
ATCCTTGCGCGAGACCGCGTCGTTTGAGCCATCGCGCGCAAAAATCCGCCGAAGGGTCTGATCTGTAGGTGAGTTGACTAAAAAAAAGGTATATGGATAGCTATAAAAATTTTTGCGTATATTTCACCTACTTATTTGCCGAGAAGCTCCCCTTGTGCAGATTTACATGAAATTTTGCATGAGGGGTCGTCTCGCCGACGTAATCAACCGTGCCAAATTTTATCTCAATCAGATCGGGGGTTTTGATTCTGTGGGGGGTCGAATTTTTGGCTTTCCCATAAGAAAGAGAAGTGACCGTTAACACAGGGCTTGAACTACCGTTCAGCCTGTGATAAGCAGCCTGTCTGTGCCTATCTGCAACGATTTACACGGTAGACGAGCCAATACCGGTAAAATTACGTCTTTTTAGAGGGGGGGTGCCCCTGTTTCGCCCCCTTATTCATGAGGACCCCCTTGACCCAGCGGCATGAAATTTAGTTATTTGCAGTTTTTGATGAATTATTTTTGATGCTGGTATGCTGAACGCATCGTGCATTAATTGATGCCAAAAAGAAAGTGTCAGACATCTGTTGTTATTTTTTCTTCTACAAGTCAATTTCTTTCAGACTTGTTTCAAGTTTGGTTTTGAAGTGATTCAACGTGAAGCTGTTTGGATGGAACCGGACAACATCACAGAAAAAAGTGCATTTAGGCCTTGTTTTTGAAAAACATTTTTGGGTATTTTCTGGAGCAGAACCTCTCACTGACCAGTTGACTTTTTGTCAAACCAACAGTATCGGAGTACTGAGGAATATACATTATCTTATGCACAGCTGATGGTTTTGTTGTGTTGTAAATTTGATTTAGGCTGGCGAATCGCAGCAAGTGGTTGAACAACAGCACATACAAGACAAACCGGTTCGTTGTACATTGTGCTTTGGACATACACTGGCAGCGACATTTATCCATTCTTGGGGCAGCGTTGTGGATGCAAGTTGCCAAAAGCTTGAAAGGTGGGGTTTGGGGAGCGTCGTGACTCATCAGTGAAAGGACGGAGACCCAGTCGCTAGCTAGGCCTTGCAATTTTATGCAATTCTGTAAGACATGTACTGTAGCGACGTCATAGTCATAGTTCAAGGTTATGTGGCTTTTAAAAATGTTTTTGCGTGCATGATCTACTGCAATGCTTAGCCTTGATTAAGGCTTGACGATCTTGTTTGTTTTTTTTCACATATCAGTACAGCGTGGTGTAATGGTAACACGTTTGATCCGATCGGCGAAGTTACTGTACGCCGGGCCCGGTTAGTACTGTGATGCGTGACTGCTTGCGGGCAGGTGAACTATCTCGGTATGTAACCAGCCGCCTAGGTCAACTCAGTCTTTCATCCCTCTGGGGTAGGTAAATCGAGTACCGGCCTATCTGGCTGGGGTTAAGGCGGGTGCGTTCACCTGTATCGGGTGGCAGGTAACACTGTGTGATCCCATGTGACAAGTGTCGCTTTGTAGCTCTGTGAGGGGTTTACTGCTTAAGAGCTATATTCTGACCTTTACCTTTTTTACCTTTGTTACATTTTTGTTATTTCATTTTCATGGCAAAACAGTTTTAATAGTTTTTTGTTTATGTGCTAGATTAAACTTGCTTGCTAGTTTACTGGTGTATTACTCATGAAATTATCATATACCAATTGTTAGTTCAGAATGTTAATAATAAAATGAAATAAAATGCTGCTGTGTTGTGATGGCACTGCTAACAGATATTGGAGGCGGTGAATCAGCTGAGACAACAGATGGATCAGCAGAAGACAGAGTTTGATGAGGAGCGCAAAAGACTTCGTGCTAAAATGTTAGTCCACAATTTTTTCCCAGCTTCATTATTTTTCTTTATTAGTACCAGTTGTGCTTAAACAGGCCAGTAACCAAAGAGGATTTAATTGGTTGGATCAAATTCCCTGTTGTCAGGCGAATCAGGTAGCATTGATAAAAACAACCAAAAACGTCATAACCTGATGCAATTTTGAGTTTAAAATGCATGCAGATGCGTTTGCAGCCTGGACTTTGTCCCGAAGCCGCCTAAACCTCGAAATGAATTAATGGGCAGTTCAGTGGTTGAAGTCAACCTCTCTCCCCGTTTTGGAAAAGTCTGGCTACAGGCTATTGGTGAACACCAGTTGAATAGCAAGATATTTTGCAGATAAGATTAATTAGGTAAAATAAGGTTAGGTAAGAGATTTAGTGAAATGCAGCTGTAGTGATGTGTGTAATTAAGTAATAGCAGAGACAGTTAACGTACTGCAGCAGTCAGTTACAGGAATAGTATCTTTTCATTTCAATCTGATATTTAGTGCTTTTTTATCAAGCCCGTTTTTTGTTAGCTCAGTCGCTTTTTTAGTTGATCAGTGCCATTATCTCTCACTTGTTCAGTGGTCAAAGTAATGGGGAATGCATGGCCACTGCATTCTCCCAACTTTCATTTGCAGTCTCTATAGTCTTTATAGTTTTTACGTGAATTTAATGGTTAAGCATTAATTGGATGCTGAAATCAGTTTGGCCAGAATGGTGCTAAAAGTAATTTTTAGCATATAGCGTATAGGATATAGCAGAGCATTAAATCACACTTTAGTAGGTTTATAACTCTCAGGAAAATATTAAAATTGGTGCCACCAGATGCAAAGCATTCTCCCAGACTGTTTACCTGTATTTAAGGGGCCTACATGTATTTCTAATAAGAGGGGAGGAGTAAAGGAGGAAGGAAAATATGGGGGAAAAGTATGGAGGAAAAGGGAGGGAAGGGGAAGAAAGGGGAAAGGAAAGGAAGGGAGAAGTGAAAGGGAAAGGAAAGTAGAGTTCCCACTGCACGCGTTATTTATATCTTTAGTGCTGGTCTGAGATCGGACGTGCAGGAAGCACGGCTGCAAATGAGAGAAGCGCAGAAGAAAATGTCAGAACTGAATGCGGTAACTTTGAATCATTCTTTACACTCAAGTGCAGTAGCAATGTTGAGACATTGTTTTGCTTGCTGAGCAGTCTTATTTGCAGATTTTCGTTGCAAAACTTCTTTTATTTATTTATTTCCAATTGGTTTACTTCTGCTTTTTAAGAGTTACTGTACTGTCCTTCAGACTATGTCCCATGGTTTCTTTATGTGTATTTTGTCACTGGAACTTTTGTTCTTGACTGTTGATAGGTACTGCATTAGTGTATTTTTGGTCTGTTAGTAATTTTTTTAAAAGTCAGTGTCTTAGAAAACTTTGCCCAACCTGAGGTAACTTTGGACATGTTGGCCTTTTAGAACACAAAGTCTATTAAATAAAAGCCACATACAAAATATTATACAACATGCATCGACATATTTATGCATGACCTTATTGAAAATAGCAAAATCAGTATTGTATAAGGTGGTTTGATGGCCTATTGGTTGGGTTGCTGGACTTATCAAGTGGTTACTAATTGGATGGGTGACCATATGGCAGGTGACGCTTCATAGCTCTGAGATGGATTTCATGAAGACCTATACCCACCCTTTAATTTTTAACCCACCGATGTTTTCCATTCCTCCAAGGCAGGTAAATAAATGCTTAGCTGCATGGGGTTTGCGTGTTAGGTGGCAGGTCCCATATTGCATTGCAGGTGCTCGTAGTTGGAGATGGGTCATGAGGAGCTATAGGCCTAAGTAGTTATGTAATTTTGAGCACACACATTGAGGGTAGAATGGCAAAACGTCCTATGCATTTTTGATGACGTTTCAAGGAAAGTGAAAGCAACTTATTACATGATTTATTTTTTCTCACTTTCCTCCCGATGCTTTGAATGTTCTTGAAAGTTTTTTAACGAATAACGTACAGAATTTGCTTGCTATATATAATATTGTAAATAAATAAATGTTTAAGTAACATTTTGAAGAACTTTGTTGTAGTTAGGACATTTTACCATTGTACACATGATGTTTTGCAGTACTGTTTTTGACATGTTCTGTTGTTGTGATGAGCAACTGATAACGTCGGTGGATCATCGATCGAGCCTTGAGTCACAAGTCAATCGACTTCAGCACAAACTGAAAGACGTCAACAACGACTTTAAGTCACGACTTCAGAAATACGTCAAAGATATAGCGGTCAGTTTCACTCAGAAGTCTACTTCTAAACACAGACTGTCTGGATTTTTTTCGTGTGACAGCGCGCACGCGGCAGCGTTTTGCTTTCACGCGTTTTAGCTATAGCCTAGGTGTCTGTCTGGTGTCTGTGCATCCGTCACACTGCCGTATTGTGTCAAAACAACGCAACCTAGGATCAAGAAATTTTCAGAGTCGGCTGCCAGTATGAATTCATGGTTGTAAACGTCCAAACTACGACTTTTCAATTTCACAAGGGAGTGTAGCATCAGTATTAATGTAAAATAGTCAAAAATATAGTTATTTACGTGAAGTTTTTCATGATGTTGTGTGCCAAACATTATCAAAATCTGTCTGTGTTTTATGGAGTTGTTCAAAAAATAAAAGTGGCATGTATTTTTTGAGACACGGTGTACTATTACTACCACTACCATTATTACTGTTGTAATGCAGGTATATCTAGATACGGTAGAGCGTAGAGCAACCAGTGACAGTTCAACCCCAGCTCGCATGACGTACTATGTGGAAGACATGCTGAAAGACCTAAAGACATCTCACAGAGTACGTGAAGAACAGCTGAGTACAGCTGCTAGTGACTACAAAGAACGACTTGAGAAAATAACGCAACAACATGAGCGACTGCTTACAGCTTACAGGTGTGCTGATGGGGTTAGAGGGTGTGTATAACCTCATGGGAAACCAGTCGTAGAGCTACGGAACACCGCCTCCAATGTGGGATCACACGATGTCACCTGCCACTGGACACGGTTGAACTTACCTCATCTTAAACCCAGCCAAGCATGCCAGTGCTCGATTTACCTACCCCGGAGGGATGGAAAGCTGAGTTGACCTCGGTGGTTGGTTATCTACTGAGAATCCGAGATAGCTAACATGTTTACAGACAATCACCCATGCAAGTACAACCACTTGATAGCGACCCAACCAGAAGTCAAACTCACGACCTTCTGATCAGCGTCCTAACCATTATGCCATGAAACCATTTATTTCAAGTAGTGCCGTGTTGTCCATATTTCTGCCTGTCTGTTCAGACGCCTGTTGTGATATAATGCATACGTTTAGCGGCTTGAGAAAGTCGTCAGTTAACATGAGCACTTGCTTACAGCTTGCAAGTTCTGTGCTTAGCAATGTTGCCCGACTCTGTCTGTCTGTCTGTCCATCTTGTGTGACGTTGTGGTATTGTGCGCCTGTTTGTCACTGAGTTCTCGGCTATTATGCATTGTTTTTAATGCTAACATATATCCATACCTCTAGCCATTACAGCTGTTTGATTTGAATTAAATGCTTTTGACGCCCCAGGATCTTTACCATTGGAATGAGTGCTGGTACACTGTACTGGATACCGGACAGTACCGGCAAAAATTTGGCACTTTTTCTAGGACCGCATAATGCAATCTACACCAATACATTGACTGTATACAGATACTTGCGTCAGCAGCTGGAAACTCGAGGTTTGAGTGACGTTGAACTGGGTCCTGATGAGTGGAAACTTTACCTGAACTCTGAGCAGCCGAAAACATTGTCCTCCTCTCAACAGAAGAAGTTTGAAGAACCGACATCAAAGAAACAGGTTGCTGAGCTTGATACCTTTAAACTCTAAACAGGCCCCTAGCAGTGTGGTTTGAATTGGTCTGGCATTTATGGTGAGTGCAGGAGTGCAAGTCTATGGGGCTGTGCCACTAGTGAGGTTTAGTTGCAGAGCCCTGGTGGGGAAGATTAGCTGAAGCCTATTTTGCACTATGAAGACAAATTCTCGCAAAATATTGGCACAAATATTTTACTTCAGTCATATATAGTTGACGGAAAATGAGGAAAATATTATGAGGTTGAACATTGGTCCTGCAGCTGCTGAACTGGCTGCGATGGCCTTGGGTAACCATTCAGTCAGACTGATTTTGCTGAGATCAGGACTTTTCTTGCCTTTTTTGTTTTAATTTTTTTCTGATTTGGAGTCGTCCATAAATGACGTCACACGATTTTAAGGAAAAATTTACCCTTCTCCCCCCTTCGTCACACTTCGTCACACTTCCCTAGACTCCCTTCAAATATGACGTCACAAACGTCTACTCCCTCCCCGGTAGCCTGTAATGTAGAGTACAGAGATGAGTTTCAGCATATCCTAATTCTAATATACAAAATTATATCTATTATCAAAATTGTCCACTGCCAATTCAATGCATAAAATTGTGTGAAATTAAGCACAGTGTTCCTAAATGTTTCTCGTCCTGACACATACGGCGAGTTGGCAACATGAATTTGGCTGTCTATTGTGTCTTTCCACAGATGTGATGCGTGTGACGACACACTTCCTTTAACTCCCCCTCTCCTACGTCGCACGTCGTCACAATAATGTAAATCCCCCTCCTCCTCTGGAGCGTGACGTTATTTATGGACAACCCCTGTGAGTTATTGCATATCTATCAGACTATTTCAAGTGCAAGCAATTCTGCTTATAAACGCAGCTGCACATTTCTCTGTATCGTGTTTTGTCTGTCGTTTGCCAACTGCGTCTATGCTCATGCTTAAACCGTTCAATGGATTTAGATCACATTTTATAGGTACACCTGTGAGGTCCAATGGCATCTTGCGTTAGATGGGAATTTTCAAGGAAGGTGAGATTTGGGGCGTGAAAGTGAAACCCTCGGCCAAAACATGCAGTTACAAATTGCTGCTGCCAACAGAGAACCACGTGGTTAGCTGATGACAAAGAAACAGGCGAAGCTTGACGCCTCCATGGACTGATGTAAAAAATTTCTATGCTTCCGTTTTCCGTATGCACTGAAAAACCTCTGTCATTGAAATTGTATTTGGTTTTGACCCTCGAAATATTGGTGTAGCATTTTGTTTGCTTTTAAAGTTTTACTGATAGAAAACTGTTTGCATCCAGTTGCGGCGACACGTTTCATTCTTGGGCCAGCATAAATTATTCCGTGGATGCAAGTTGCTGAAAGCGTCAAAGATGGCGAAATAAAATACATGGATGAGGTCTGAGAGAGTGTTGTAATCATGGGCCTCCCACCCGTTCCAGATATTACTGTTCTTAAATGACATGAAATAAACAGATTCGTCTTTCAAAATCTGAAAATTTATCAAAGTAAACAAACTCAATAGATATTTATTTTCAAGTGTGCTTTGATCACACTGATTTGTTGTTACTTATTTAGACACAAAAGACTCAGTCCAACAAGCAGAAGAAAACCTCAGACAGAGGAAGGTATGATATTATGCATTTCTTCTCTTCAGCTATTATTACCACTAGCTTTGTGATTTCTAACTGTAGTTTTGCTTAAGCCAGCTTAGTTGTGGCTTATGTACAGCATGTCTCAAAAAAGTATTCCCGGTCCTGGTGTTATCAATTATAACTTGAACAATAATTGTAATGTTAAAAAGATGTTGGTAATGTTTAATACACATATTTTTGACATAACTTGCCATCAAATGACCGTTCAAGTTGCCACCGAACCCAACGTCTGCTTTTGCGCTGCCTGTATTCTAGATAGCATACGTTAGTTTTATTGCACAAATTTGTTTTCACAACTGAAGTTGGGGACGTTGGGGCGACCGCCACCCTGTGGCTGTGCCACTGAGCTACACGTTGCTTTCTACCCGAACAGCTATAGAATAGATGTACACCTTGTGGACTGGGTTATTTGTATTACTCTTACAACTGCAGGCCCGCTGTAACGTAGCGATTTTCTGAGTAGTGACTATCGGAATAGAAACCTGTACCATCACGAGTTTGCATGAGCCGACTTATGGTCATGACATGATTTATTCCTACTATACTGGCCAGTTTTCTGGTGCCAATTACTAGCATGAAATTGAACATGTTTAATCCGGTGCTGACGACTAGTGCCAATAAAAATCTGGTACAGGAAAGTATATGACACACCGACCAGTTACTGGTACAGTCGAATCGTACCGGCAACTGGTGCCAGAAAACTGTCTAGTGTGTCGTAGGCCTAATCATTACATATTTCATTGGGACAGAGACGACGGCAAAGTGACGACCGTGGAAAAATTGCGTGAATCGGTGCAAGAACTGGAACAGGAGCGAGCTCGACTGCTGACTGAGAACGCACTGCTTGACGAGGAAGTCAAACAGCTGCACGCCTACATCGACAGCCATCTCGGCAGGTCTGCGTAGGCCCTATAATTAAAATCTCTTTTTTTCGTTTATTTTGCCTTTGTGGATAGCTTTTTCTTTTTAGCGTCTTTATCTTGCTTTTTCCTGACAGTGCCAGTTTCTTGAGTTGTGGATAATCGATGTTCTTGTTCCCTTCATCATCATTATAATAAATATATGTAAAAAAAACTTACCAGTTTACAAATGTGTGTAAAGTATATGTTGATATCACTCCTCTAAAACAGAAAAAAAATTTTTGGTAACCTTAGATAGGGCTATGCATATGGCGTCCTTACAAGCTGACTTTAGTTGGTAATCACTACTTCTGAGATTGTGAAGCACTTGTGGTCAATGAATCTAACTCGTATAAAGGCGTGTACAGAGCGACGTAACTGAACTGAACTTAACTTAACTTAACTGACATGGTTTAGTTTTTGATGAACAGAGCAAGGCCATTTTTCATTGGTTAACGCGTACGTGCACGTAGTCACGTAGTCACCGACGCCGTTAGACGGTGCCTACTATCAGTATAATGCGCTACTGGTTGCCTATTGGTCATTTCATCAAAAACTAAACCATGTCAGTGTCAGTTCAGTCTAGTTTTGTTACGTCGCTCTGTACGCGCCTTAAGAGACGCTATAGCTAGCAAGTACCCGGTCTTTAGTATTGGTACCTTTCAGTATTGGTAGCCTATAGCCCAAATTCCATTACGCTGACTTTCACTGAAACTTCCCTGCGGGGAAAGTCGTGGACACAAATCACGAAAGTCGCGGACACAAACCATCTCGACATGTCGAGATGTTTGCGACAAAGTCCGGGACAAGTCCGCGACAAACCCGTTTGTGTCGCTCTAATGGAATTTAGCCCGTTACAATGCACGGGGAAAGTCGGCGACAGAGTTGGCGACAAAGTCCGCAGAATTTGCCGCGGACACAAATCATGAAAGTCGGCGACGTGATTAGTGTCGCGGACTTTCATGATTTGTGTTCACGACAAGTTTGCGACTTTGTCGGCAACTTGTCCCGGACTTTGTCGCAAAGTCAGCGTAATGGAATTCGGGCTATAGTGGTGTGTAAGTTTTTACTATGCAATCTGGGTGTGTAGATACAAGGATGAGATCGTTCGTCTGCGTAAGATAATTCAACAGTTCCGTTTGACGGCAAAGCTGACTGGCTCAGGGACTGATGATCTACCGTCGTTGTCATCACGCGCTTCACCTAACAAATTGAGTCACAAAAGTCGACGTCGTTGAACACAGAGCAGTAGTTTTTCTACTGTTTCAGCAAGATTGGAACGAGAAATAGTATTAGATTGTCACCAATCTAATGTACTCCTCGCATGCATTATTTTCTCCTGTATTCTTTTAAGTGCTTTTTCGTTTCTTTCAACTTCTATTAGAGACCCGGCGTCAATTTGAGATCGGACTAATATTATACTAATAGTGACTGGCATCGAAGTTGGTATTGGAAATATTGTCTCCCCGTCTATCTGGCACCGTTATAAAAATATGGCGCTTCAAAGATAATGGAGTCACGACCTTGACCTTTTGAGGTCACGTGACGTCATCGGTCACTTCGGTCAATTCGACGCGCTGGTCGACTTCCTATGGGTGGTCCATTGTGACCAAGCATCTATCTAGCACCGTTATGCAGATATGGCCGTTTGAAGTTCTTCCAGGAAGGCTCTTCCAGGAAGAGAGGTCGGTCATCGGTCAGTCCCCAATATTACACTGATCTCATACACTCCTCTTCGCTAAGTTAGGAACGTAGCGCGCGAGGAGTAAAAAAATTGGTGGGTTCTATTCAGTTTTGTTTTGTGGGAGTTAAAGCCGAGCTTTGGGTGTTAGGGCTATATGAGAATTTTTTTCGAATAAGCTAAACATGATGGGTTTTGGGGTTTTCAAGAGTTTTAAGTTAATAGAATGAGCACTAGCTGTGCTAAGTTTAGAGCAGAGTTAAAAATCTTAAAAGTGTATTCAAAAATTTCAAATTTTTCTAATCCTGATGTAGGCGCCGCCTTACGAATGCACTGTTGTTGTTGATGTCGTGTTGTAGTTGTAGTAACTGTTGTAGTTGTTGTTATAATCGTTTTAGATGTGATTGAGAATTTGAAATCAGTGGCTTAGTCTGCCCAGTATGGAGCAAGCTGTTCATTTCTATTCCGAATCACTTTTGCAGCCTAAGCGATTTTGCCTATTCCTACAGATTTCTCTGTAGTGTGGTCTATCTGTCTGTCTGTCACATTTATACACCCTGCTGAAACCGTTTGACGGTACACTTCGAAGGTACACTTAGGGGGGGCTATGGCAATGACGCATTGTGTTAGATGGGGGGTCCCTGATCCCCTAGGGGAAGGGGTTATTTGGGTTAAACCCCAAGCCAATACATGAAGTTGAAAATAGCAGCCAAACCGTGGGTCCTATGCTGCCACCTGGTGAATGCAAACGAGGAGAAATTCCATTTTTTGCCAAATTACTTTGATTTGTCCTTATTATTATGAATGTCATATCACTGACATGTGACATTAATCTCTTTTTAAACGGTGTCTCAAAACTGAACTTTTCCACTGGGCATAATGCCATATTAATTTGATCTTAATGGTGTTGTTAGCGCTTCCGCTATAAACATTTTGTGTTAATAGCGCTGTATAAATGCTGTTATTGTATTTTGTTGCTTTTTCTACATAATCACGGAAATGTTTCCAGTCGTTTACTCCAGTCTTTGTGACTGTCGTCGAAATAAGTTAAAACGAATTCCATTTCAATGATCTCTGCTACAGTTATGCAACAATTGCAATATGTACCATCTTTTTTACGTTGTTGCCATTTGTAGGCGTTTAATTCGTGCGATAGACTTTTGTTGTGTTAGTGGTTTTAATATTATAGTGATAGTTTTTGGATAGCTTTACGTGCTTTTTTGTGTTAGCCATTTTTCTAGATTTCTAGCATACATTACTAGAGATATTGTATAGTTCGGTTCACTGTGGTAAGTTAACGTGCCAAATACCGGTTGTGCCAAATAATGATGTGTGCATTTTTGAACGTTTATAGGCATAATGATGTTGTTTTTTTGCTGTTTGCTGTTACGCAGTAATGTTATTAGTCAAACATTATTTAGTCTATAATGACGTTTCGTTTATATTTTTATGATTTTATTCAAAATCGTGAGATTGATATTTTTTATATAACTCGTTGTTGGCAGGTGATTTATAATGACCGCCGCTTGCTGAACGCAAAAAAAATCAGTGATTGGCAGTGGTAATGCTTACGCTTGTCCAGGATCGCTATTGTTGGGGGAGATTTAGGGACGAATTTGAAATTATAAGCAAGAGGGGCAAAACAGTATCGGCGAAATCTTGTAGGTTGATTTGCCAGGTCTACCTCTATCTTAATTTTGGCCTATTGGGTGATGGATTTTCGAATTATCCGGTGATCAAAAATTGATAACTATGTTACTGTTTCAGAAATTGAGCCTTAACCAGCTGCAGGCGTTCTTCTCCGTTTGTCGGACGAGTAGCCTAGTTAGTTACGCCACCGGATGGCTGCATAGATGCGTGATCTACATGTACATTCATTTCTTGTTAGCCTAGGAGTGACTAGGTGAACGCGTACGCGAGCGTGATAAATAAGTAATGAGCTTTATACGGTAAGTACGGATGTTAGTAGCGAGATGAGAACGCCATAAGGAGGAGGAATCACAGTGTGTGTACGATATGTCGACAGCATGCTGGTGTCACCGCGTTCGACAGCATGCGGTATAAGCAATTTCATCTACTATTTGCTCTAAGCTCATACTTCACTTGCTAGCGGATTACCGACCAACTTGTGTCTTAAAGCGCGTACAAAATGACAGAACTGAACCGAAATGAAATGAAGTGAAAGCTGCAGTTCAGTCCAGACGTAAAATTTGCGTACGTCGTGAATAGCACGCCAGATCTGTCGCTTTGTACGGTCCTTTAATTTAAGGCGCGAATACCGAGCGACGTAGGCCTAGCCTATCTGAACTTAGCTGAACTGAACTGACACGGTTTTGTTTTTGACGAACTGACCAATTGGCGCGTACGTGCGCCTAGTCACGTGATCACTAACGCCGTTAGACGGTGCCTACTGTGATGCATTACTGCTTGCCTGTTGTTTAGTTCGTCAAAAACTAAGCCGTGTCAGTTCAGTTCAATTGAGTTACGTCGCTCTGTACGCGCCTTTAGGCGATGGTGAGCTTTGGCAATGCGCATCAGAAAGCGAACGCGGCTGGCTTTCAAGCGCAGTATAAAATTACTTACTTACTTTGATTTGATGTAGATTTCTTGCACGGCACAACAGCGGCGTCTAAGTTAAAAAAAGTGAGTGGAGACAATTGCTATTTGCTACCGGTATTTTCCGACAGACAGCTGGAAATTTCCGACAAGGAGATTTCGGATGCTCAAAAGTTTAATTTTGACCCTAAATTTTTCAAAATAAGAGATTTTTAGCCGCAAAGTTTGAAGTTTTGAATTTCAGACAAGTCGCTGAAATTTAGGGGGCAGGGCCACTGGCCCTTCTTTCCATGCGACGACGCTTATGTGGTACAACATGCTCGGCACAGGCTGTATCGCACATCGATGTAAAGAAACGTTTTTTACGTTTTTTAAAATATTTTTGCCACGTTTTTAAACGTTTTTAACGTTTAAAATTTTTTCAAATGTTTTTTTTTAAATTTTTTTTAAAGCGTGCATGGAAAATCCTATCAAGAACTTCGAGAAGCATTTTTGGAACCAAAGCAACAAATTAATAGGTCATAATGATGGTAGTTTACTTAGTTAATCCAAATATACAAAATAAAAAGTCTTTTATCTAGTATGTTTGGTTAGTCTAGTCTTATGACAACACGGTTTAATTGAAATTGAATAAAAGTTTTCTTTATCTAGACTATAGTTCCAGGTATACTGCACTTACAGCATTAGGCATTAGGCAAGAGGTTAAAAAATTATGGTCAAAGTTTTTTATTCATTTTATTTTTGCGCCGTTTTTAACGTTTTTCTGGAACGTTTATTTACATCTATGATATCACAGATTCACAAAAAAATGCGAAAGTCTACGACAAATCCACGACAACAGGCTGTAACACAAGTCTGCGTAAAAATCGAGAACACCCACACCCACATGCACACATGCACATTATCTTGACACAATTTGTTGAACGATCGACTTGTTGTCCACGTCGAGTCGAAGTGATGGAGCCTGGGTGTAATAGGCCCCTGGTTGCCGATGTTGGGCTATGATGGCGACAAGACGATAGACTGAGTGCAATCTAGCTGATGACATTCTGAGCAGATGGCATGGCTATAGCCGTCGGCAGCGCCTTCCAGCTTAGGCCTACCCACCGGGTGGGCCAGATAAGCCACTGTCTTTTTCAACTACGTCAATATTAGGGAGGGGGATAAACAAAACACCAGCTGTTGTGACGCTGTTCTAACAATTTTAACATTTGCTATTTGTGCTGTTTAAATTAATTACTCTAAGTTTAAATCTGCTCACATAATTGATTCACTTCGGAAACCATGGTGTTTATCCACGCGCATATTGTGAATCGAACAGCTTTCGTCGTCAGTGTTTGGATTAGATTATTATTAGATATTTGATTGCACATGCACTTTGTTTATGTTCTGTTATGCATGTATTTTGTTTGTGTTTCTTTTCTTTTCTTCTTTTGATATTTTGAGTAACTG
>Ga0209367_1008606_pt1 | contig 13936 bp, 8 predicted proteins | sample WorMetLIZISLAND2_FD_187412 | JGI IMG/M metagenome (GOLD analysis project Ga0209367, IMG submission 187412) | Marine gutless worms symbiont microbial communities from Max Planck institute for Marine Microbiology, Germany - Olavius geniculatus... ... | reverse complement strand
GCTTCAGATTCCTAGTCCCGCCCATGATAACGCGACATTTACTGGCTTTGGGGGTCTGTGCTATAGCGTGTTGCGACATTTAAAAGTTTGTTGTAGCATACCCGGTATATGGCACATATAGTAGGCTTTAATTATATGGTATATGGCGTGGGTATAGCTCTGTAAGCCGTATTGCAAAATCTATATAGACGTTACTTACTTAGTTGTTTATTTCTTGCATAAAAATAATTTTGTGAGAGCCACCACATTTTTACCAAACATGGTCTAATTGGGTTTAAATGCGGATGATGGTTAGGCCTATACGTAGTGTAAGCACACCGGTCATCATGAATCTTACTGGTAGGAAAAAAACAGTTCAACTCTGCACATCTGTGATTCCAAGTTATCTGTCACAAAGCTTGTAAGAAATAAACACATTCAGCTCGTCAGTTTTTCCGCGAGATGCCTACATTTCAAGCGTGCATTTAATCTTATATAAATTATATCAAAACTGTTAATGAAATACACAACATAATGCATGCAGGTGAGAAAAAAAGCTATAATTGCCTTATAGCCAAATTTATAGCAATCCCGCACGGCACGAGGGGACATTTCGACTGCGAGCCGCGGCTGACCCAAAGCCAAAAATCTCAGGCCCTAAACCGTAGAACTAGAGACCGTGATCGAGATCAAGGCCCGCGATTCCGGTATAAATTGCACGATAAGCATAAGCATCAGCATCATTTCTTCTGACGCTGAAACCCGTGACGTCATCGATAAACAGGCGTGACGTAACCGTGGATTTGCGCTCTGCGCTGCTGCAGAGTTTCATCGGAAAGACACGGCCATCGAAGCGACGTACTGTTACCAATTGCATGCTGCCGCGTGTACCCGTTTTCAGCGATGTATGCGCACTATCCGTTTAGCGCACAGCAAGATTGTTATTACGGCCTTCGCAGGATCGTCCGCGTTGCTTAGGCCTATGTTGTAATAGGCCTATATGCAGTCCGTGATACAGCCGCAGTCGACATAACCCGAGAAATTAGACTGGCAACGGATCGCACCACAACACCAGAAACACTGCTCGGATAACTTTCAGGACCGCTCACGACGTAAGCTTGTACTAATTATTATTGCGCAGTTGTGTGAGCATTAATGCATACCTCTGCATGACTGCAAAATAGGCCTAAGCCTAGGTTTCCTGCAAAATGACCTCTGCAATATAGGCTACGATAATTTTTAGGTTGTCTGCAGATTTACCGCGTGACCATGTTAATGTCAGTTATTGGTGATGATAGTCTTTATCAAAGCAATCATCAGACATACATGTACCGCTGTTAAACACAATGCAGAACATACTGACATGATAAAAACAACTAAAAGGTCTTTGTACAATACACGGTACATAAAATTGCACTCATCAATATTATTTATTTTAGAGGAAAGTTCGTAGTTATGCGGTGGCGGACGTGTGCAATATGGTGTACTGCGCTCAGGAGGTAAGAGTTGTCGAAGAGGATGAGTAGGCTAGGTATACTTGATAGAGCGGAACAGTTGTTCATCAACCTGTTCACAGAGTGCAGCAACAGTGGGCAAAGAATCATCGGTATAATAGCCTGATTTGCCAGCTCGTCTCAAGAAAGCCTCCAATTTATTCTTCTTGCCAGCATTAGCAAAGCCCCACCAAGAGGGAGGCATATAGAGCAATCTAGAAAGAGCAGTTGATCGGAAGACTAACTGCAGACAGGCCTGAGTCATACCATAAGCCCGTAGGCTTCGAAGACCGTAGAGAGTACGTGGACAGCCTGTCATGACGGTATCAAGTAATTTGAGAAAAGCTCATGAAACGCGCGACAGCCTATAGCAATTCCTGTTCGCAGGTTGTCCTGGTCTATCTCCATCCATTTCGGTGCAATTCACTGTTGAAGTGTGCTGCAGCCGAAAATTGCACAAAAATCACTAAAACCCCTTTTGGGGTTCAAGGTCGTTCAAGGTCATTAATGTTGAATCATTAAAAGTTTGTCAGCAGTTATTGTTACGACAAGCAACAAGTCTGTGTCTATCTGCAAGCGCTAGACGAGCCAACAGCGGTAAAATAACGACCTTTTATGGGGGTACCCTTCTTTGACGCCCGCGTACGAAGGCCTCCTTGAACCTAGGGGGTCGGGACTTTAACTGCTAAAATCTACGTTTAACACATGTGCTGCAGGTTGTTTGGTCTATCTCAATTAAACCATTTCGGCGCAATTTAAGACTTAGGCCCTATTGAAATGTGCGTTGAGGCCCAACATCGCGAAAAAAAATCACCAAAACCTCTATTTTGGCGGTTCAAGGTCGTTCAAGGTCGCTGATCTTGATGCCAATTGTAAGGGCATATGGAACTTCCTATTAGTGATTAATGGTAACTTAAGCCCTATCTCGCATCGTTTCTGAGATACAAAGCAGCGACTTATTGGCTGAAAATGGCCAATTTTTGTACCCCTTCTCATTTAGCGCCCACGATCAAGGTGTGACCCTTTTCGAGTTTCGGAAAATGCTTTACGGATCCTAAAACTAGAGTCTTCGTGGCAGTCCATGGTGAACATTACGTGATCCCAGCTTGCGCTGTGTTGACACATTACCGGAGTGTGACGGACGGACGGACGAACAGACGGACGTTTCGACGATGGCAGGATGGCTAAGACGGTGCGAGGTAAGGCCTAGGTTACTATTAATCACTAATAGGAAGCCCCATACGCCCTTTCGATTGATGTCAAGATCAACGACCTTGAACCTCTAAAATAAGGGTTTTTAGTGTTTTTTTCGCGATTTTGGGCTGCAACACATCATTTTAAGAGTTGGCTAAGTCTTAAATTACACCGATGGCCCGATGCGACACACATTTTAAAAGTGAATTGCGCCAAAGTGGCTGGAAATGGACCTGGACAACCTGCGTATGACATTTTTAGCATAGAACGTACATTTTTAAGAATCTAAGTTTCGATCTTTTAAATTCAAGGAGTCTTCCGTACGGAGGCCTCACTCTTTCAAGATGCATTAATATCTTATTGCTGTAGGCCTTCACTGATTGCCAAAGTGGCAGGACTGCTGCTATCGCGTGTCACGTGAGCTTTGCTCAAATTACTTGTTTTATTTTAATCGTGATTTTTGATTACTTTCTCTTGTTATAATTTATAGAAATTAATGTGATTTTGTGACTGACAGGGTCGTAATCTTGTGCACAATGTTCATTGGACACTAAACCAAAAAATTTTTTAAACCTTTTAAAACTCTTTAAAACCTTAAAACTGACAAAAAACTTTAAAACTTCGTTCAAAAAAACGTAGTATTTTTCCAGCTCTGGTTCTGGTGCGTGTTGCAGCGTGATTATGGCAGAGGGTGGCGACAGCGCTGCCAGAACCAGCGTCGGCGGCGCGGAGAAAAAGCTTGTTCGACTGACTGTTCAGAAGCGCGGTTCTTTCCTGACCCGATCCAGCACCTCGTCGGTCGTGTCTCCTGTCGCACGTCGCTCGTCCGTAAAAAAATTCGTCTCCATCGCTCAAGAGTATGTATATATACCTGTCGGCCACCGAGTGCGCCAAAAAAGTGACCTCAACCCTTTCAACTACGTCAACACAATAGCATAATCTGCGAAACTTTATACTGTTTGAACAGTTTTAGCATTTGCTGTTGATTATATGCGCATTAAACGTGCTCATATTTTTTAGACAAAGAATGTTTATAACTCTGTTAAAATTTTTTCACGCGCAGAAATGTGAATCAAACACATAATCCTAATGTTTAAGTAGGCTACCGAACGGCCCAAGCGTGTGTACTCTACTGTAAATGCGGCTTTGTACTTTGAAAAATTTAAATGTCAGTACACTGTCTCAAAAAACATCCCTGACATCTTTGACTAACTTTAAAACCAATGATCAGATCTTGATAATCTTTGGTACAAATATTTCTAACACAACGTGCCATCAAATGACCGTTTAGTTACCCACCTCACCCAATGTATGCTTCCGCACTACCTAGGGAAATCAGATCAAGCGAAATATGTGTTAAAATTAACAAAAAAACCTGAAAAAAACATCCATGACATTATCGATCGTAACTTGAAAAAAGATTAGCAGATTGGCTGGCTATTAAATAAATGTTTTAGTTTTCACCTCACTGAACGTCTGCTTTTGCACTACCTGGGGAAATCAGATCAAGCATAATACGTGTTAAAATGAATGAAAAAACGTCGACAAATTCCATCTATCTTAATCTGTGGGCCCCAACAACTGGTCTATTAGAAGTTTTGACTGTCATGCAGCAGTGTGTTTATTAGATAAAGTTTAGTAATGTTTGTGAAGTCAAAAAGCGACTGGTACAGCCTGAATTGGTCTGGAGCAGAACATTATCAATACTGCTGTCAGTGAATGAAGAAAGCGTCTCCTTGCTTGTGTTCGCATACTATAAGCAATTTTACTGCAGACAGTTAAAAAATAGACAACTGGATGGAATGTCAGCCAAAGTGTCAAAAATGTGAATAAAATGTGTTTTTACGCGTTATGTTAATTAAGCAATCATACCGCATTGGATAAAAAAGTGATATTTCGCTGGTTGTGTTTTTCCCAGGTAGTGCAGAAACAAACGTTAGGCAAGGTGGGAAACTAAATGGTCATTTGATGGCAAGTTGTATCATGAACATTTGTACCAAAAATTATCAAAATCTGATAATTGGTTTTCAAGTTACAGCCAAAAATGTCGGGGATGTTTTTTGAGACAGTGTAAAATCTGCACTTGACATGGATGACACCCAAGCCAGTGTGCAACTGCCAATCAGTGTTGACCTTATCTCTGAAAAAAAGTATTAGGCCTACTGGCCGTCAAACAGCTAAAGAATGAAAAATCAGCGGGCGTGGATGGTACACAATTGGAATTGCTGAGGTACTCAGACTCCTCAGTTCCTCACCTCACAGATTTATGCAACATGGTGTGGCAACAGGAACGTGCTGATTGGAAAAATGGCATTATTGTCCCACTTCCAAAGAAGGGTGACTTATCTGATTGTGGCAACTATCGAGGCATTACGTTATTTTCTGTACCTGGCAAGGTGTTTTCCAGGGTACTTTTGAATCGTATGCAGGATGCTGTAGACCAGTTACTTCGACAACAACAAGCTGGTTTCTTGCACGGATCAGATTTTTACCTTGAGGCAGATCATAGAGAAAGTGACAGAAGGACGTCGGCCGGTGATAGTGAATGTTATTGACTTCCGCAAGGCATTCGACAGTATCCACCGGCCAGCACTATGGAAAATCCTTCAGCAATATGGGCTTAAAACAAAGATAGTTACAGTCATTCAAAAGCTCTATGATGAGAGTAGCAGTGCAGTCAGGGTCAATGTAGACACAAGTGGTTTGGTTTCATGTAGAAACAGGTGTCTGTCAGAGTTGTATTTTGTCACCACTGTTGTTCGCTATCGCAATAGATTGGGTGCTACGGAGGACCACGGACAACAGTACTGGAGGGATCAAGTGGTCTGAAGACGAGTCATTGTGCGACTTAGATTTTGCCGATGATGACTTATGGAACAGCATGCAACAGACAACATCTACCTTGACAAAAGAAGCCAACAAAGTCGGACTATACATTAATGCAGAAAATGTAGACTGATGACCACCAGTGTTTGGAGTGACAGATCAGATATACAGGCTGCAGGTTCAGTTATAGAAAATTAAGTAGACGATTTCTGTTACCTTGGCAGCTATCTATCATCCAACGGCAGCTGTGAAAAGGATGCCAAAGTACGAATTGAAAAAGCAGCAGCGGTATTTGGTAAAATGAGAAGAATCTGGAAAAACGACAACATTAGCCTGAGAGTGAAGACAAGGTTATATGAAGCAATACTTTTGTCAACTCTTCTGTACGGTGCTGATGTATGGCTATTGACAGCAACATTAACAGAAAGACTGGATGCGGCACATCACAGATTGCAGAGGAACATACTGGGCATCTCTTGGAAAGACGGGATAACAAACGTTGAGGTCAGAACCAGAACCGGACAACAAACCATGGACAACATACTAAGAGAAAGACGACTACGCTGGCTTGGACATGTTCTGCGTATGAACCATTAACGCATACCACAGCAAAAGCAAGCACTGTACAGGCAGGTACCAGGATATAAGAGAGGACCAGGTCGACCAAGAGCGAACTGGAGGAGCACAGTCAACAAAGACTTACAAAAGATGGGGTTTACCTGGGAAGAAGCAGAGGTGGCAGCTCTTGACAGACACGGATGGCATCGGAGTGTGGCCCAATGTGTCCAGTTGGATGCGGGATGAATCAAGGTCAAGGTCTATTTCACACGCTAGTGTAGCAAAATGCTCGTTGCTGCAGCTGTCGTTAATGCTGTTGATGTTCTAGTGGCGAATATGCAGCGCCATAGTTGGTTAAACAAGGGGAAAGAAAGTTACAATTTTTTTGACAGACATTACAAATTCAGACACTACAAATTTCGGACAGAATTCCGACAAACAGCTGCAAATTTCCGACAGAGGAGATTATGGGTGCTCAAAATTTAGATTTTACCCCAGTGGCGTCATTTCAGTAAATCGCTGGGGTCTCAGTAATCATTGGAAGGTCTCAGCAAACGTAACGTATTGTTCTTACAGCAGTAACATTGTTTCAAAAATACGATTTACAGGAAAAAAGTTAAAATCATAAATCCTTGGGGTCCGTAGACCCCTCCAGCCTCTTTCCCTTAAATGACGCCTCTGTTTTGCCCGTACATTTCCCCCAAAATGAGGGTATTTTCGGCCTCAAATTTAGCATTTTGGGACATTTTTTCCGACAAGAAGAAGACTTTTCGACAATTTTCCGACAGTCAAAAATTTAGCTCCCTCTCCCTCTTTCGTCTTACGCTCCACAAAGTCTCCACGGTCGGCGACTGATTGTTGCGTGTCGTTTCAGTGCACATCATGATGTGTTGGTGACGCCGTTCGCACAGCTGCTCAACAGCTTGCGCCATATTCGCAGCAGCGTAATGTCTCTTGCAAACATCCTACCGACGAGGTCCGTCCGACTTATACTGACCTATCACAAAAACACACCCTCACATAGCATACAGCACTGTCTTCTATACGTTCGGAACTTACGTACAGTGTCCGTGTCATTTCTCAGCAGATTTTCATTTTTGGCAGACGTAGGCCTACAATCTACAATATTAGCGGTGTATGCATGTTCACCCGCCCTATTGTTGGGTTGGTGGCGTGGCGTAGCAGTAACGCGCTTCATCCGATCAACGAAGTTACTCTACACCGGACCGGATTAGCACTTGGATGACTGCCTGCGGGCATGTAAACGATCTCGGTATGTAACCAGCCGCTTAGGTCAACTCAGCCTTCCATCCCTTCGGCGTAGGTAATCTGAGTACCAGCCTATCTAGCTGGGGTTAAGGCGGGGCGCGCTTGACCTGTGTCGGATGGCAAGTAACACTGTGTGATCCCATGTACGGCAGGAGACGCTCCGTAGCTCTGGGATGGGCTACCCATAAAGAGCTATGTCACCACTTTGTAGCTTTTATTACGGAATTGTATTAACTTGTAAAATATTGACAGTAATTACATGTTTTATTGCAGCGGATCACCATGCACTCTGTCGGCGGATCAGAAATAGGCCTATTCTGCGGACAGAAATATTCAGCGTGGATTTTTACGCGCGATAGCAGAATACTTCGCAGATACGCTTCGGATCACGGAACGTCAGCTTGGGGATCGTGATCTGCAAAATATTTCTGGATCCACCAAGGGGTGCATAGTGCGGGTCATATATCCAGCAGATAGCTTGCGGTTCTTGTTTTCCGTACCTGGTGTATTTATTTTATCGATCGGTGACCAGTGCCGGATTAACTATGGTTCAGGTGGTTCATCTGAACCGGGGCCTCTGAACTCAGGGGGCCTCATAATTTCACAGAAATAATTTTATACATACGAAATATATAAAAAAAATAAGACAGTTCACTGATCAGTATACACATCTTGAGGTAAGTGTAGGCCTAATTTAAAAATTATTTAATTTCGGCACTTCTGGTCGAAGCAGTTACCTTCTTCGGAGTTGTACAGAAATTGTAGGCCCCCTACGTGTTTTTTTCCTCCTTTACGTCGCGATGGAATGTATTCATGGAGAAGTAGAAAACTACTGATACGCACGGATCTGTTCCAAAACGCCTGATTGAAACTTTGAAACTCGGTGGTCAGCACATGCTGATGCACTCAACAGTTTAAACTCAAACTATGATGTGTATTTGGAAGTTCTACAACAGATTGCGGAAGACCCATTGCAGAAGAAAGCAACTCAGGTTGAAGCTAATTCGATCACCAAAGCTCTGACGAAGCTGGAAACAGGTTTTCTGACAGCATTTTGGAGCTGTGTTCTGAAGAAAACTAACATGACCATTAAGCATTTTCAGTCCAAAAAAGCTGATCTGGGATCTTCAGTGAGTCTTCTTCAGTCACTTAGTGAGTTTGTTGGAATGCAGCGTGACGGAAACGAGTTCGAAGAGTTTGTTGAAGTGGGGAAGGAACTGTCTGGAGCTTCAGAGTTTTTCGCAAAACGAACAAAGTAGGCCCACTTCCGACGAACTGCAGATGACGAAGGTGTCCAAGGTGTCACCATGTTCAAAACCGGTCTTTGTAATATTATTGTAGAATATTAAGGTGAACAACTGAACAACGATTACTTAAAATTTCAAAATTTGGACAGGGAGCCTTATTTTTCTAAGTGCACAAGAGCCTCCAAAGTCTTAATCCGGCACTGTCGGTGACAGATAAAATATCCGTCATTATTTGGTAACTTTGCATATTTTTTGGTTTATTGTTTTTAACTTTTTGCGCGAAATATGAGGATATATGCTTATTTTATCGTAGGCCTGTTTTTCGCAGATGTTAACAGAAAATAAACGATGGAAACACAGATTAAAATACGCTTAGAAAAGCGACTTTGCAAGCGTCGTGCTCTAGTTCTTGTAAGTTTTGAGTTTTATCATTGTATTGTGCCGTCAGTACGCATGTGAGAAAAAAGTCCGTGTATGCACCGGAACCAAATGGGGAAGAAGAAGCAAAAGAAACTATCCCGAACATGTCAGGTAGACGTGCTTTTGTGGACTTCAGGTGAAACTACCACGCGTAGGCCCAGCCTTTAAACATTATGTAGTGTTCGCCACTGTAAGCAAACTTAATATTATAAATGTACAAAACATCAGTTTATACACTTGTTAACGGCTACATGCAATGAGTGACACATCAAAAACAGCAAAAATCATAAAAAGGTGATATCACCATCACATCGTCTAACTGTCAATGTGCTGTTGAATAATATCACGTTTTTCTGATTTTTGCAGTTTTCGATGTGTACAGCATTAAACGTAAATTTCGACGGTCCAAGTCCCGATTTTCTAGGTTCAAGGAAACCTGCGTACGAGGGCATCAAAGAGCGGTACCCTGCAAAAGTCGTTATTTTACCGCTGTTGGGCAGTCTTTTGTGAAAACGGTTGCAGATAGGCATGGGCATGCTGACTGTCACAACAAGCACTATACGGACGAGCTTTTAAGTCGTAGGCTATCAACATCGATGACTTTAAAAAAACCCTGCAGACTTTGGCCGGTTGCTATGTATGGCTGGCAACGAATCGTCTATCTAGCTAATTTACCGTACTACGCTGTGTCTCAAAAAACATCCCCGACATTTTCGACTGTAACTTAAAAACGAATTATCAGTTTCTGATAATTTCTGGTACGAATATTTCCGACACAACTTGCTATCAAATGACCATTTAGTTTCGCACCTCACCCAACGTTTGTTTGTACACTACCTGGGGAAATCACAACCAGCGAAATATCACTATTTTATCCAATGCGATATGATTGCTTAGTTAACATAACGGGTAAAACACATTTTGTTTACATTTTTTTACAATTTGGTTGACATTTCAACCAGTTGTCCATTTTATAACTGCCTGCAGTAAAATTGCTTAAAGTGTTGGCCCACTATGCGAACACAGGCAAGGAGACGCTTTCTCCATTCATTGACAGCAGTATCAATAAAGTTCTGCTCCAGACCAATCCAGGCTGTACCAGTCGCTTCCTAAACTTTATCTGGTAGACACACTGCTTCATGACAGTGAAACCTTGTAATAGACTGGCTCACAGATTAGGATAGATGGAATTTTTCGACGTTTTTTTATTCATTTTAACACGTATTATGCTTGGTCTGATTTCCCCAGGTAGTGCAAAAGCAGACGATGGGTGAGGTGGAAACTAAAACACTTATTTAATAGCCAGTTGTGTCAAAATATTTCAGCCAAAAATTATTAAAATCTGCTAGTCTTTCCTCAAGTTATGATCTGATCGGTAATATCGGGGATGTTTTTTTAGGTTTACTGTTTATTTCAACACATTTCATTTGATCTGATTTCCCTAGGTAGTGCAAAAGCATACATTGGGTAAGCTGGAAAACTAAACAGTTACTTAATAGCAAGTTGTGTCAGAAATATTTGTACCAAAAAATACTATAATCCGATTGGTTTTAAAGTTACAGTCAAAAATGTCGAGGATGTTTTGTGAGACACGGTGTATATTAGCTGCTAATGGCTATGACAACAAACGCCAAGATTGACGTTTTTAAGATATAATATTGTAGTAAACACACAATAATACGCAGTAAAAGTTAGCTCAGGCAATAATCTTTATATTTCTGCGTAAAATGGCCGGCTAGCTATACATTTAATCGTTCTTTAATGCAGCAAAACAAGCAGCTTAGCAAGCAGCATACGCATACGCCTGATGATGGCTGCCGTCATTTCAAATTCTCCCAGCTTCTGTCGTCATCTTTTGACGTCCAAATCACCTGCTGATGTCATCCGTTATTGGCTGAAAACGATCTCGACGTCGGGTCGCGTGGAACATTACGCGTTGTCCCGGAATTACCCAGAAATTTTCGGTTTGTCGACAAAACCTTCTCGCCAAGTCGATGAAGGTTCCGTGTCCAGGCCCGAATCGTCAGACTCGATTCTATCAGCACTTTCAACGTTCACGTATCCTCTCTGACGGACTACGACCATTTTCGTGGTTTTCAATATCTCGATACTAATTCTCACGTGAGAAATATATATCGTTTCTCACTTTAAAATCCACATTTGTGAGTCTATCAATGGCTCAAAACATCTCATAACTTGAAATCTTTTCAACTGCCGTTAGAGATAGTGATGCACGGATTCTCATTTCTGTAAACATTTATTTCTGGCAATGTTCCAGTGTTGTGGCTGATGCCCAGGACTGGCAGGAAGCAAGCAAGCGTTACAGATGCGGATTATAGTCTATTTACTGTTATCCTACGCCAGCCTTGCTATAAAATATTGGTATGCGCATTTCACAACCTTACAGACCCTGAACTCCCAAAATAAGAGTTTTTATTGATTTTTGCAATCTTCCGCCGCGGGGCACATTTCAAAAGTGAATTCCGACGAAATGGCTGGAGATAGCCTAAGACCATTTGCGATCAGGAACTGCTATAGGCTTTCGCGCGTCTCGTGAGCATTAGCTGAAATTTATTGTTTTTGTTATGACAAATCACAACAACTCATAAAAAGAAGTTGACACACTAAATAGTACACATGAGGACTAAAGTAAATATACTGCAGCATAACAGACTATGCAAACAGAACTGTTTCTTTTTCAGTAAAACATTATGGAAACAAGCTAACACTGCAGAAATATTTTTAATGTCCAATAATAATAGGCCTTACGATATCATAATAGCGACAATAGGACTTAATTCGATGCAGAGTCTGAGAAACGAGAAATCGCGGAGGCGACTGTTGACGAATTGAATCAATGCCTTGATCAACTCGAACACATCCAGGCCACATCCCGAGTTGGCGCAATGGCGGTTCACAAGGTCGTATTAGGCTACACGCGTTCGTAATGAGTTGATGACGATAAAAAGTAACCCCACAGACATCGTACAACATAAATGTCAAATCTGAACATATCTGAATAAAATTTCAAACACTTAATTTTCATTATTGCTGAAGCGATCACCGAATTTCGTTGAAAAAAATTGCTTGTCAGAGTTATTAACTGTTGAATATCGATAACAAAATATATCCGTTACCAATATGGCGTTATGTGACAAAAACCCACAAAACCCCTCTGTGCATTAGCTTAACTTTAACAAGAACATCTGATTTCGGCAAAATTGTACGTCAACAATGGACCATCCATTGTCCATACAAGTGCCAAATTTCAATTAAATATGCCAACGCAAAAAAATAGTTACAGCAGCTTTTGTGAAGTCACCCTAAAACGTTAAGTGTCCAGTATTAAACAACCGTTTATCTAAATCTGACAGTGTCCAAGGTTTGCTGGTAAGATCCGCGATAAACTTCTTATATACCGTACCCTTCTAGCAGCTTTATTAAAACACGATCGTTCGCAGAAAATACCATTTTGTCATTGTTTACGTTATTCTCATTGCGTCAACAGACGTCACTCCGATCGAGCGACTGCATGTTGGTAGCGCCATATTGGTAACGACGATATTTTGTTATCGATATTTAACAATTAATAACTTCCCTAAAAATAATATTCTTCAACAAAATTTGGTGGTCGCTTCAGCAATTTGTTGGCGATTAAGTCTACAAAATTTTTCTTAAGATGCGTTCAGATTCGACATTACTATTGTACGATGTTCAGGGGGTCACTTTTTTCCGGACATCGTGTAGTAGTTATACTTCGTTACTCATCTTAGGTCTGAGTAGAAGTTTTTGCTTTTTGCGTCTACATAAGTAGTTTATAGGCGATTTCTGCCAATACTTTAGTGGATTTTGGGGTCACTACTTTTACTTTCGCCGAAGCACAATTTGTGGCTTTTTTGTACTTTATCCAAGCCTATATAACGCTATATTGTCTTGCTGCTGGTGACAGGAAAAGAAGATCGGGAAGTTAGTATACGCTTGTAAAAACTCGCATTGCAAATTTCGACAGAGCCGATAGAGATGGGGGATGTTACTGACTGTCAACAGTATTATTAAACTTATAAGAATCTTTATTCTTACTCTGGGTGCAGCAATAATACAGAATACAAGTACAATGCTAAAAAAGAAAAACACACTAAAACAATAAAACACAGAGAGAAATAAAAACACTACGTGGCACGGTTGAGCACAATGCTTGACCAGGAAAAGCACTCAGCAAACTGTCTACGAAAGTTATAAAACCTACTGCTAATATAAAAAGATACACAAGGCAGATCAACAACAGATCTCACATACTTTATATCATCACAATGAAAAATTCTGAATAGTACATTCGTTCATTTTTTCTCTCGCATAGCTGGCAAAAGCGCCTGATAACGTTGTATAGCGTGACTTCCGGTGCCGGTGCTGGTGATGTTTGACAGTTCCGACAGATGCTGAATGACGAGCTGACCGGGTACAACGCTGGATCAGTCACCGATGAAGGCATATCCGCCTACATTACCCAGACGTTCCTCGGTAACACCAGCTTTTCTCTCTTGTCCATGCAGGCATTTTAACTACTGCGACAGATGCTATCCTCTCGTGCTCTGTTCGCTTGTCGTGCACAATCGTGCGTCTTGCTAAATCCGTTAGTCAGAATAAGGTGTCATTTAGCAGGTGCCCGGCCCAAGTAACACTGAATCAGATCTCCACGAGAAGAAGAGACTCAGGAGGTAAAAACCGACTGTAAAAATTTGCATTGCAAATAGCGACATAGCTGTTAGCGATAGGAAAATGTTACTATTAACGTTATTATTATTATTATTAGTTTTATTACTAATTTTATTACTTCCCCGGGAACATAGAAATTCTGGCTTGAAAACCGGCGGGGCGCTAGTCCTTCACCAGTCCTCACCTAGGCATAAAGGTAGCGGTCAACGGCTTCTTCTTCGAAGAAGGCGGATGAAC
>Ga0209367_1008605_pt1 | contig 13937 bp, 11 predicted proteins | sample WorMetLIZISLAND2_FD_187412 | JGI IMG/M metagenome (GOLD analysis project Ga0209367, IMG submission 187412) | Marine gutless worms symbiont microbial communities from Max Planck institute for Marine Microbiology, Germany - Olavius geniculatus... ... | reverse complement strand
TCTGTGATTTCCCAAGGTAAGACAGTTGCACTAAATAGATGAGGTGGGAAATGAAACCACCATTCGATGACATATAGTCTCATTAATAAGTGTGCCAAAAATTATTATAATCGGACATTCATTGTTCCAGTTATTGCAAAAAATGTAGTCACATGCTTTTTTTTGAGACACAGTGTATATGGCTTTAACTGTATTGATTATGTAGCTGATTTACTGTACAGTTCTGGCCACCAATGGCGATGACAACAAACGCCCAGTTGACACTTTATATACTGCGACAAACCCAAAATGATATGTAAAAAATAGTTCAATCACACAATTAACAACACATTCATACATATAACGGCTGGCTATCGAATTATCTAAATGTCCTTTTACAGCAGCAAAGCAAGCTATATAGCAATCGCATATGCCTGATCCGCTGTTAACTGAATGCTTGTCGATTCAGATTTTCCAAACTTCTATTCATCGTCAAACGATGTCCATGTAATCTGCTGATGTCGGCTGTAGTTGGCTGATACAATTACAATATCAACGTCAGGTCACGTGCTACACTTTATACCGTCCCGGAATTACCCAAAAATTCAAGGCCATCAACAGCACCTTTCTGCCCAGTCAGTATAGACTCAGCGTCTGCTCGCCCGAACTGTCACAGATCGTTTCAAACAGCACCTTCAGGCTTCAACGTTCAACGTAGTCTCACTGTCAGACTACGATTCGTGGTTTTCTCAGTTATCAATACTAATTCTCATGTGAGAAATTTGTCTTTCCTCACTCAAAATTCAACGTTCATCTCAGCCTCAAGTAAGGCTCCTCAGTCCTCACTTCCAATCACTTTTCTAATGACCGTTAGAGATAGTGAAGCACGGGTTTTGCAATTCAGTAAACATCTAATTCTGGCAGCGTTCCAGCATTCTGGCTGATGCCCAGGAAGCAAGCAAGCATTACAGATGCGTAATACAATCTACACAGTGTCCGAAAAAAACATCCCAAACATTATCGATTGTCAGTGAAAGAAATGTCTACCAATTTTAATAATTTTTGGTACAAATATTTTTGACATAACTGCCCATCAAAGGACTGTTCTAGTTCCCATCTCACCTAATGTCTGCTTCTGCACTACCTGGAAAAACCAAAACAAGCAATATGTGCGTTAAAATGAACAAAAACTTTAATAAATTTTATATCTTTGGACCTGTAGCCCTGAACAGCCAGTCAATTACATTGTCTGACTGTCAAGCAGCACTGTGTCAACCAGATGACTTTCACGAATGTTGATGAATTCAAAAAGTGACTGGCGAAGTCTGGATTAATCTGAAACAGAACATCATTGACGCTGCTGTCAACGAAACGAGAAACCATCTCTGTGCCTGTGGTCACTAATGGGCTGACACTTTAAACACTTTTCTTACTGTAGGCAGTTGTAAAACAGACAACTCGATGACAGAAATGTAAAAAAAATGTGTTTTGTGCCATATTTTGGTTAAATAATAATTATTCTCCCTTGGACAAAAAAAACAGTATTTTGTTGGGTCTGTTTTCCTTAGGTAGTGCAGAAGCAGACATTGGGTGCGGTGAGAAATTAAATGGTCATTTGATGGCCAGTTGTGTCAGAAATTATTAAAATTTGACAATTTTTCTTTAAGCTACAATCAAAAATGGCCAGGATGTTTTTCTTTCCGGACATGGTGTATTTACTACTATCCTACGCCAGCCTTGCTATAAAATATTGGTGGGCACATTTCACAACCTTACATACTGATGTCACTGACAAAATTACATCAGGTGCACTCATTGTTTACTTCACCTAATTTATGTCATCGCACTACCGTGTTAAACGTGGATGCTCAAAAATGTTGCACAACACTTGAGTTGTTGTCTCCAGTAAATGCTCTAACGACTTAATGAATCAGGCAATAAGCTAAAATGTGGTTTTTTTTACCAGAATTATAAGTATGTACAACAACTTGCTTCCAAACTATCAGAATTTATGCCCAAAGTGTGCACACTTATATGGAAACAACAGCCCATGCAATGCCATTGGTTGATAACGGTATCAATGATCGAATGATCAAACTGCACCCATGCAGCAATCAGATGTGTTTTGATCTCATCAGTCAACTATTTTGTTGTCTACTATTCTCAGTGTAAAATATTTCATACTGCAACATTATTAAATCACATGGCGCCTTCTATCAAATTGATGATGCAAATGTGAGCAATCTGATAGTAATAATGTAACAGTTTGGCACATATGCGTTTAATGTGCTAATGCATTAACACCAAAAATATGAGTACACTTCAGATAATTCTATCATCGTGGCCAGCTTTGTGCCAAAAATTATCAAATTTGGTGGAAATTTGAGAAAGTCATGACAAAAACAATTCTGACTGTTTTTATTGGGACCCGGTGTAGATTGGTGGTAGATGAGGTTAGCATGCTGCTCATGTTAAACTATAAGCAACACATCAATCATGTCTTCTGCTGCACCTCAGGGGCTTAATTTACAAAACTTTCTATGTCATTCCTAGAAAAAACCTATGCAAAAAACCTGACATAGAAATAACCAAGAAATAAAAGGTGATTGACAAAACTTCATAGGAAAAACTTAGGAATAACTTACACTTACTAAGGCAGCTCCTGAAGTGACTTAAGAAAAAGTAGGAAAAACCTAGGAAGATGTTATGAAGATTCCTAGGTAGTTTTGTAAATTACGCCCCAGATAATTGGGAGAAAATGGGCAAATGGCGGCAGCCAAAAATACACATAATTCTGAACAAGTCTAACAGTTACGATTTGGATATCAAACTCTGTATAATTATGTGGTGAACAGCAAATTCTGTGGACTGCAGAAAACTGTGGCAAAATGAATGAACTTTCTGTTAAATCACATACAAGCACAAGCCAATGAAAACTATACGTCAAGTTGCAATGTCAGAGTCTCACCGTGAAGTTGTATGCGTCTGTGACACTGTCAGCAAACTCTTCGCCGTCACTGCTCGTGTCGGCGTCGGATGTTGGCGGTGGCCGAGTGACAGGCAGCTGGACTGCAGTGACATGTGACATCGACGACACGTCACCTGTGAACAGTCGTCGCATCATTACACGAGACCTGCAGTTTGCAAATATGATACGACTTTGGTTCGGTTATCCATTCGGTTTTGTAGAAAAAACAACAGATAGTTTTTCTTGTAGATCGGCTTAACAAAAATGCTAAAAGACACAACAATGATGACTCGCAGCAATCCTTGGTGTCTCAACTGATCTGCCACTGGACATACTGACCACCGATCCGCTGCAGGTGATCCTGTACGTGATGTGAGAGACCGTTCCCTCGTCAAACACGGCACACAAGCACTCAGTAGTCAGCAGCAGCAGCAGCGGTAGCAGTAGTAGACAATAATGAAAAATAGAACTAACTGGGACTTATGCGAAGCTAAGTCCTCGAGCCATAAAACACATAGGGTGTTGCTGCTCTCTGTTTGCTTGGCCCAAAGCCACCATCTCACACTATGAGACCATGGATATGGGGCCAGTGCATCATGCTGTGTGTCGGTTTACATCCCAATTTTCGCTGGTACGTATTGCGCCTACCCACGGAGGGATGGCCAGGCTGAGTTGACCTGGGTGGCTGGTTACATACCAAGATGGTTTACCCACCTGCCAACAGTCACTAATACAGGTACTAGCCGGCCAATCAATCAATCGATTATTAAAAAAAATTGTATAGTGCATCCTACAGTCCTGAACGGCAGCGCTTAACAACTAAAAACACTATAAAGGCAAAAGTAAAGGTTGTCATTTTGTATAGCGCATCGTCGTGTACGATGTACACCTCTAATGTGCTTTTCGTCACTAACCAGAGCCGTCGATCGCACAGCCGCTGTGTGCAGCCTGCAAACAGAGGCTGGCGCATTGGCCGGCCAGGCAGCCCAGTCAGCTGTACAAAGGTCCCCACCTTCCGTAACCCATATAATGGGTTACTACTCATTTTCATGGCAGTATTAAATGAAAACGTTTTAAGATTATGTTTAAAAGTCGAGTATGTGGCAGTATTGTGAATGTCAGCAGGTAGGCCTAGTTGATTCCAGGCTTGTGGTCCAGTAGTAGAGAACGCTCTTGAACCGAACGCAATCCGTGATCGTGGAACATTAAAAAATACGTCATGCGCTAAATGTGAATGACATCTTCCAGCAAGATCTGCTACTGGCCACGCATTAACTAACTTCGCTGATGCGACCAACGACGTTAGCAACTAAGTAGACCCCTAAGCTGCCGCCATAACCACTGTCACCAAATATTTTTTTTTCGGTTAGCCACTGCTGCCAAAAAGTATTTGGAAGATACTGGTGGTCAGAAAAAGTCATTTCCAGGATGTTGCTATAACACGACTCCTGACTCATGGCTCTGACCCAATGACTCATCTAAACACTAACCCTTACCTAACACTATTCCTGTTTCTAACGCTAATCCATAACCCTAACCCTATACCAATCCTTAGTCCTACCCCAAACCCTATTTCCTAACCCTAAACAGTTTAGTCAGTCATTAGGTCATGAGTAATGAGTCATGGAATAGACTTCCCCTCATTTGCTGTAGTGTATTTAAAAAATAAGCTCGTCGTTGGTGCCTGTCAAGTGCATGTTCAGCACCACGTACTGGACTTGTTGTTGTTGTTGGCCTAGTGAGTTCGTCAGGCGCTGCTTATATGGTGGGGGCAGATGCCCCGAAGAGATGAAGAATTCAACTAGGTTGTCACCATCCTGGAACACATCTGATAAAAAAGTTGGCTTAGGGGTCTACAACTAAGCCAAATCACCGCCACAGAGACTTTGTAGTAATAAACAGAAACTTAAACCACTCTTGGTTTACTGACCCGACTGCAAAGCATGGTCATCATTGAGAACTTGGCCAGCAGAGGTGTGATGTTGATTGCTCAGTGCTGGCGAGATGTCAACATCATCAAGATCACGTCCCATGAGCCGATCTGCTCACAATTACATACATACTTACAGCTTCTCCGTTCTCACAGGCTGCAGATATCCAGCACTAAGGCTGCATTCGCATAGACATGAGTAGGAGTCCAGTACTGTCCGAGTATACGTCATTTATTTCAATGGCATGGCTCATGGAAGCTTCACTCGTACGAGCAAAGTGTTGACAGTTACTTGTACAAACAATAACTCAACACCTGTCAGTTATATTGAATGAAATCAAATTGAGGAAATGCTTCGCGAATAAAAAACAATATTCCACTACAAATTTACTATTTTTACTAACCGCACACCTCTAATGATAAACAGTTTTACAATGACGTCAGTTGTGACGTCAAATATGCGTCACAGCTTGTATAAATTGTACTAGTGCTATTTACGGATAGTTTACTTGGCACAAGTTAGATAAAAATGCGACCTGCACAGAAACTACTCGTATGAGTGAAATTTACAGTTAACCCGTACTCGTATGTATGTGAACGGCCGCTGTAGCGCCATTGAAATACACTACGGGTACCCGGACAGTGCTAGACTTGTACTCGTGTCTACGTGAACGCAGCCTAAGATGAATAAAAATTAGCCCTGTAATGCAGTGCTAGATTAACCATGGTGCAGGTCGTGCAGCTGCGCCAGGGCCTCTAAGCTCAAAATGACAAGAAGTCCAACTGTCGTATGGGATAGCCGACTGTACTACTTGTTAACAATTACTTGTTAACAAATAGCATAGTTTACAATGCATTTCCATATATTTTTTAGAAAAATGTAAGATCTAAGCAAAGATTAGCAACTGGAAAGATATTGTTGAACTTAAAGTGAAAGTGAAATCGTCATATGAAACTAAATAACTAATTCAACTAGGGCTACAGACTGTTCTTGCCTAACTGCTATAAAAAGTCATGATCACCCTATGCAATGGTACCACCCCCTACGACGTACTGTTTACCACAACAATGAGAACTGACCTTCAAGGTCATAAAAAGTTAATGATTTTCATCTCATCTGAATACGTGTTTGCCGCTTCCTATAAGTGATTAATAGTAACCTTGGCACCATCTCTCACCATTTCCGAAATATGGCCAATTTTCCATTCAAAAACGCACATTTTTCCTACCTCCTCTATTCAACATCAAACTTGAGAATGTTCACCTTGCACTGAATCGCCCAAATTTTATAGGAAAAAAGCCTGGACAAAAGGCTAATTATGAGTGTAGAAAGTATCCCCTTGCGACATAATGCGACCACAATACATCCATGACCCAGACAGACAGACGGACGACAGAGAGAAAGAAAGATGGCATAAGCTGGACTGTTAGCAGAGTTGGCTAAAAACCGCTCTGACTCATCAGTTTTTAGTTTTTAAAAATAGATGTAATTTACTGAAATTATAGAAATAAATGTACAAAACAGCAGTTTATACACTTGTTAATGGCAACATTAAAGAACTCGCACATCAAAAAAAGCAAAAATCACAAAAGGTGATATTCCCCACATCACACTGACTGTGTGTCAATGTGCTGCTGAATAATATCACCTTTTGTGATTTTTGCTGTTTTCGATGTGTGATTTCTTTAATGTTGATGTTAGCAAGTGTATAAACTAATGTTTTGTACATTTATATTTGCTGTTTGCCATCTAAAGTCAAGTCAAAACTCAAGACTAAAGTCCAAGCTCAGCTCGTACTTAGCTCGTACTCGTACTGAGTTCTAGCCAATTTCTGGCCAAATTCCACAAAGTTCGTTGCCATGGCAATGAGGGTCGTTTTTCAACAGAATCAAATTTTACTTGGCAGTTAGATGTAGAAGTTTTTATTAAACATCTGTAAAATTTCAAATTAAAATTCTAAACAGTTGCTGAGAAAACAGAGAAAAACTTTAGGGGTCCACTTTTTTGCCGCACCCTGTAGACACACAACCAAACATGATACCTGACAGTAAACGAAATTACAAACCGATGATGTAATTAGAGTGTGAATGCAGAGTGTCAAATGTTTCTCGTGAACTGTCACTGCTGTCTGACGTTGACTGTGACGCTGCTGTCATCGCATCATTCATCACGTCACCATTCTGTTGTCGTTGTGGACTGTTCTGTTTCAGTGTCGTCCGTGACATCAGCTGTCCATCAAACTCACCATCGACTGTCTTGTAGAAATCTCTGCTGAGCTTCTCCAAGAATTCCTCCACGTTCTCCGTGTGCGGCATTGTCTCCACGATCTCAACGTGAGCACAGAACAACTCAAATGTTTGAACTACCGGCGTGATAAACTCAGAACACACTGTCAGATCATGTACTCGCAGCAGAGGCTAGTGACTGCAATCGTGAGATTCATATCTCAGTCCCAAGATCCAGGACAAAAAAAGGTGTAATTCCGTGATGCCAAAATCCCGTTTTCAGGATTAAACTAACATAGTGGTCGTTATTTAGTATCGCTATGTAGCCCAACCAGACTTACTTCATATATAAGATGCACCAGGCCGCTAATGGTAGGCACATCAAACGGTAGGGAGTGACTGTGACTGCTAAAATGCAACTTCACGTATACAGAAAGCAATCCAGCATGCATGAATAATTTTCATGAGATATGGTAGCTAAAATTGTTATTTTGTCATCTAAAGCGATTTTTGTATAATCCAGAAATCCCGTAGTTGGATGACCCAAATGCGGGATTTGGAATTGGCTCAAACGATTGGGATGGGACTGCAATCAGAACTGAATTTAGGCATGCTCAGCATGTTTGGGAAAACACAAGCCTAGAAACCCCACATAAAAGAAGCCCCAAAAGCTGGAAAATGCTGGACAGCAATGCAATCTTTTCTGGTCTGTGGGTCCTCTTTGTGGCATGTTGCAACATTTAATGACATTACCCAGCCTATATAACCTAGCTTACAAATTCAGAAAGCCGTATCTCAAATCAGATAATCAGCGAAACTGTAATGCCAAACTCATGGTAATTTATGCGCAGAATGCCAATCTTACAAAAAGCAACACGGTCGATTGTGTTTATCTATTTCATACAGAAACAGGACATGTTAAAACTTCAGTCAGATGAACAAAAGCTAGCATACCTTTTTCAGCTCATCAACATAGAAACTCATTGCCTGTTCTGTTGTCATATTACCCAAACTATGCCACGCATCCCTGAAAACAACCAATCAACAGTTTAAACACGTGCAGCACAGCAGCTGCAGTACAGGTCTGGCAATCAACCACTATTCTCACATATTTACATATTTCAGCCCCATTAAAGGCCAAGTCGTACCATTTCCATTTGACACAACTGTTATAAAGCGCTAATTGGCTTCGTCAATTGTTAATTTGTCAATAGTTATTAATCTTCTAGTTGCTAGTGTATCTTCATATTATACAAATACGCTTCAAAATGTACAATTTTCACCTTTCATGACTAGATTGTATTCGATAATCTCCGAAACTGTGACGTCGCGACAAACAATTTACACATACTGCTTCATGGTAACATCAGTAGCAGGCGCCCAAGAGGCAAGTCACGAAAAAGACGGATGGACAATGTTACAGAAGACTGCGAAATGCTGCATCTTTCCGAACCCGACGCTGACAGACTTTCTCCAAACAGGACACTTTGGTGAAGCCGAATTCAAAGCTGGGAAGTTGGAGCTGCGGGAGCGCACTGATTCATAAATGTCGCCATGGTATTAAATCAAGTAAGTCAGGTCGTTTACATTGCAATGTAACTGTAACTTTGTCAAACGTGGTCCGTTTGCTACGGTTTAGCCACAATATATGCACACACGAGAGAGTAGAAATCATACAGTCACCAAATTTTCAGCTTGCCCAAATCTTTGCTAAATACTGGTCAATCATACTTACAAAAACAACTGCACATAAATGGCCAATGCTCAGCCCATACCACTTGGCACGGCCGACGACGTCCCACATGTATGGCCGAGCAATCGTACAAGGACCATTGGTGGCTTGTTTGTACAAGGCATAGAAAGTCAGCATCATGGCACGTGATGGCTGAAATGAACCTAAAATAGTGCCACAACATGCACAGTATCAGACACAAGACACAGTTGACATTTCGAGCAAATTACAGACCTGTGGATTGGTGGCTACTGGACTTATGATCAGAAGGTCGTCGATTCAACTCCCAATCAGATCCCTATCAAGTTACTACTTAGGCGGACAGGTCTTTGAGTTGGTAAACACCAACTCAGCATACCATCCTCCATCCAGAGCTGGTAAATCCAGTGCCAGCATGGTTACAGTAGCTGTGTTCATGCAGCACAGCTTTGGCAAAAAAAAACAGACGACAGTTGCCATTCAACTGGTTACAACATTTCAGACAAAAACAACATTCCAACCTGTCCGCTGATGGTAAGCTCTACTTGCTTCCTCAACTGATGGTATACATCTATTAAATGATTTTAGTCAATGATGTGACATCAAAATGAAAACTACCGCCATCTTGCTTTGTCATCGGCTAGTAGTAGCAGGTGGCCAGTGCTAGCCTGCTAAACTGCCTTCCTGCTAAGCTATGCCACCTGATATAAAGCTGCCACGAGTACCCGAGTACCCACTAGGTATCCAGATAATAAAGTACACAAATATTTTTTTACTACTCATTGGGTACCCAAGTGATAAAATATTTAATTTAATAAATTCTAAACTAATATTCAATACTTAATTTAGCTTCTTATTTTTTACACTATTTTGAATAACTTTGTTGTTTTTTAGATGTTTTAACTTTTAAGTTTCGATTGGTGTTCCATCTCTAACTATTCGACGACACATGGGCACCTGCTTTGGCCAAGTTTGAAAAATGGAGAAGTTTAGTTAGGAAAGCAGTTTTTGAGAAGTAAGATAGATATGCCACTACTGGTAGATGGATATCATTTTCCACGGTTGTAAAATAACAGTAAATAATATTTTTATAGGCATATTGCAACAAAGTAGCAGTGATGGAACCAAAGCACCAACTCGCAGGGCCAAGGCCAAGGCATTTAAATTTTAATGTACTAAACACTGAATAAATCCGAATAAGCACAGTACAAAACATACGGCTCAGCTGTAAAACCGACTATTAGGACAAAAAATCTGAATAATCCTATTAATCCAGTCCTAGTAAACCTCAGTCTAATATTTACATTATGGCATGCAAGTTCAGTAATCCACATCAACTGATTAACTGCAGTTATCATTGCATGTTGCATCTTAGGAACATCAGATTCTCAAGCGCAGTCTGACATCTTTGAACGCTGTGGCCGCATTATAATGCTGCCTTGTGAAAAACGCCAATGTAGCAGAAACAATGACCAGGTAAGAAAATAGTGGCCTAAGGACCGGTTTCTGGATCTTAACTGGCTGGTCAAGTTAGTTTTAACTGACAGATTTGCATAACTGGCGTTTCCCGTTGCACTAACCAACGGTTATAATGGCCAAAAAGTTTAACTGGTCGAAATTGGCCAGTTAGCTAACCGTCGATCGTAGTTATCGTATTTAACGCAATTTTTGCACCATTTTGCAAGCAGTTTATTGACGAAACATGTGATACTATACAATGATTTTACCGCATAGCAAAGTCTTCAAAATGCTCGAGGAGACGTTTGCTGCTACAAATTTTCTACAAAACCCATTCATGAATCGACAAAATGGCCGTCTGCAATCGGTTGGCTGGCTCATGGGCTGGCTAACGTGCGCTTGCACTCATTAATATTCATGACGCTCGCCTGCACTAGGCGGAATTAAGTGTCGTGTGCATCATTGCTAAGCAACTATAGTTTACCGCTCAGTTAGCTGACAGCCAGTCAAGGTTTTGTTCAGAAACGTGCACAAACTTAACTAGCAGGTTACAAATAACAGACAGTTTACTAACTGATCAGTTAACTAAAAGATCCAGAAACCGGCCCTAAGGCAACTAGTTTCAGTGTCAGTGAAGAGACCTGTGTCCTCGCAATCATCACGATTTATGGCAAAAACATGTATTTCAACAGCGTGACATCAGGCACTTTGCCTGAAAGTATGTAAGAAACTCCAAGCAAATTTTCGATCTTGTATAAGTATTACAATGATTTGCTTAGTGTGCACTGTGTTTTGTCTTGCCTTAGAGGTTGGTGTCTTGGTCTCAATCTTGTGGCAAGACTGAGACCATAAGATCAAGACTAAGACATTTATCATCAGCGAACCAGATTAAGTTCACCATTGAAGCTGGGTACCAACTGACAGCACCAGTTGAGACTATCAAGCTTGTACCCGTGATTATGACGTCAGCATTATGTCACGATTAGCAAAGAATATTTAATCAACTGCCATATTTTGTTTAACTATTTTGAATTAGTATTTCTTCAGCTACAACTGGTAAAAATTTTGTGTAAATTGATCATCATTTGAGTGAATTACGAGAAAAACAAAAAGGGGTCCCTTTTTATGAAACACCGTGTAATTATAGATGTAGGGCTACATAACAATTTACAATTTCCTAATACGCAACAATTTTTGAGTCTCAGCAATTGAACAATTGAACTCTGTCACTGTATTCATATAACCAACCTTAAGACTGTGGTTTCCAGCATACTGTATATTCTGCATCGCCAAAATTAAACAGCTGACAAATTTCAGCAAATATCCATTGTATTTAAAATGCACAAACAGCTAAGATTATTTGACATTAAGGTTGTTTTGTTTTGCCAAAAATGTGAATAGCAGTAAGATAATTATTTTCTTACTTATTTACTTACTACCCGACGAGTATCCACTAAGCTACCCGAGTAATAAATTACCCAATAACAGCAGCCCTAACCATAGACAAAATAAGTAAGTACACTGTTTACTCACCATTCGACTAATACAATGAGTTGAAGCCTGTTTCATTAAATATTCATCATGCATAATTCACTGGGTATGATCCACTAACCTATAGTTGAGTTTTTGATGTCTAATGCATTAATGTTAGATCATAGATTAGTATATTATAAATATGCTAATTTTGTGCCCAAGCCAGAGGACGAAGAACAAATTTACTAGTATATTGCCTCAGTACAAACTCTTTCAAATTTTTTGTCTGTCGTGCCGTCAGCAGGTATGCCTAATGCATTATTGTTAGGTAGGTCATCAAAAATGCAGCTTATATGATCTCGGCTAGCAAACCAGATTGTTTTTGTTATTTTATTTTTTTAAACAGCATATCATGAACTTTTCTATCATGTAGCTGTAATCTTAGGACTTCTTGTTGCGCAAACCAAATTAAGGATGCTTATGAGTCAAGATATATTAAATATTCATTGTGCATATGCGAAGTGGCCGTGGCATTTTTGAGCTTCAAAGTTTCTGCTTAATCCACTATCTATGGTTTATCTTATCTATGGCCCTAACCATATACGACGTCAGTGAATTTAAACTTTTGCCTGTTTGTTATGTATAGAAATGTACATCTGTGGATCCAGTATGGATAATCACAGTCGTATCTAGCTTGGTTAGGGCTAATTAAAGCTGAGGCACGTCCGCCAGATCGGTGCCAGGTTAACACTGTGTGATCCTATATAGCAGGTGACGCTCGGTAGTTCTGCGATAGATTTCACATCAAGAGCTGTCTATACGCACCCTTTAACCCTTTACTGCAACATTACCGACATACAGTCACACTATTAACCAGTAGCGTTGCGCTGTTACAATCCGGTTTAACGCAAATAACAGGCCAAAACAATTTCAGCCCATTAATAACAACAAAAGCACAGAACTAACAACGTTAACAGATATAAACAACTTTTTACCATTTTTGGGCAAACTTTGAATCACTTTCACAGCTGCATCGAAACGATCTTTGGTCGTCGCCCCAGCCATGTTTGTTTACTGTTTACATTGCCTCGTTTTCGCTGGCTATCTTTTAAACTAGTGAAGCACGGATTTGAACGACAATCCATTTCCCTCTGCTGACGTTTAAAAGATCAAGGGTAGTGAATTGCAGTCCCGGGATTAAAATTGGACTGCCCAACAGCTATACCCTGTAGTACCAAGTCGGAACCCCAAACAATCCCCCTATTTTCCTCAAATGGTCGACTGTACTCCAAATAATTGCACACATTGGGTCACTTCACTTTTTGACTTAGACTTTCGCTGAGACTTTCGCTGAGTCTAAACTTCGGTCTAAGTACCTACTAAAGTCAAAAAGTGAAGTGATTTCGCTGAGACTTTTCGCTGAGTCCATTGTCCGGCTTGTAACGCTCGCAATCTGGTTTACTGGGCTCGCAATGCGGCTTGCTGGGCTCGCAAACTAGCTTGCATTGCTCGCAAACGGGCTTGAAAGGCCCAAAATCTGGTTTACTGTGCTCCGAAACGGCGTTGCCGGGCTCGTAAACGGGCTTGCCGAAATCACAATCCAGCTTGTAACGCTCGCAATCTGGTTTATGGGGTTTGAAATCTGGTTTGCTGGGCTCGCAAACTAGCTTGCATTGCTCGCAAACGGGCTTAAAGGGCCCGCAATCTGGTTTACCGTGCTCGGAAACGGCGTTGCCGGTCTCGTAAACGCGCTTGCCGAGGTCACAAAACGGCTTTCAACGCTCGCAATCTGGTTTATGGGGTTAGCAATCTGGTTTGCTGTTTTCGCAAAATAGCTTGCATTGCTCGCAAACAAGCTTGAAGGGCCGGCAATCTGGTTTACCGCGCTCGGAAACGGCGTTGCCGGGCTCGTAAACGGCTTGCCGAGCTCACAAACCGGCTTGTAACGGTGGCAATCTTGTTTACCAAGCTCGCAATCCAGCTTGCTGGGCTCGCAAACTAGCTTGCATTCAAGAACAGGTTTATTAAAAACGCTTATGCAATAACAGACATTTTAAATAATGGTGATTAGACGATGTCGCGGTGGTGACATCGTCTCTGGTGCATCGAAATTAGCAAGTCGGTTTGGCATTCCTCTTAAAAACTGGCATCTTCCGAAACATAAATATACAGGCCCGTTCACAGAATTACAC
>Ga0209367_1008603_pt1 | contig 13939 bp, 9 predicted proteins | sample WorMetLIZISLAND2_FD_187412 | JGI IMG/M metagenome (GOLD analysis project Ga0209367, IMG submission 187412) | Marine gutless worms symbiont microbial communities from Max Planck institute for Marine Microbiology, Germany - Olavius geniculatus... ... | reverse complement strand
TTAAGATCAAGGCTATTAAGCTAATGTAAAAACAACATTATATACGATTGTAAAAACCGATATCTTTAACATAAGCGATGATGTTGCGAGATGCAACATTTTCAAAAACGTCTTTGAGAGTGTCCAATCCAAAATATCTCTGACGTGAAGACAAGTTTTAGATGTTTTTAGTATAGCATATCATTGTGATAATGTGTGCCAAAAATTATAAAAGCAAATTTAAATTTGTTAAAGTTATTCAAGAAAAAGTGCAGACTCTTTTTTCCGGACACGGTGTATAGCTAGTAACCACACGGAGTGAGTAAAATGCAGCTCTGAAGTGACCTAAGAATCAAACTGCTGGAAGATGAGGTGGAACGTGCCCATAGTTGGCAACGCCAATGCTTGGAGCAATACGCAGGTGACAAGTGACATCTCATTCCATTCAATGACTTTAGCAGTATGCATGAGTGTGACAGACAGATGGACCACGTCATGGTCACATCTGTCACAATAGGCAGAACTGCTTCCTCTACATCTAATGCTGTAGTCAAACCACACTGTTGCTGCTGCTGCTAATGAGTACTGAAGCTACCTTTCTGTTATCATCTGGTGATCCTGAATGATGATGACGATGACGATGTTTATCATCTTTCTCTCGGTGTTTATCCTGTTTTGGCTCATCTCTTGTGCGACTCGAGGAATTTCTGTGTTTGTGCCGATGGTCGTTGCGGGACACGGATTGGCTGAGATCTTTCTTGTCGCTAGATGCTGATTGGCTGTGATGTTTCTTGTGCTTCTTCAACGATTTGTGTTGTTTGCCTGAAGACGGTTTGCTTTCATCGTCTTCAAATACGTAGTTGTAGCGAGCACTGTCAAAGCACTGTCAAAGATTAACAAACTGCACCACACTAATGATAATGATAATTCTAAAGGAATATACATAAAACATTAAAATGTATGAGAATAAAAAATAGTACAAACACAAAAGCGAGAGCAGAACTTAACATATGCTACAATACAACAGGTAAATGCAAAAGATTATTAGGGAAGTGAATGGCTACAAAGCAGTAGCTAAACTCTTCCATGATGGGGCTGACTCAATCCCATGGGCTGCAATATGGGCCTTCATTAATTCAGCCGTGGAGTCCGAGGAATGATATAAGCACCGCCAGTGCCCGACCTCAAACACACTGTGACATTCAAGGATACTCCTGTCGAGTGTCCGTGTTCTTGATACGATATCGCGGCAGTGCATCCTCCTTTTCTGTGGACAACTGTTCCACTCCTTTGCCTGAAACCAGACAAAAAACACCGTTGATATTTGACAATATTCCTTTACAATCCGCAAAATTAAGAAGCTATATAACGAGAAATATGCAAAATGGTTTGAAACTGGAATCACTACTTGCCAATTTTCTGGTCATCGGGCAGCAGAGTTCTTCATTGAAAACAGCACCATTTTAAAATTGCATTTATTGCAAAACTGAGCTTTACAGCCAACTTTGCAGTATACTACTGATAATAGTTTACTTTGGTTCATGCAGCATTAGTCCTTCCAATTCTTTGTTAGAGAACGTTCTCAATAATACGGTTATTACAACAGCAGGCTGGCTGGTTGTGTCATTACCTTTGCCTTTCCATCGCATCTTGGCAACCGACTGACTGAAGTCGACGTGTATTCGCCTCTCATCAATCAGAACATTGTCCATCTTGAAATACGCATTTTCACATGCTGTCACCTGACAGACACAATGGGCGACTTCACTTTTTGACTTAGACTTTCGCTGAGCCTTTTCGCTGAGCGAAAGCTAAAGCTGAACGCTAAAGTCTGTACTTAGACCAAAGTTTAACTAAACAATTAAAAATGGTGGAAAACCGGTAAATCTAACGGGAAATAAATCAACCAGTTACACTTGGACTTGCTTATTTAATTGCGCCGCGCACGCAAATGACATAATTACATAACGTCTTACGTCATTGTGTAGCCATTACGACGTTTATTTTTGGTACCAGACTATTTTAATTTACTAAACTATCCGTGTTAATCGCCATGTTTTCGCTAAGCAAAATCACTTCATCTTTTGACTTAAGTAGGTACTTAAACTGAAGTTTAGGCACAGCGAAAGTCTAAGTCAAAAAGTGAAGTCGCCCAATGACCATGATACACCGTCACAAATAACTAGTGGCATTCCAGGGAAGGATTCCATCATCAGAATTACATAACACAGATCATGGAGTAAATGATCGCATGTAACACAGTTTCATTTCACTCATCAAACTGCCAAAACTGCAAGAGATCCAACTAATCCCTCATATTTTTGAGTCTGCCAGAATTGCTCTAAGTTATAACTAAACGAACAACACACAATTCCGCTATGATCATACACTACCAATAAAAAATGTGCAGCAAAAACTGACAGCAGAAATCGTAACGTACTGTTTCGAACTCAATGAAAGCATATTGCAGAGAGTTTCCTGTCTTCTGATCCTTTATCACTTCACAGCTGTGACACAAAACATCACAAGCACATATATCAGCACATATTACTGCCAGAATATACCTTCATGAATGATTAGCTGGCTGCAAATGACAAGTGAAATTAAAGAAATGGTTTTTTGGTGGCATATTGTGACAGATGTTAATTATGATAGCAGCCAGTGCTACTGCATCTACTGCAAGACTACGACAGAAATACACAATTAGCTGTACACAAAAATCAGCAGGACACAAACGACAACTAAACGGAAAAAAATCGAGAAAGAAAATCAGCAAAGAAATAATTGTGGCATACGTTAATGCAGTCGGAAACTAGATCTTAGATATAATGAGATGGCAAATTAACTTGTGTGGTCCAGGGAACAATGTATTAAATAGAGCTCCAGCCCCCAATGGATAGAAAAAATTTGGACTGTTGAGACCTAGCCAAAATTTGTGTTGCAAGCTGTGAATTGCAAGCTGTGAACAAACTGACATTTCTAAGTCATAGCAAGACCACCTGGTGATAAGATACTTTGATGACTGTCTATGGTGGGCAGTTCAACAGCTCAGTCATCCCAAGTTAAAAAAGGTTTTATGGAAATAAGAATCAAGCACATATAACACATATTTTAACAAACAGACACTTGGTTTTATTTATTTATTTATTTATATCTTGTTAAGTGACTCACTTCTTACCTGAGGATTTTCCCAAATCGTGAGAATATTATTTCGAGATCTTCTTCAGTAGTGACAGGATTAAGTTTGCAGACAAAGAGTACGTTGTCTTCCGGTTTTATGTCAGCATCAGGAATGTCACCAACCTATATACGTCAACGATCAGCATTGATTGATGTGACAACATGTGACACTGACGATAAAACACAACAGCACCTAGCATTTCAAGTAGAGCTGTACTGAATAGTGGATTTTACTATTCGGCCGAATAAAAATAATTTATGATACTATTCGGCCGAATATGAATAGAATACGAATAGTTGACCCAAGTTGAAACACATTGCACAATGCCCTGGTTTCATCGCAGTGCAGTGAAAAATTACTAAACTGGACACTTTGTGATTTGTATCCATGTTAAATGAATGTCACTAACAAAGACTGCAGACACTAACAAAACATAACAGTGATTATTGAGAGTGAAGAAACTAAATAGTTAAGAAAATGCCACAAAGCATCACGTCTCCATGGGCGTTATGCTGCTGAGATAGCAACTGTCTAAGGCTAAATGCAAAAACAATGAGTGGCAACCCATTGCTTATTATTCGTATCCGGCCTGTTTTCAGCATTACTATTCGGCCGAATACGAATACACTATTCGACCTACTATTCGAACCAAATAGAATATGAATAGAATATTCGGTACAGCCCTAATTTCAACTACACTGAGTAAATATCTGCAACAAGAATGAGCCTATATCATTCTGAAATGAATAAAACAGAATGAAGAACCATTGCAATATGCACACAATAAATGCAATATTTGAAATGTCAATGTCAATAATAAATTTGTGTGATGCAGTTATCATGAAGCATAATATCTATTGCACTAATATCTAGCAAAACGTACAGTGCTGAAACCAAGCCTAAAAATACTGCTGCAGCGCAACTGTGCAATAGATTACAGAGATTGTCTGCTAACGAGTTCCAAGCCATTGAATCTCCGACAGAGAAGGTTTGACAGCTGAATTTATTATGCTAAAAATGCAGAAACTCTTAGAACTCCACTTACAAACACTTTCAACCGATCTATGGTCATGTAGCAGTTCATCCAGATTTTACCAACATCAATATTAAAATCAATCTAAATCACAACGCTTCTTAATGTCTTATCACTTATTAATGAAATCAAGTTTTTATTCAATAAACACCAGAATGCATAACACGCAGGCAGACCAAGACAATCAAATTAATCAAACATATACTCTATATAACACTGCTGTTCCAATTACAACCAGACACAACAGACGATAAATGATGGACATTGTATTCATGCGACTGACCATTTCTAAAATCTGTGCATGAGCTTTTGCTTCTTTTTCCCGAATCTGTTTACTAATCTCCTCCGGCTTCAGACCTTTAGTGTCATCAACCTCTTCCTCAGCTCCGATGCGAACAGTCTGCATCACATGCAGCAGTAATTTTAAAATTTCCAATCTTTCACCAAACAACAGTTGTCACCAAACAACAGCAGCGAAAATGCTACATAAAAGATAGGCCCGTATTTAGGGGGGGGTGGCACCATGGCACTGTGCAAAGGGCCCCGCACCCGAAAGGGGCCCCATGCTATGGTGGTGGTCGCCGCAACGGACGATGGATCAATCGATCAACCTAACCAATTATATCATAGCCTTGGGAGAAGAATTACTGTCAATAAAAAAATCTAGAACATGTCGGGGAGAGCTAAAAAATAGAATCCATTTTTTGCTTGTTCCGCTCGCAAACTTGTAAGCCTAAATAACACAGAAGATACAGCCTTACATTACCTACAGACTTGAGCCTATCCTACAGTTTGTAGTGTAGTGTGGTCGCAGGTCACCATGTGGTATCAGAGGCCTTGCCAGTAGGCCAGTGCCAAGGGCCCTGCATTGGCAAAAGATGGCCCTGATAAAGATTAAGAAAAAAGAAGTTTATTCATCATGAGTTTATTTATCACACATTCAAAGAGCAAGAAAAAAGAAAGAAAGAAAGAAAAATACAATACACAAAAAAACAAATAACTACTAGTTAGTTACTGTCAAGTATAAAAAGACAACCTCCATAAAAAACATACCGGTAACAGTTATTCTCCGAAATATTTAACATTTTAAAATTTGCACTGCATCACAAGTTGTTCAGCACAAGCAGAAATACTCAAACAAATCTAATAACTAAACATGACTTCAGAATTATCACAAAGAAAGCAAAACTACTAAAATAATGACAAAAAAGCAACTGACATCGAGCTGTTCTCGAGTGAGTTGAGGAGACTGGTCTGGGACGTGACTGTCTAGTCCTGGCGGGTCATCGTACGGATCATCCAGAATCACTGTGTGATAGATTCTATGTTACATCATTCCATACATCATTACTTCTATTAAAATATTACAGCTCGTAAAATTTAAAAAAAAAACATTTCAACATTTAACTTCTCAGAAATTAATAATTAAATAAATTTTCAAAAAACTAACAATAATAATCATAATAATGATAACACTGGTCTGGACTGTGACTGGCATCATCATCATCAACAAGCAACAATGAAGCTGCAATGTAGTGGTATAGTGGTGTAGTGGTATAAAGCACTTAGAGTGCTCAATATGGCTGCCAAACTGCTGTTTTTACTGCAGACCAAACTACATCACTGCAGAATTTTGTCAATGAAGACTAATTACAGAACTTTTCAAGTACCAGGATGTGTCAGGCAATCATACAGAAAACAGGGTGCCAGAAATTCATTCATAACTTAAACTCTGGTTTACCACTATAATACAAGTATCAAAACGTAGGATTATAAATACAACAAATGTAGTAGAGAACATGGCAAAATCCTCCTAATATACACCACTGAAAGCCATATGCATCTTTCTGCTAAAAATGTAAACAACTGAACGGCTGACCTGATGTTTTGATATGGTCGGTTATCTTTATCAACATAGACTTCATTCAACTTCTGCAGGACATCGTGACCTTCCGCGACCTCGCCAAAGACTGTGTGCTTTCCATCAAGATAGTCGATGTTTGCAGCAAGTGTTATAAAAAACTAGAAACCACCAGATCAACAACAGGACAATGCAACATAGCAGAAATCATGTTAACAGCGAAATCATATGAAGAAAAATAAATATTCAAAAAGTTTTGGTACTTGACTAAAAGAAGTAATGACGACGAAAAATGCAGTGCATTCTTCAATACAAGAAGCTCAATGTATACTTCACAACTAACAATAACATGCTTCTCAAATGTAACAGAAAACGTTTCTTGGGCATATAAGGCAAATGATAGTAATGGAGCAATGAAATGTTTAATAAAAATTATCACGGAAAATGCTAAATGATTATTTTCTTGAGACAGAATAAATCACACGAGCTGCACTTCAGAGTCTAATTTACAAAAGCTCGTAGGTCTTTACAAGCAACTTAAGAGACAAATCAAGCTTACAGAAATCTTAAGACAAAAATTATGAAAAAGTTACAAAATACTTATTTACTTATTAATAAACAAGTTGCTGACTTGAAAAGAACTCCGGAAAATACACAACTGTTTGAAATTTAAATCGACATGATGCGACATTTACATCTGTAAAACAGCACACTTCGTACCTGAGAGCCGTGCATGTTGGAGCCATTGTTTACCATCGACAGCTGGCCCAATTTGCTGTGCTTGATACGAGGTTTCAGCTCCTGCTCAAAATATCTTGCCTGATCTCCATATAACAACCTGCAGAATTATCATCACTGCTATAAAAACTGCCAAATATCACATACATATTTATAATGTTCCCCAGTTGTCTTGATTTCCCAATTACAGCTTTTGTCGAAGTTCAATTCTTACTCCTATTCCAGTTCTGATTTTGGTATGTACATTTTTTGTTGCAGGCATTTTCAGCCAATGACACACTTTACTGACAACAGCTTAGTTTCCACTGCTAGAAAAAACACACACTGATCATCAAAGCATCAACTGCATGAAATTAATGCCAACAATATGCTGCAAAAATAGCATTACCTAAACACTGATTCTCCACCTTTTCCTGTTCCCTCTGGGTCACCAGACTGGGCCACGAGATTGTGCTAAAATACAGACAAAACAGTTAATTAAAAAACACACAAAAAATAAAATTAAACAAAATATTTAATGGCTGAAATGACACAAAACAGAAACTATAACAATCAATCACTGACCATCAGTAGGGACCAACCAAATTCACGGGAAAAAATGCATGATTTCACGGCAGAATTTTCAAAATGTGTCAAATTTCACGGAAAATTCACAGAAAGAATTTCGGAAATTCTCGGGCCCCACAGACGTTATTTCGTGGTGCTGCGCTAATGCGAACGAAAAAATTTCTGAACAAAGAATATTTACTACACTAAGTCAAGACTCAAGACAGTCAATGTCAACTACTTAGTGCCAAAGTGCGACACAGCAAACAGCAACATCCATACAAAAGCTGCTGATAAAACTCTGGAATTGTCATAAATGAAACTAAAAGCACTAAAATTTACGGAAATCGGCGTTTTTCACGGAAGAAGGCCAATTTCACGGAAAATGTCACGGCTGTGAAATCGTGAATTAAGTTGGTCCCTAACCTTCAGATGATTAATTACTGCAATGGATAAACGATGACCTACATCATAATTACAAATGAAAACTTCTAAAAATGCAGTATGCAGTATAAAGTCAAGAAAGCATAAACAAATGTATAAGTAAACTCTTGACAGAACACCGCAGCATAAATACAGATTATGTCAATAAATACATCACTTAATTTGCAAACCTGCACACTGTGAAAAAGACAACAGTTGTAGTACTTGATCTTGCACAGCTTCAGAAAGTTTAAACAGCCTAATACACCAACACAAAATATCAATTCATTGGACACACTGACATTTAGTCTTAACATCACTCAATCATGATGAAGACGTGTGGATTTACACGCAAACCAAATAATGCTATTAAAAACAAAAAATAATAAACACATTAATTATATTACCATACCATACTAACTTCTTGAAACACATTTGTTGACTCAACCCTAAAGTTTGATTGGATGTACAGTCATCCAAATTATTGTATAACGTCAGATTATCACCACAAAATGTACTCCAAAGCTATAGTTAGATCTGGTGCATCAAAAGCCAGTCAAGTCATTACTTGGGTCTACACACCATGACAAAAAAGCTGGAGCAATTTTAATGACTTTTTAAAAATCCTAACCATAACACTACTTTATGACAAGATGACTCCAAGTTACAAGGTGACTCTGTGACTAAATGACCGACTACTAAAATACCCACAAACAACTCACAGAGTTATGTGGGTCTACCGGCAAGTTCAATACAAATAGTCAAATACAGTTTAAGATCTTCCAAAAACCAGACAATCTGACTCCTGTTACGAAACACCAAACACAATACTACTGATGTTTATTTGCTTCTGCTTGAATATGCCACAAGCTAATAGCAAAAAAATTATTATAAGTCTGGGCCAGACTGACATCAGATTTTATTATCAGTCCAGGTAGCTATAGGCTAACTGCCGGGCAGAGTACGGTGCATCGCAAAGACCAGCAATTTTCCGACCGAGCTGTGCCATCTAATTTTTATGCTACTGCCAAACTGTTTGAACGCAAGTTTAATATTGAGCTACAAGCAACAACTGGAAGTCAAGATGACAATTAAGAAAATAACAATGAAAATGACAGCACTTTGACCAACCGAGACAACAGCACATCAGCTGGCTCTATCATCATACCTGCTCTGCAGCCAGTAGCCCGGGCAGGACAACTAAACAAACGGCGGCTACCGCGTGTAAGCTTATATAGGCTATGCAAAAGTTATTCATGAAATGTTTCAGTCATTCAAGAGATTACCGTAAGTGTGGCGGACGAGAACTGGATTCGCTAATGGCAGTGTTAAAAGTAGACCTAAGCTTGTAAGCAGTAAGTAAGTGCCTTATAAACACGATCAGTGTGGTATGGAATCTAGGTGGACTGCTGATCAACTTTGCCAACAAGCAGTGCCTGAAATGATGACATAATCTGCCATAAGTATTCATTTTATTTCGCACTGAAAATAAAATTTGTCACCAGTCCGAGTTTCAAATAAAAACAAAATCTGGTGTCAGTCTGGCCCAGACTGATAATAATGCCTACCAGCTAATAGCACCTATTCTAGCATCACAATCTAAGTGGACTATCTGTGAAGTTCAGCGATGTGATGTCTCGAGGCAGTGCCTCACCTCGAAGCAGATTTTTACTGCCTTGGTCTTTGGTGCCTTGGTCTTGGAGGTTAGTGTCTTGGTCTTGTCACAAGACCGAGACAACTAGACACTAACCTCCAATGCAAGATGCAACACAATATGCACTAAATAAATCATTGTGATACTGATATACAATCGAAAGTTCACTTGCAGTTTCTATTCAGTATTCAGTGCATTAAAATTTAAATGCCTTGGCCTTGGTTTTGATCTTCAGAGTTGGTGCCTTGGCCTTGGACTTGAAGGCTAGTGCCTCGGCCTCAGTCATGGCCAAGAGGGACTTTTAGTGCCTGCATCCGTTTATCTTCATTACTGATTACTGATTACTGATGGCCTTGCGAGTTGGTGCCTTGGTCCCACCACTAGTAAAGTTCAAGTAAACGCACATCGTGGACGTTCAGTCGTGTACAAATCCACAGTAAGCTGTCCGATTGACGTTTCCAATATCACAGCCATGAAAATCGTTGTTCTATCAGTTAATCACTAATCGCTCAACCGCTCCTATTTTACGTAAACACAAAAGTAAACAAATATTCGTAGAATATATAAACGACTGCTTAAAGATGCACAGAATTTAGAATTATTAAATAACGACGAATAGTTCCTGTGGCACATTAAATAAATGCACGTTTTCATAAATCTGCTATATTTCGAATTGCAAGCGGTGTAAACTTGTAAAGAAAAAACAAAAAAGCCTGCAGCTGTAAATCTCTAGCTAATTATATCGTGTAATAAATTTTTCAATAAAACCTACGGTTTAGCCACGATACATGCGTTACAGACAAACACGACACAGACAGATGACGAGTGACGACTGAGACATACAAAAAGACTCGATTTAGTGTCGGCCAAAAAATGGCAAACTTTATTAAAACGCATTTTCTTCTGGCTAGCAATAAATTCATGCGTAATTTATTTTTAATAGAAATTACACAGTAGCTGATTGCAACTTGCAAGACCACTAGACCACTATGTTGCTACTTGCTAAGCAGTTTTTTAAATGTACTGTAAATCCGGAAGGTCACTTCACTATGCGCACCGTGCCATTCGATATTCTACGGTTGTTTATTTACTTTGTAATGGAAGCTGTAACAAATGAAACGAAAATTATATATTATTTGGATGATGAGCCTATTCCGTATCGTACTAGAATTTTTGTGGATTTACAGACTATTACTTTGGCTGATGTAAAGAGTGTATTAGTGCGAGCAAATTGTAAATACTTTTTCAAGTCCCTGGATGCAGATTTTGGGTACGGCATACACTTGTGTTGCTGTTGCCATTTGCACTTTGTTGTTACTGAAAGTGAGCACTCGAGTCCGCATGTTAGCAAGTAATAAGGCCATTGGACGCGTGAAATTATTTGTTTAGTTTCAGGGTGATGAAATTACACTTATTACCTTCTAGTTGCTAGTCCTATCAGACGGCCGTCTTGTCCCAACCAAATCACCTGTGACAGTTCGACCACTTTTTAAAATCCTAATTTTAAGCTCACAGTATGTTGTGATGAGTTGACTGTGTGACAAAGATGTATGTGACTAGTTGTAATTATATTGGATGACAGTTTTGAAGAAAAATGTATTACAATTGTAAAACTGATGTCGCAAAGATGTGGACACAGAGACATCAGTCAGAGTCCACAATGATGATATGACATGCGATGTGTTAGGTTGCTGATAAAAGTGTTAATAGTGTGAAATGTGGTAAAAGATAGTGGTATACTGTATTTGAAGTGCAGTGCATATGCTGAAGGCTTGGTTATATATCATGCCATTTTGTCCCAAGTCTCCCAACATAATTACATATGCTTTTAGTTTGTTATAAACTAAATTAGTTTTTTTTCTATAGTTATGAAAGACTGCTTGATGACTGTTAGGTATGTGAAAGAACAGCTAACTGATGACAGTGCCCACCCACCTTCCTGTGATGGACAAGTCATCTGCTGGGTATCGTAGTCATATAATATGTAGTTGTTTTTTAGAAGTTTAATTATATCTATGACATCTATTTTCTGTTGACTTACATGGAGTTTATGGGGTGTTTGCTTACTGATTTTATAGTAATGTAGCCTTTAGTGTTGTATATGTGTGAATAGAAAAGCTAAGTGAAGTAAACAGTTCTGCATAATTGAATGAGTAGTCAGTGATGTATATTTTACACTTATTGTGTGTTACTTTATTTTATACAGCTCTTTGATACAGCTTTTACTTTATTTAATTGAATATGATTTATAATACCGGTAGTTAAATTTTCCATAATCTTAACTCAGAATGTGGTGTGATAGTTATTTGACTGTTGATGAGGGTGTCATTGTTGCTGTTTTTTTGCAGCTGGTGTCGACTGATCGCAGTGTGTCTGATGCTCGTTCGCACGTGAGTTCTTCACACGGCAGTGCTAAAAGCAAGTGTCACAATGTTGTTGTTTGTATTATGGGTGAACCCTGGTCATATTTTCCATGATACTGGTCACTGACACTGGTCTTTACATGTGCCATCTTAGAATTAAACTGTTCTGTAATGGTAGAGGATACTAGCATTAACTCTTAGCACTCATGGACATTTCTTTTAAGTGGAACTCTACATATAATGTTTTTGCATAGTCTTGATGTTATCTTTGTCTCCTATGTTTTCTGAGTAATGATGTAATGGCAAGTACGAAAATCTACTGACAGTTCATGTGCTAACTTTTGTTAAGAACTTTGGGACTTCTGTGATTTTTAGTAGCTATATAATGCTGAACATTGCGACACTAGTAACATGAAGTAATTAGTAACACAAAGAGGTCTTAAGTAATATGAATTCATTATTATTACAATTTCTGTTAACTGATTTTTTTGCTTTTAATTTGCCAATTATTTTTAATTGTAATGAATTTGTGTTGTTTACTAGTTACTGTTTCAGTGTACGATTTTATTCACAGATAAAGAACTCATATAAAGCAGTCCATAAATAAAACGCATTTGCATATTACCAGATGTTGCAAATGAATTGGAGGCACATGAAATGTGTATTGTGTGTTCACATAGTGTCGGTGTCACCAGTTACTGATATGTCATATCAGTTTGGAGAAACTCCTCACCAGCCAAGCAAGGTGTCACGTCGATGGGTGCCGACAAGCGACATTGACAGTGTGAGCTTTGTGGAGTCACTGTCTGACAGCGAAGATGCAGATGAGCAGCGGTTTGTTTTTATTTAAATATACAAATGTGTACATGCTCCAAATTTTTACGTACTTACAGTGAACAGGCAGGAAGTAAGGCAGTCTAGCTGTGCTTACAGCTTCTCTTGGAGTAGGATAAAACCAACAAGCATTGACTAACTATAAAAGCATTGATTGCAAGTAGAGATGTGTAGGTTTAGTTTGGTGTTAAATGTTTCTTAGAGATATATGTCAAGTTCTGTGGTATAGCTTTCGAATATGCGCATCCAGCCATGGTTCGTAGCATTATACATATTAGTTTAAGGAGTGCATAGAGTACTTTGTTTTGGTTTGTGAGAATTATGTCTAACAAATTGTTTGTCTAATAACTTTTTCTTATTTCATGCAGTAAATATTCAAACTGTGATCGCTTGCATCTTCAGGGGTCATGAAAGTGCACAGCTAAGGCCACGATGTCGGCATGGAGACAACAGGGTCTGTCTTTCATTTGATTATCGCTAATGACAACAAATTGTTTCTGGTAACTTCGTAAATAAGTAAATTGTAGTGGATGTGTAAAAAGTAGCAGGTTGGAAGTTATGACCTGAGTTTGTCTTGTAAGAGAAGATATAAGATATGATGTAAAGTGTGTTTATTGAAATGCAACTTTCAAAGGTTGAAAAAATACATCGTAACAAGCAGTACAATGTAAATCACAAAAAGCTACTCTAGCAAGAATAAAATGTTGAACATGATTATAACTTAAGATCTTTAAAATCTATTAGAAATGGATGTGTGGTATAACATAACGTTGAAGTTGAGTATTACCAAGTGACTGCTATGTGTATACATTAAAGGCATCATGCAGCAGTGAGTCAGGTTCCAGCGTTTCTCTGACTGTCATCGTTGTCACTCTCAATGTTGGTGAGTCAATAGGTGACTTCACTTTTTGACTTTGACTTTCGCTGATCTTTTTCGCTGAGTGAAAGCTAAAGCTGAACGCTAAAGTCTTAGACCAAAGTTCAACTAAACGATTAAAATGGCGGAAAACCAGTGAACCTAACAGGAAATAAAGCAAACAGTTATGCTTGGACTTGCTTATTTAATTGCGCCGTGCACGCAAATGACGTGATTACGTAACGTCTTACATCATTGTGTAGCCATTACGGCATTTATTTTTGGTACCAGACTGTTTTAACCGTTTAATGGCCGGTGTTCGCCTACGAGAACATGTCAATGTGTTGCACGCACGAGCCAGAAAAACACTAATTTCCACGAAGCTCATCTTGTGTCGTGTAGTTGTGACGTCTGTTAAGTGATGTGCAATGAACGTAATTTTACAACTATTATAGAGCGATTATAGCCACT
>Ga0209367_1008602_pt1 | contig 13939 bp, 8 predicted proteins | sample WorMetLIZISLAND2_FD_187412 | JGI IMG/M metagenome (GOLD analysis project Ga0209367, IMG submission 187412) | Marine gutless worms symbiont microbial communities from Max Planck institute for Marine Microbiology, Germany - Olavius geniculatus... ... | reverse complement strand
ATAAACTAGAGACATTGGGGCAGCCACAGTAAAGATTTCGTGACTCTAGCTTGCACCGTTTTGATACAGCTCACGAGTGTGACGGACGGACGGACGGACGGACGCCCAGACGATGGCAAAGACGCGCGAAGCATACTGCTTTCGCGCGTAAAAACTAATGGCGTGTGCAGCTGTTGCTGATGAATTATTAGCGTGAGCAGCGTAGGCCTACATCTTTGGTGCAAAGTGCACAACAGCGTCAGTGAACCCTCGAACTAATAGCAACTACTAGGAATCTATTAGCTCAGTCAGCGAGTACGAACTACACAGAGATGATGTAAGGATGATGTGCCTGCACTGCGTCTGTACTTTAGGCTATCCAGTGTTAGATCTAGCCCAGCCATTATTTTCAGATCCTTGGAATGTAAAATTAAGCATAAGACATAAGGTTCATTTGATATATGCGAATGCGAGTATCTTCTTGTCAGCTAATCGTTAAGCCTATTTCCCATAACGTTCGGCATAGTGAGCAATTGTGCGGTGACCATTTTGTCCGTGAATGCACACATCCACGTCTACGAACGGGGTGGCACGAAACCATTATTAACTGCGCCTTCGTTTACTGGCGGACAGCAAAACTTTAAAAAACGTAACCGAAACTGCAGTTAGTGTAAAGTACAACGGATGCCAAAAAACTACCGCCTAAATGATTTTATTAGAACTTTACGTCATTCAACATTCTGGCGGATAAGATTATGGCTATTTTTATTACCGTCGTCATCACCATCATTGTCACGGTCGTCCCGTTCATAATAACATCGTTTACTTAAAAAACAAACAGAAACCGAAACTGGTCAGGAAATACCCGCAAGTGTGCGTCGCTGGTGGCGTGCATGATATGATGATGTTTTGAAGGACCACACACAATGTCGACGAGACGAGGAACGACGAAATTATCAGGAAGTTTCCTCACTCCGCCAGGTGGCAGGTCGGTCTTCTTGCGACACAGTGGGCACGTCACCGTCGGCGGTGCGTACAACAGATACCTGCATTGTACGGCCACAGATGATATAAACCTAAACGTTAAGGGAAAATGTCACAAACGCGCTTTATAGAAATACTTGTACAAAATTTGCAAACGCTGAATGATTAACGCAACAAGAATGTGACACTCTTATTACACAAAGTGTCGAAAAACTCCATTTCGGTTGACTTCAGTTCATCTCTGCCGCTTTGTACACGCCTTTAGTTTTTTTTAATTTTCATTTTCATCTCATCGCATATGTACGACGGCCCTTAAACAGGTAGATCGAGATCATACAACTTAGATAAAGTACCTGTAAAAATTAAGCCTTGCAAATAGAAATAGTGGCTCTGGGTACAATAAAATACAAGTATCAAAGTCCAAAGCAGTTTACATACATCTCGTATAGGCCTATATCATTAATACTCAGTACTAATTCGGCCAATCGTGCACATCATCAAACAAAGACACGGCAGAGATGTCATTCGTCGTTAATAACAGTATTGTAGCCTAAATTCAAAAATACACTAACTCTCAACGTAAACGTATAGCACACGTAAAAAGCTCTTACTTTGAAAAACGCATCCGGTGACAAGAAAATTAATGTTTTCCGCCTATTTTATGACGAACCGTTATGTGATTGCCAAACAACAGTGGGGTCGTCTATAAATGACGTCGCTCTCCGAGGGGAGAGAGGAGAGAGGTTAAAGGTCGCGTGACGATGTGTGACAGGGCAGGGGGGGTTAAAGGTATCGTGACGTCATGCACGTTACATCTGCGGGAAGGCACAATGGACAGCCAAATTCACGTCGCCAACTGGCTGTATGTGACAAGACGAGTAGGCAATTCACTGCAATGCTTAATTTCGCACGATTTTCTGTACTAAGTTAAAAATAGACAATTTTGTTAAGACATAATTTTATACAGGTCTACCATAATTTAGATACACTATAACTCATATTTGTAGATTACACTACAGGCTGCCGGGGAAAGAGGGGGGTAGACGTTCGTGACGTCATATTTGATGGGGGTCCAGAGTAGCGTGATGAAACGTGACAAAAGAGGGAGGAGGTTAATTTTTCCTTAAAATCACGTGACGCCATTTATGGACGACCCCAGTGTAGATATTACAAGGTACTCAAATCGTGATTTAATGTTGCACAAAACGAGTTCAATGATACACAAGTTGTGCAACCATGAACGCTACAATCTATGATAATATTTCGGTGTAACTAGAAATACGTTCTGTGGAACGAGGTATCTGTCCCATTGCCACGCTATATAGCCTAGCAGCTGCGTAAGAGGGGGGGGGTAGGTGCAAACAGCGCGCAATTATCTTTCACGGGGGCCGAGTTATAGTCAATTTTGTCCTAAAATTTGTTGCCATGGCAACATGGGTCGGTAGGGAAGAAATTTAAATGACACCATCGGATAGTCCGGGCCCGAAAATATGGGGGTAGGTGCAAACAGCGCGCAATTATTTTTTTACGGAGACCCGAGTTATACCGCTTTGAAATCTCCATTGGATGTAATGCAAAATTTTGCAACTTTTGAATGGTTGCTATGGCAACAGGATTCGTTAGGGGGTAAATTTAAATGACACCGTTAGATTGCCCGACCCCGAAAATAGAGGGGTAGGTAAACACAGTGCGCAATTATCTTTTACGGGGACCGAGTTATACCGCTTTGAAGATTGCATAGGCCAAAATGCAAATTTTTAAAAATTGGGGTAAAATAGGGGAAAGAGTTATCAGATTGTTATCCCAAACAAACTCGATCTTACTTTTCGGGCCCCGAATCACTGTGCAAAATTTCATCAAAATAGAATCAAAATTGCGACCGTAGAAGTGTTTACAGACAGACTGACAGAATGACAGAATGACAGAAGTGATTTTATAATCTGTCCCATGCTATGCTATAGCAATGGGAGAGATAATTATACCACTGTTGTCTATGTCTCAAAGAGGCTCAAAGTGCCGACCTGTAAGCACGCTGTCTCTCAGCATCATACTGTTTTGCAATGCACGCCTCACAGAACGTGTGCAAACAAGTCAGTGTCTTCGGCCGCGAGTAGACATCGTAGCAGATCTTACAGACCAGAAACTGGTCGTAGATTTCTTCCATCAGCTTCTTGCGGGCAGACATTGCGGCAGCGGACATTTGGAACGCGTGCAGGGGCTCCGCGAACTTCGACAGTCATCAGACGGTTAACCGGCTACAATGAAAATACAAAAGATATGTTCAACGCATACACAACTAAAGCGTACATACTGCACCTGAAACTGAATATCATAAAATAAACCGCTATAGAGGCAAGCTAAGATAATAAGTCTGATCTCAACCCAGCCTCCTACACTAAACGCGCAGCCGCATTCTGAACAGACTGCAGCCGGCTCATCAGACCGTCAGTGATGCCGTAGAACACTGAGTTGCAGTAGTCCAGGTGACACGAAATGATGCTTTGACCAACATAACTGACAGGCAATTTATGAAATAAAGTAAATTTTACGAAATACGCGCTTAAATTTACTTAGGCCTGCAGGCTACCATTCTACTCTGCACACGTTGACACAACCTGTAAACAAATTTACAAGCTTTTACCAGCTTTATTCTCGAGTTGCAAGCGCCGGTTAAGACAAAAACAGATAAATGACAAAAACAAGACGCAACTTTTTTATTATTTGGACACAGGTATATAATCCACGGAAAGTGCTTGCTAGCGTGCAGGTAGACCAGCAGCAGTAGCGAGTGTTGATAGGATCCTGCGCAGACTGATGTCTGAACCAATCGGTGCAAAAGGTTCACAGACAAAACACCCCAGGACGACCATATTTTCGTATAATTCCGTACCGTGGCATAAACTATACGCTGTTCATATTTTAGTCTCGAGTCTACGCATCAGCAAGTTGCACAATCATCGTAGATAAACTGACAGAAAAAAAAACCAATTTTATGTATCATGTCATACCAATTACGACAACTTACTACAGTGTACACGTAGTCATGTATGAATTGTAAAAGCTCAGCAAACAGTCTGTTGCTATTGCCAATATACAGAAGTTTTTTTTGCAGAAGACTGTTTTTTGACGCACACTTCAGCTTTGGATACTAGATAATAACTGTCACGTTTCAGCAGCGGAGGGTTTTTGGTCGTAGGTCGTAAGGGGGTTAGTCGTGGGGGGGGGTTGTCAGACGCTGGATTGCAACTGTAGCGTACCCAGACAGCCCACACATTCCAATCAACAAGCAAACCTTCTTTCTACTTATGACATTTTACATCGTCCTCATTCGCGCCCATAGCAGTCGGGTGACTCACACCAATGCTTCTCGCTTTTCTTAACTTCGTTGATTTTCGTTTCCTGGCAAGAGTTTTTTTTGTCAATGTTCTGCTCAAATATTGTGGCGAAATACAGATCACGACTGCGAATCGCCCGGATTTTTCTTGAAAATCCTCCCCAAAAAATCTGTCGATTTGTCAAATGAGCATTCTTTGACCATCCGTTCTCAATTTTGAAACTTACACAGACCGCTATGAAAACGAAGCCTTGCAGCTCAAATTGTTCACACACCCATATGTTTTGCTTCTGTTTTGTACAAACTGCGATAGCAAAATAAAATAGATTAAAATACGCCTCATTTATTAAAATACATTAAAAATATTTTTCACATGATAACCCCTCCCCACCACATCCGCAGCTTGAAGGCTGTGGAGCCTGCAGAAGCGGCCGGCGCCGACCAAAAGGTGTAAATCGGAGCAAGCCAGGCAAAAGTAGCAACTTCCAGCAAGTAGGTCACTCACTATACACGGTGCTGCGGTAAACAAACTTAATTGTATTAACTGGGATGATTCGGAATACGAAAAAATAGGTTATTTTAGATCGAAAATGGGCAGTAAAGAATTCCGCAAAGCAAGGTAGCTTTAATGAGCCTTGAAGGGGAAAAGCGTCTATAAAATGATCTACAGTAAAAATCGTTTAGGCTAGATGCGTTTTAGACGTTCTGTTGTTTGCAATAATATGCAGATATATATCATACGATTGTAGTGTCCACGGATCGTTATTTGCCTGGGAACTGTGCAAACTACGATACGGGATAAAATAAGAGATAAGAAGATGGGTTTTCAGACGGAACCGGAATACAACCACGAGGGTGCGGCGGTAACGACGGCAAAATACGTAGGCCTCTAAAATACGTAAGTCAAAATCATGCATGTTGCTTACTTTTAGAACGTGTCCGATAATTCGAAAACAATCTGTAAAAAATTCAGAAATCTAACACTACCTTAAACGTACCTGGAACGAGGAAACTGATACATAGAATCTATCTGGTTGAGTGAGTAAGCACGGCGAAGAGGGCGACTGAAGTATACTCGCCCAGCTGATCAGAGAGAGAGAGCTAAAGCTTCACTGAGTGAGCCCGTGCTGCTGCTGCTGCTGCCCAACGTTCTCTTCTCAGCGGCGCATCATCATCACTAGCGCCAGCAGCCGCAGCAGCAGTAGCTCGCCAGATCGAATGACTGCAGCGCCTGATGGATAGACACGTAGACGGGCACACGGCGCAGCCTTCTGTCCGTTCGTCGGCCGTCAGCCCGCCAAACAGTAGGCGTCGACGCTCGGCATATCTTCTGCGACTTCGATCCGCGACCACGGTTGTACGGCTTAGGGGCAGGACTGGAAAATCGGTACAAAAAACCTAGGTTTGGGGGTTTTCAAAAGAAAACTTTAAAACCTCGAAAGTCTGTGTTTTAGGTTTTTAGTTTTTTAATTGCTAGTCAATTTATGACACAAATCACGTTTCTTATATAAATCGCAATTTTTGAGTTTTGACGACGCGTCATTAAATCAACAAAAACGATGTGACGTGCAGAATGGTGTATATGGTCTATAAGATGTTCTTCAAGTTCCTGGATCTTGAAATTTGTGCAGTTTTCTTTATGCACTAAAACCTTAACAACCATTTTTAAACCCACAAAAACCTTTAAGTGTAATTTTTTTAAACCTCGAGCTTTCTTAGCCATGGTGCGGGGACGTGTGTCGAGCTTAGATTCCCCATAATTTCAGCCACGCCGAGCGAATAATTCAAGCCCGTGGCTTCACAGGTCTGCATAAGTGCCACATCGGCACCGTGCCGATGAATGACCAACAGATAGACAGACAGCGAGTAGGTTGCAAGACGATAACACACGCTCACAGCCTGACTTTTGATAGAAACAGGAAAGATGTCGACGTCGAGTGCCGACATTGTATGCGGCCGTCCGTCCAGATGCGCGCGTCTCGGGCGTTGACATTAAATTGGCCATGATTAAACGCGAAAGGTCTGTGCGTCGTTTTCATAAAGTTTATGAGGTCCCGTGATCTTGACCGTTGGCATTTTGAAGTGACTGGAAATTAGCACACCGGTAGTTACTCATATACCCCCCCCCGGGAGGAATGCTCATGCCACATTTTTGGCCTACGCTTTTTCATTTTCAAGTTAGGCGTCTTTACGGAACAGACAGACGGACAGACAGGCAAGATGCTTAATTCGCCCACCGCATACGTCTGTCCCTACCTAGCCGACAGCCTGACCGACTACTAAGGGGGAGGGGTAGCTCTATCTCTCCGTGGGTGTTCTGCGTCCGACAACAAGACTTATGATACATCGCGGCGATGCAAAGCGAGCCAGTGTATTGTGATGTAGCAGCGAATATTCTTTATGTCCTTTAGTTTGCCGGTCGGCCTCGCCTGGTCCCTTGGCGATGACGCATCGCATACAGAGAACAGACATCTTTTTGACTACTGGTTATAGTGCTACTATCAGTTGGGGGCCAGCACTGTTTATTCTAGGTTTTCCCCTAATGTGTTCAACTTCCCCAAACTGCAAGAAAAAGCACATTTTGTAATCCGAAACTAACCACGAAATAATGTCTAGGAAAGGGCATTCCGCGAGTGTTGAAAACAGTGGACATTTGTTCGAGTGTTCGGCACTGAGTTTCCGATCGGAGCTTTCAAACTTTCCGGATAGTGGATTGAGGGAACAGAAAGACACAGAATGCCGCTACAGTTACCTGAAAAAATCAACGCAAATAATTGAACAACAATGAGTAAAAAAGACGCACTAACGTGGCACTGAAAAACTGTTTGCTTTAGCTGCAGTACGGCTTTTAGGACTGGCAAATGTTAAACAGAGCCAGGTGAGCAAGGCAGTGAACACAGCCTCGCAAGGTCGTAGCGATAGCGATAAGGCAATGAGTTGTGATTTTCTTCACTCTGACTCATCTTTGCTCTCGACCGACCGTCCAGGCCGTGCGTGCAACGATAATGACAGATGAACGTTTCGTGGTAAATTTCCTGGCGAGTGTCTGCAACAAGAACAGCATTTTCAATTATTTTCAATGCGAAGACATAGACAAGAGTTTTTTTTCTGTCTCGCAGTTTTGTAGAAAGATGCTGCGCGAGATGCCTATACATGTACATACTAATCAGAGCATCTGATAGAACTAGCGTTGACGAACACGAACACATGCGATCAACAGGTCCCAGGTTCGAATTCAACATATTAATTTTGTTCAGAAACACGTGCCTGTGGTACCTAGCAGTATAATTTTGTATTGGTGTAGAAAAAAAGCAAAAGTAAAGGCAATTTAGGGAAGAGATGTGGCCTATCGTCTATAATGCCGGGCACAAGCTCACTGCCGGCTCAATGTCTGGACTCTAAAAACAGATAGGAGCACCGCAGCCATATCGCACTGATACTGACCGGGGATGATATCTATCTACCTACAACGACATCCAAATTAATCTCTTTCTCGGCAAAGGCGAAATCTGACCTGGCCATAAACAGATAAACAGACAGACAGACGGACTGACTGACTGGCAACGCTGTTGAAGGTAACTACGATTAGCTCAGAGCCTCAAAAGCGTTGAACGAAGAGGGAGTGGCGACACCGTAAATCTTCCACGCATCAAAGCGGAGCATCCCTAACAATGCACCGTGAAAATGGCTACAGCCGCAGAAAATGACGGAATGAAAAACAATTTTCCAGGCGAGAGAAAAATGAGTGCGCTGCAAGCGAATGCACCGAAAACAGCACGCCACGCCGTAGGCGGGCGTCCAGACAGGAAATTAGACGAAAGCATTTCCACCCACCAAAATACCACAACCAGTTATGGGGACTTATGGGTTCTCTGGGCAGCTGCTTAAGTCTGACGCTGGTAGTTTTGGTACATACGAATATTTAGACTTCGCAGTTTATACACATGTCAACGCTGACATGCTGTGACTAAAATATCGATAACGATCCGGAGTGCTGCATCAGCAGCGTGAACCACTCGGCGGGATCGTATGTCGTCTACAGGCCCTACTGAGTGCCCAGTGTGCACTATAGAACACGAGCATTTATCTTACTGAAAATGCAACAATCCATATTTTTGCATTTAAGGAACAAAATAACTAAGCAAATAAAAAATAAAATTGCAGATAATTTGTGGTTTACAATCCGGCTGCAATTTTGGTGAAATATCCAAAACGTAGTATACCTTAAAACCCAGTTCCGTAATGCAATCTTAGTCACGTCGATCGCTTCGCCGCTATTCTAATAACTGCACATATATCGACAAGCACGAGTAATGGTCACAGAGGTCGTTCCAAGCTTTGATCAATCACGTCGTGTTCAGCGGTTCGAAGCCTCTAAAGGTGCGTTCGCATTGCGCGCGTCAACGCGCCGTACGCCGCGTAACGCGCGCTAAATGCGGGGACCATCTCAATTGAATTGGTTACGTATCCGCTCTTCTAGGGTAAGGTAGGGCTGAATTGAACAGTCACTTGAGATGGTTTCCGCGTTTACGACGCGTCACGCACATTAACGCGCGCAGTGAGAACGCACCTTTAAGCTCTTCGGCGCGTTAGCCTGCTGTAAAGGTGCGTACAAAACGGTAAAGCAGCAATACAGTTCAGTTATTACGTCGCTTTGTACTCGCCTTAAGAGTGCATCCATGTAAATCAAAAACTACCTTACAACAAAACTAAAACCAAGCTAAAACTCGCAATTTTAGGCCTACTCGAAACTCTTTAAAACAAAATCGCATGCGACTTTTTACAGTTTTTTTGCTTTTTTAGTTTTACATGTTGGACCAGCTCGACTCGAAAACATTTCGGTCATTTTCGTGATTTATTGTGACGAGCGACGCTGTGGCACTTGCACTGTGGCCACTGACGCAGCTGCCGTGCTCAATCAGTTTTTGTGGTTCAACCCGGTGCATGGGCAGACACTTCAGTAATTCCACATCTTTGCGAAGTAGTTGATCACTCAGTCTGTAGTGCCAAGTAGATTTGCTGAAAATGCCAAAGGTAACGTATAACGAAACAGAAAGAACTAAATTCTTAGGAGTAAAATTTTGATGAAACGAAAAACAAAGTTGACGCTCTGTAGGCCTACTCTACACCGGGATGCTTGATTCCTTTGTCCTCCAGAGGTAAGACACAGTCAAACGCTGTAGAAAAACGGCGGCGAAGCGAGGATGGGTGATGTGATATTTCGTACATCGCTGTGACTATTCGTCCGGCAGCCGTAAAATAGCTTGTAGACTATTTTTCCGGCAATAAACGAAAACGAAAAACTCAATCGAACTCGCTAAGCGGCAGCACCAATGTCGCTCGGCGTAATTGAGTTTGACGTAGTGACCAGAATTAGCGTTGATATTATGGTGTAGGGCTTGGAGTTTAGGGTTAGGATAAAGATTATGGACGTTAAGATTTGGGGTTAGGGTTAGAATCAGGATCAGGGTTAACGTATTTTAGAGATTTGTGTGACAATGAAGCACATCAGAACTAACCGTATAATATTGGTGATAACTTCGACGCTGCTGCGGACAAATTCGAAACTTGCTGACTGGCGATTCGCGATTTTTTACTTTCTACGGTTGAGGTCGTCAGTTGCTCCGCTGCCGTCGTGTCTCTGTGGCTGTACGACGAGTATCCCGAAGCACGGCCTTAGCCAACACCTACGAGCACCGTTGGGTGCTCGTACGTACCGGCTAAGGCCGTCCAAGTCGGCCCGAATAAGACCGGATATTTGCCCGATTGCCGTATCAATATCCCCTAGGCTATTAATATGGCTGCCGGATAAATATCCTGCGCCTTCGCAGACATAGGCGTAATAATTATTATGATGTACGTATTTCATCGATGAGCGAAATAAACATGCCGCAGGGGAACGTTGAGAGAAGATACACTGACTACACTGATACATGTAGTTGATGTAGCCTAAGCGACGAATGGTCCATGGTCGTTAATTTGGCGAGGATTCTTATGAGCGGGCACAGCGACCCAGCAGGTTCCTGGCATTTCACACGCGATTGACGCGCGTCAAAATGGCGACGTCTGTCAAGTTAGTTAGTGAGCGAATAATATCTGATTATAGCTACCAGTCCTTTGTTAAAAGCCCAAACTGTAAAAAGCTAAATAAAAACAGAATAAAACTACACAAAACTGCACATTTGCCAAATGGAACCGAAAAAATATTACGTTTTGTTAAATGTATTTTACACACAATGCTTCAAAGCAGAAAAAAAAACAAAAAAACACAAAAGCGACATAAAAAACGAAATGCAATCGACAATAACAATAAACATTTTTAGGGGGCTGGAGGTCTGCTTGTTTGCCAGCTTTATTGCTCACAAATTATACACTGTTTTTTTGAAACAGTGTTTATGAGTCAGGCTTGTGCATGGCCATAGTCGGGAGTGCTTACATTGTGTGGATGTGGATTCTGGATCATTATTAGCCTACAAGATTCTTCATCGTCGGGAGATAGCAGATGTATTAAGTTTTTATTCGCCAGCCGGCAGCACTGATCTCGGCAAAGGTTTGAGATTTCAGTGAAACGTTAGAATCATTCATGTGAAAATAAATCGGCACTGAAAGATGCAGATAAAATACACGGCGCAGCATCACCGTCTTCAGCAGCAGCAGCAGCATCGGCGGCGGCTGAAGCAGTGAGTCATGCAGGTAACTTGCTACTTTGCTAAAACTTGCTACTCGCCAGTTGCCAGTTGCTGCCGTCTGTCCAATGCATCAACCGCCGTTCCAGCCTCACTGCCGCAAGCGACTTTTTCAGATAATACGTCTTTTCTCCGATTTATACTATATTAATATGTACATTTTCATTAAATGGCGCAATTCTTCGTCTGCCGATGTAAACAAGTTCTTTTTTATGCAAATAAATAACTGTAATTTCGTCACAGTGGTTAAATAAGCAAATCACGAACGCTGTTTGATTTACAATCCGCGTGTGGAAAAACACGGCGGTTTAGAAAAACATTATGAAAATGTTTCTAAATAAATGTGTGAATAATTAATAACGAATGTCAAAATTGTGCGAAAACTACAAATATCTGGTTTTTGTGCAATTTTTTTTATAGCATTACACTGACTTCGTTGAAAAGGTGCAACCGGTACACGGTGAACGTGCACGTCTCAGTGTCCGTGAGCGTGACCTTGACTTGGCTGTACGATGTCTACGTGACATACGACATGCGCGTATATCAGCGACAATAAGTGTCTCCGGTGAAGCGTGTAGAACGCGCTATTAGCATATAATGGCGCGGAAAGTAGTCACGTGGACCGAAGCAGAACGCATGGTATAGTGACTATAACTGTGAAGTCTCGATCTAATTGTCACGGGTGATAGGATATACCGCATTACAGCCAATACCAGGTCCTGTGCCCCTGTTGCCCCATTCCGCTCATACCACGGCCTAGTACGAAACTATAGACGTTGTACCTGGACAGTCTGGTAGTCCCGGGGCTCAGTAAACCAACCCAGCGGGAGACGCATAGTGCCCGTCCGAGGCATACTGGTACAGATGTATAATAATTATGTAGGTAAAGCAAACTTCGAAAACTTTACTGTCTGTGTTTGATGTGGGCCATAAAAACGCGCCACTTTACTTTTGTCTATATTTTCACCAGTTATTGACCGATTTTCAAAATTTTTTCACTGGCACACTCTGCAGACAATCTGCAATAATGTGATTATTACATATCCCACCACGCGGTAAACGTGTTTCTACATTACCTTGTGAAATATAAATGTAAGCAAAAACTAACGATAATAACAAAAATTTAGGTGAATGAAAAAGATACTTCAGACCAACATTGCAATGAATGATCATTCGTAAGAAACTTGACTGTGTTAGACCCACACAGTTTAGTATCATACAGACCATTCACTGCAATGTTGGTCTAAAGTGTGTTTTTTCAATTTTACCAAAATGTTTGTTCGTTATTATCGTTATGTATGCATATTTCATTAATATTTCACAAGGTAGTGTGTGATGGAATATGTAATGATCACGTTATTGAAAATTGTCTGCAGAGCGCGCCAGTGAAAGGATCTTGAAAATCGATCAACAATTGGTGAAGATATGGACAAAAATAAAGTGGCACGTTTTTGGCCCACTCTGTAGATCGAGTTTACCAAAACACAATATTGTTAAAAGAAGCGAAAATGTCGGACCAGTGTCGACGTCTCGTCCGTCTAGCCACATCACTTATCCTTTGCACTGCGCAATTCTAACTTTAACTTTTACTGTAACCTGATCGAACAAGTATTTAAGCAGAACTTACATGACGCGCGACAGCACCGGTGGTACTATCTGAGAAATCAGTATACAACGTACAATAAAATGACAAAGCGTTTTGAAAAAGTACCCAAATTTGACGTTTCTTTACAGAGGACCCCTTGAAGCTAAAAAGTCGAAACTCGGAAAGTTAAACTCTACTTTTTATGTTGCAAATTTTCTGTGCAGATTGTCCTGGATTACCTTCATTAATTTGGGCGCAATTTTTGGTTTAAAATGCGTCGTAACCAAAAATCGCAAAAAAATTATTAAAATCTGCTTTCTGGGTTTCATGGTCGTTTATAGTCGTCAATGTAAGTACCCCCGGAAAGCGCGTCAGCAGTGCAGCTAGTCTGTGACCTGCCTACGACCGTTTTCACGCTAAATTAATGATATTAGCAGAAATTGCGCATTTTTGAGGGAGTTCTCGCAGTCGATGCTCTTCTGAAGCTTATCGCGCCGCTTCACGAAAACGAGTGCCCAAGTCCGTCTCGACCAGAATCTTTCGAACGGTCTTCAGACGACCTCCGGCGTGAGACAAGGCTGCGCTTTCTTGCACCAGCCCTATTCAGCATCGCAATCGATTGGATTGTACGCCACATGACGGTGAAGCCCGGGATAGCAGTGGGCCGTGATTAATGATTATTTTCGACGACCGCGTATACGCTGGCGATGTGGTTTTTTACGCGCGAAAGCAGCTACTGCTTTCAGCGCGTCTTAGCCATCGCAATTCTGTCCGTCCGTCTGTCCGTCTGTCTCACGGGTGGATCAGTCAAAAACGGTGCAAGATAGGATTACCAAATCCTCATCCTCGGCTGCCTGAAAGACTCTAGTTTCAGAAACCGTAAAGCTTTTCCATAAATTTGAAGGAGGTCACCCCGAACGACGGCGCTAAATGAAAGGGGGTGGGCAAAATTTGTGATTTTTGGCCAATAAGTCGCTGTATCTCAGTAACGGTGCGAGATAGGGCCTAGGTTACTATAAATCACTAATAGGAAGTCGTACACTGGCTCTCGATTGGCGCCGAATTCAATGACCTTGAATGACCTTGAACGTCAAAATAGGGGTTTTATGGATTTTTTGGCGATTTTGAGCTGCGACACAAGTCTACACTGTGTGTCAAAAAACCGGACACCTATTACGTTTTGAAATAACTCTAACAAACTGTGCCTAATAATAATAATGATTAGCTGAGAAAATCGTCAAAAGGTACTCAATATCGTACTGTGTTACGGGCTTACGATATTTCATAAAACGGGGTACCAGCTTAGGTTAGATGTGGATGAACTGAAGCAGCGCTTGGTGGAGGTTTGGTCTGGCCTACGGCAGACCGTTA
>Ga0209367_1008601_pt1 | contig 13939 bp, 7 predicted proteins | sample WorMetLIZISLAND2_FD_187412 | JGI IMG/M metagenome (GOLD analysis project Ga0209367, IMG submission 187412) | Marine gutless worms symbiont microbial communities from Max Planck institute for Marine Microbiology, Germany - Olavius geniculatus... ... | reverse complement strand
TGGGACAAAATTGGCTATAACTCGGTAACAGTTGTAATCGGCTTGGCTACTGTAAGACAAAATCTGAAGTGCAATATCTTTGTAACTGATCACCAGTAGGAAAACAGTATTTTAGTAATAAAACAGCAAATATAAATGTACAAAACATTAGTTTATACACTTGTTAACGGCAACATTTAAGGACTAGCACATCGAAAACAGCAAAAATTACAAAAGGTGATATTATTCAGCAGCACACTGACACACAGTCAGTGTGATGCGGGCAATATCACCTTTCGTAATTTTTGCTGTTTTCGATGTGCTAGTCCTTAAATGTTGCCGTTAACAAGTGTATAAACTAATGTTTTGTACATTTATAGTATCTATCAACAACTTTCAATTTACTACTGCATCTGTAATCATGGTAAACTACAAACGAAAACTTTGCAAAATCCTTCCACAGCTCTAAGGCCCACACTAATCTCTGTTTCTATAGCCTTCAGCCAGACACCGGTTTACATTGCAATACCACAGATATGTGGCCAGTGCATCATGTTGTTTAGAGCAGACCCCCACTTCTGCTGGTAATTAATGTGACTACTCACAAAAGAATGGCCAGGCTGAGTTGACCTGGGTGTTTTACATACTGAGATGGGTTACAAAATACACATTCAAGTACTAATCATGTTCCGTGTCGATTAATTTCACAACGTGTTAACCATTACACTCAACCACCACCTTTTACATCTATAATTGATAATGTCAACGCAATACTGTTCTACAATCTTTGCTAAGCAGTTGCTACAACATATAATTTGCCATTGGAGAAGATCAGTGCATGCTTACTGAATACTAATGCACTAGAAAACTTGGCTGCACACCATTACCACATCACCCAATTTGAATTGGAAGTTGGGTGGCTTAATAACAAGCTCAGTGGGGGTATTCTGTGCTGTTTTACATTCATGAAGTAAACCAGGAAAACTCTTGGAATGGTTATGTCTCAGCCATTAATGTGGAATGTAAACATCAATGTAACTGTTACCATTACGACTGCTAACACTGTTCTTAATGGTGTCATTTCATAATCAAGTTAATGGCAATGATGGCATGGTGACCACTTCCCAGCACTGCAAAATTTCACAACACCCATCGATGCTGCACTTAATCACCAATGTCATGCATACTAACTGCATGACAGTAAAATATAAAGTGGTAGAGCAACATCAGTAACATTAGAGACAGCTCTCACAGGTGTGCTGGGCCAGCTCAGGTTGCTGGAAGTGTCATGTTCTTCATGGGCTGAGGTGACTGGTGACGGCGCTACACGAGCGCTACCAGACATCACCGATGCAGGAAACATACCATCCTTTAATCACATGACAACACATCACCATGTTAGACATATTTATTTAAATGCATCCGACAGTGGTGGTTGAATAAGATACAACTCAATAAGTAAAGTCCAATATAAATCCCAAAATCTATTCTAAGAAATATGCAATAACAAACATACACCTCTAATTGGCCTTTAGATGATGCCCATCCAAAAATTTCATTACATCTGTGCATAACTTGCTGAGATACTCTGCAAATGACATTAAAAAATCCTGAAAAATGATTCAAGATCTGCCACAATAATCCTGATTCTCCTAAAAAGCTCACCGATTTAGCCCTATCACACAGGAATTCATTCTTCAAATACACTTTGCACACACGCCCAAAGAACACTATGAAAATGCAAGTAACTAGCAAAGCATCAGACTCACTATTTTATCTCTGTTCATCATTGATGACTTGATGCGTGCTGCTTCATCAGCATCCCAGCCAGTAGACCCCGGCTTCACTGGCATGCTGCCATCCGCGTGACCTGCAGCCATGAAGTCCCCACGACCACCGCCGTCGTCAGCTTTATGCATACGAGGTCCTGCTTCCAGACTTGCCTCTGCATAGACACAATATCAACCGGTTGTATAATGGAGTGGCAAAAATTACATATATCTACAAGAAATTTGAGCTAATGCTCACCAGATGCATGAAAGCCTATACCAGTTCCGGTTCAGTAGTTTAGCAAAAATTGGGGTGTTCATGCTAAGTTAATATACAAATACCAAATTCTCTATCTGGATTACATAACGATAGTTCCGTGGCACCACCTTGTGAATGACATAGACTAGTGTCGCAGCCCGAAATCAACAAAAAATCCATAAAACCCCCTATTTTGGCGTTCAAGGTCATTGAATTCGGCGCCAATCGAGAGCCAGTGTACGACTTCCTATTCCTGATTAACAGTAACCTAGGCCCTATCTCACACTGTTAATAAGATACAGTGACTTATTGGCCAAAAATCGCAAATTTTGCCCACCCCCTCTTATTTAGTGCCCTCGTTTGTGGTGACCCCGTCAAATTTATGGAAAAGCTCTATGGTTCCTAAAACTAGAGTCTTCCAGGCAGCTGACGGTTAAGATTCGATGACTCTATCTTGCAGCGTTTTTCACTGATCCACCCGTGTGACAGACAGACAGACAGACAGAATTGCGATGGAAGACGCGCTGAAAGGAGTAGCTGCTGTCGCGCATAAAAATGTTGTGCCAAACAGGTTGTGTTTTTTGAAGGTCTGACCAGGTCTGGGCTGTTCCAAGTCGTTTTTTATTGCTTCCGAATGAAAGTTTTACATTTTTAATTGTTTCGGAAAGGCCCGTGTCGATCCAAAAACATTCCAGGTCAGAAGTGTGTAAAGCTGGTGCAGCGCGGGAGAAAGGAGTTGCGTCACACCGCATCAGCCAATCAAATGCATTGTTTACAAATGACTCAGTTTGACTGTTTTGCACCAGATTATGGTATTGTGTAGTCACGTACCGATTAATTTAGTTTCGTTCATTTTAATGTGCATAAAAATAATCATACAAGTGTGTGCATTTATCGGCTTGTTAGCCGGCACTTATGTATGTTTAGGATTATTTTGTTGGGCAGAAAGCACTTGTTTAGTCGCTATAGGCAATTTGAATTGTGGACGTGAGTACACCTTTCTCTAGTTTCTCGCATTCTTTTTTACGATTGTTCCGGAAAGATCCACTTGCAAACCGCAACAAATCATTGAACCTTTCCGAAAAGCCAAAAAAACACAACCACAGACACCCCGACAACAGCTAATACTTTTGTGATGCCTTGTAAAAGAGAGTCAGTTAAGTCACAGCACAAAAAAAGACAAATTTAAACAATTTTGCTAATACGCATAAAAGCGACAATAACATCAGTAAGTTGACATCTATAGCTAATGGCTCACTTGTATTAATTATATACTTCCTTAGACTGCACAAAATGCCTCAAATTAAAATCCCACAGTCCAGATCAGAACAAAACCATGCTCACCAGGGTCAAAGTTCTTTGGTACATAAGGAGGTTGTTCACCAGCTCGTCTCATCATGTCAATGTCTCCATTAGGCATGAAGTGGCGCTGATCAACTGCAAATTCTGCACCAGCAGGCACTGGCCTGTAGCCATCACCGCTACCTCCAGTACCACCAGAAGCCACGGGTCCCCTGCCATCTCCCGGCATAGCATGTGGGGGCAGGTGATTCCTAAACATCTGATCTCCAGAGGCATTAGGATCTGGTGCATTAAATCCACCTGGTGGTGGTCCATGACCAGGATGACCAGGAGTCGACAGATGACTTCCGTATCCTGGGTACTGGTGACTGTGTCCCGGATGTTGTTGGGAGTGCGGACCTGAACCCATACCTTCTGGAATGCTTCCTCTCCGCTCGACAGCATCCATCCTCATCTGACCCGGTCGACCCGGCATCATGTCCATACCAGCCTGTGAGGGATGCTGTGGTTGCATGGATCTGATGTTCATTCCCTCGGCTACCATTCCACCCATCTGAGGTGGCATCGGCCTCCCTGGCATGTTTTCCATGCCAGGCCTCATCTGCTGCATGTTGCCAGGGGGACCAACTTGAGGTGGGCCTTGCCGGAAGTTCTCTTCTGCGGAGGACTCTGGATCAGTTCTTACCGGCATACCATGCATGGAAGCTCGAGGGTCCACGTTTGGACCAGGTCGGTTCATGGTACCATCGTCTGGATGACCAGTTCTCCTCATCATTGGATCCATCCCGGCAGCAGGCCCAAGGCGTCCATCCATACCAAATGGTGGCGGACCTTGACGGCCAAACATGGCGTCCGGTGGCATGGGCTGGCCAGGTCTTCTCTGCAAGCCATCCTGTGGTTGGTCAGGCCGCACTGGCATGCTGTCCATCTCACCAGGCTGGGAACCTGCTCCAATTCCCATTCCCTCAACACCCTGGCCTTGAGGACCATCAGGTCCTAACGGCAGCTGTCCTGGGCGGATGGCAACCCCATTCATGTTCATGAATGGCGCAGACCGCGATGGCATCTGACCAAACATCTGCTTCTGTGGAATACCCCTTACGTCCATACCAGGTTGGCCGTATCGTAAACTAGTTCCATCCATCCCCATGGGATATACCGGTCTACTGTCCATTCCTGAATTATGCCGGCCGAAATTATCATCCACAGTGGGTGGCAGTGGTCCAGGTGGTCGAACGTGATTTCCATCCACAAAAGCCTGTGGAACATTGGAATCTTTACTGCCGTCGCTACTAATGGTCTGTTGAGAGTTCAAGCCAGCACCGTCAGAAGTCGGGACAGCAGATCGATCGGCAGAACTTTGGTCCTCAAACGTTGTGCTTCCAGCCCTGCCAACGTTTGCCAACGGCATGCCCGCTGGGTCACCACCTACTGAAGTCACTGGCCCAGATCCACTGGTACCAGGCCCAGCAAAGTGTCCAGCCTGATGTGGATCCATACTGACACTAGAGGGTGGATAACTGGCCTGGTAGTTCATGCCACGGTACTGCGGACCAGGGCCACCTATGCTCTGACCAACGAATGCATCACCAGCATGACCGCTGCCATAGCCAGGAGGAATTGGTCCATAGGCGCCTGCAGCAGCATAACATCACAGCATCACTGTAAATGACAACAAGGCCAATAAAATTCCTAATAATTCATTTGTACACAGCAAAAAAAACGTCTCTCACAGCTTCCTAATTATTAATTTTAGCTCCCTGCCAACTGCCGAGTGTATATAGCACCCCCGTTTTGGCTGCACCATCCAGCTGGAATACTCATCAATTAACGTTCATCACAGTGAGCCTGGATGAATTTTTAAAATTTTAACACCAAAATGCCAAGAAGTGCACTTTAGCTTAAACAGATACCCACCTGGCACTTAACAAAATTTTACCCAAAATACTTTTGAGTCCACTCAGAACTAAGTGTAATGCATATAGCTGCCACAACATTCACTGCAGTTGAACTAACACTACAGCACGATTAGCATCAACGGCAGAAGACTCTGAAGATCTGATATACCGGGTAACAATATCTCACCTGCATGAGAAGGCTGTGCTCCATATGGCTGTCCTGTGTACATACCAGATGACGATGGCATGCCAACACCTCCGCCACCACCAGGATGCATCATCATACCTGACGGATACATCTTGCCCTGGCTCCCAGCACCTGACCCAGGATACGTAGCTGGCGGTGGCATCATATGCTGCCCCAGCACTTGGTGACCAACTGCAAGCAAAAAACACGCTCAAATAAAGGTAAAGATAAAAGTAAAGTCCACTATTACATAAGTTAGACTTGTGACCAGAAAGCGTTATAATCTCGGAAGTGGCAGCTGATTGGCATAAGCCAATGATACCGCAGCACACTATGCAACCATCCACTGCCCAGTGCCCATGTTAGAGAACAACTAAACCCATACAGAATTTGCAGCTAGCAGACATACCAGTGCCCCAATCAACCACGCCAGGCCTTCACACCATAGCCCATAAGCTACCACTCATTTCCCATCCCGCTGAGGGTAGGAGGCTGAATTGACCTGAGACACATTAACTCGCCACCAATGATACAATCTTAACACAGCAGAGCATAATGTCACACAAAATACTGTTGCCTCAGCCATATGACACAGGAGAAAAATCTGGCTGCAGTTACATGTCTACAAGAAACAGCCATCACACTGTCTGGAGAACAGTTAAATACTTAGAAGTGATTCTAGTCTCATTCAGTTTAGAGACGAAGGACAAAGTCTGTAAGAAACCAATATAAATTATACACAAATGAAAGTATGGCATGACTACGGTAGCCTCTAAAAACATTATCATAATAATGAGTTCCTACACTAGCCACAAGTACGATGTATCAAATGGTAGCTGTGCATGTGAAGACTAACAGATACGGTTTTCTTCTAGACAGTCCAACCAATTTTCACAGGTTACAACCAAAATATGCATCAATAAAATAGTTTTATAGTCGCACTGATCTTTGTATCAAGTAATCCATGTACAACATGTAAAACATTTAAATGTTTTGTTGCGTTAATATACAGATTTACTAATAAAGCATGTCAAAGAAAAACATTAATTAGCGACAAACCTTGGCTGTGCACTGGCGACATGATGCGGTTCTGAATATCATGCATACTTCCAGACGGACTGCCAATCATTGTACCTGCCACAATGCATTGACAAAAAAAACTGATGATTCAGCACTAATTGAACAAATCACATAATAAGGAAAAATATATGAACAGCAATTACTGGCTACGTTTACATGTGCACACATTTTTGCTGCTATCATTAAATGACTATTTAGAGAGAGTGTAGTTAAAAATGTTCTTTCAAAGCCCTGAAGCACACAGGAAAAGATCTTGAGCCAGCACTGAGCTTGTACCAGCAAATGTTAATGATGACACACCTCTTCTTACAAAGGTCATCACTAAATTCTAGGTTCAACAAATCATATGGCACGCCAACATAAAGCTCAAGTATGCAAACTAATTGCCCAAAATTGTTAGTCAGACCCTGCAGCCAAATAAACAAACTCTCAAGTGCAAGTCCAACAAAGTACGGAGGCACCGCACGTTCCGCCAAAATGAAATATCTTATTACAGTCAAGTTTTTCACACTATTTATACCTGGTTCAGATTTAACAATTTTTGCATATTTATGCAACAAGGACTGTGTTTAAAATTTAGAAGTGCTGATTCTAACAACTTACACGTAAAAACCCCAAAAAACCCTAAAATCCAACAAAAAACCACCGGATTGCGATTTTAAACCCTAAAATGCGCATGTAGCAGCTTTTTTACAGGTAGTCACCTATCTCTGACCAAACAGGGATTCAATAGCTTGAGCTTGATGATAAAGCGCATATCTTTGACAAAAAAAAATTCTAGATCCCACAGAAATCCGGATCGTTCTGCATTTCACAAGTAATTCCCTATTATATTGCCAATGTTTCCTGCAAGTTCCCTGAATATACACGGTGTTTCATAAAAAAGGGACCCTTTTTTGTTTTTGTCATAATTCACTCAAATGATGATCAATTTACATGAAAGTTTCACCAGTTGTAGCTATAGAAATACTAATTCAAAATATTTAACAAAATACGCCAGTTGATTAAATATTCTTTGTTAGGCGTGATGTAACGCTGACGTCATGTCACGGGTACAAGCTTGCTAGTCTCAACTAGTGCTGTTAGTTGCTACCCTGATCCGATGGTAAAAAATCTGGTTCGTTTATGACAAATTTTTGAAGCTTTACAGTTGCGGCCACAAAAAACATGCAAAGCGATCACATTTGTGTCTATGGGGATAGCTGGACTTTCACATGTTCGAGCAAGACAGTGCACTAGCACATCGAGCTTGCAAAATGGTTGCATTTTTGAATCGCGAGACGCCTGATTTTATGTCCACATGTTGCTCAGTGCTGACACGATAAACATTTTTCATTAGCGAGCCAGATTAAGTTTACCATTGAAGCAGGGTAGCAATTGACAGCACTAGTTGAGACAAGCAAGCTTGTACTCACAACACATTATGACGTCAGCATTACGTCACGACTAGCAAAGAATATTTAATCAACTGCCATATTTAGTTTAAATATTTTGAATAAATATTTCTTTTGCTACAAATGTTGAACATTTTGTGTAAATTGATCATCATTTAAGAGAATTATGAAAAAACAAAAAGGGGTCCCTTTTTATGAAACAACGTGTAGATAATATCTGGCAGACAATGTGACATCTGCTGATTTGTCCAGACTGCTGACTATTTCCCTGACTAGACTCCATTCAACTGTTTCTAGTGAACAGTTACCCAGCAGCAGTTTCTATCACTTAGGCCACTGTAGAATCCCTGAATGATAGACTGAAATGGTCAAGACCAACCTGACAGTGACGCCGGAGTGTTTGAGCGAGATCCAACTGACCCAGCAGGGGATTGAGCATGTGGTAGACTACCATAAGCACTGCCAGGTCGGGGCTGAGTCTGAGATCCTGCTGCACTTGGTGGTCTTTGCCCTTGCTTGTTGCTGGCATCCGCACTCACTGCCTCATCAGAACTCAAGCTCTCCTGAACAGCATCAAACAGCTGGTTTGTTTCTACAGGTGCCCAACTGTCCATATATTATAAATACATATTAATCCAGCTACCAACTGCCGCACATACTCAGGAGTATAGACTGATTTGTGTATAAGTTAATGCCACAAATTTCAAGGCAAAAAATCTGTTTAAAACTGCCCGACTTATATACCCGAGTTTATAAACTATATATGGTATATTACTGCTACATTAGAAAGCCTCCATATTGCTAAACAACTGGAAAAAAGCATAGTTTCCACGCAACGCAATGCATGCAATATAATGTGTGGAAACAACCGACGTAGCTAACTCAACAACCACTTCTATCCTTGTGTTTTGGACATTACCTCAGCTACGTCAGCTGTGTTTGTTACGTGCTTTCTTGCCCGCAATGCTATGTTGCGTTATATGGAAACCCACTTATGACTGACTTACGTAAATAGCATAAGTGATGCATGAAAGTTTGAGCTTGGAAATTTTGTTTTGATGCACAGTTCTCCCAATCTCCTGGCTTCCAGTGCCATTTGTTCATACCTTTGGCAGTGTTTAAGCATTAACTGTGACCAATTCCAAAACATGTTGGCATGTTCATTAGCGCATTAATTGGACAATTCTAATAGTTTTACATAACAGTTGCACGTGTGAATCTAAGTAACTGTAGCATCATAATATGGTTGCATACACGATGGAATTCATACTAACTTTGGTATCCATTATAGAAATTACTCCTGAAGGCACATCTGCAAGCCAAAGAATGATCTTTGGCATTGCTGCAGTTTCTTCACAGGCAGATGCCAAGTGCTAAAAGTAATCGCTAATTAATAATAACTATACCAAACCAATCTAAACCCTTCAAAGCTTCATCACTACTGGTTGCAAAAAGTCGCTAGAAGCTCACTTGGTTTCTGAAAAGCCAACCAAAGCTGGAATATCTCGGGAAAAAAACTGAACGTGTTAAGCAAAAACTGAAAAAGTAGGAGCAGTATCTGAGGTCAAAAGTGAAGTTTACAGCATGCCCATCTTTGCAGAAAACTCATACATTCAAGTCCACATTTTATTCATGATGAATTAATACAACTTATTTGCAGATTATGTCTGTAAATGTGTTCACTGTTCGTCCACGGCACACAAGTCATCATGTTCAAGTTCACAGCTGAATTATACTACGGCAAGCTTTACAAAACCTCACCAAGTCTCTGCATCTCCAATTACGCTACCGGTCCACTAGTGATAACTGCTCATAAAGACAGTCACAATGAAGACGCTGGGCTCAGCTGGGCTGACAGTACACAGTAGTACGTACGGACAATCCCTGCTAGTATGGAGTATTGTTATTGCAGTAGGAAGCCATTGGCGGCAGTGGCCCAGCCATAGCTAGATGAGTCAGCGAGGACAATTTATATAGCTGGCAATGGACTGGGGGGCCGGTCGCACCAGCTCAGTCAGGCTGAGCCTAGATAGGCACACTCACTGCTACTACTGGCTAACAGAGAATCAAATGCCTCAACTCCACTACGTGTGATTTGTCGTGCATAACATTGAACATGTTGGGATGCTGTGGACTTGCATAGGCCTTATCGACTGTGCTGTACAAAATATTGTGGATTTGCGGCACAACTTATCCTACAAGACAACAAATCCACTAAGCAATCAAAGCAAGTGGAGACTGGGCCTTAGCGTGGCTCTCTCAGGCCAGTGGGTGGCCCGTGTCTCCACCATCACACAACTCCATTCATTCATGCCTTCATTACTGACGCCACTAATTGCACTTCCTGAACTGGCCGTAGTACTACGCTGGCACAATTCACCTTCCCTGGCTGGCATCGGTGGGCGCTAACCAGATTGTCTCACACGGACTCTCAACCCGAGACGAAGCTTTAATATCAGTTATTACATTTCTTTGCTACATTTAAACATCTGCGCTTCTTCACTATTGTGGATGACTTTAAAACGTGTGAATACACAGCTACAGTATTTCATAAGCAAGGACTCGACTGAACTGGACTATACTACATGACGTAGAAGCCTCATCGTTTTTCCAATGTCCATGCCCGCTGCAATAACCCAATCCAGTATATGATCCGATAGTGACGCCAACGTTGGAGCCTAGTTTACAAAACTTTGTAAAACATTCGTAAAATCTCCACATCTTCTCTGAATCTTCGGTAAAAGTCAGCAAGCTATGGTCTTGTAAGTTTTTTTTGTAAAAAATTCAACTACAAACTAAGGAATTTCACAGTAATTTTTCGCCTTAAATTGCTAGTAACAAACTTGATACTTATTAGAACCCACCACATGAAAATTTTATATACTGGTACTCGGCAAACGAAAAATCAAAATAATTACTGCATGTGTGTTCGATGCATTTGTATGTCAGCTAATGAGCTATCATGTGTTTCTGTAACTTTCTCACACGCTTTCTTTTGTACATCATATTTGCTCCATAAATCTTTTGCAAACCATCCATATGCCAGATTTCTCTGTAGCATCCTCTTAAGTTGTAAATTACGCTTCCGGTCTTCACCATTCGCGGTTCACAACCAGCATACCTGTATAACAGGCTGCTGCTGCCGTGATCCATTCTTCTTGCTCTTGGCTGCTTTCTGTGGCGGGTGCTGCGGAGGTGAAGAATGGGCCGAGGACGAGGCTTGGTCTGAATGTTGACTCAGAGGCGTCGTCGACGGCGACGGCTGCACCTACATGCAACAACGCAAGGTGACTTGGTAGTGTACAGGTAAAACGTTGGATTCGTGATCGTGAGGTCGTGAGTTTGACTCTCAGTCGGGTCGCTATCAACTGATTACTACCGGTAAACCATCTCGGTATATAACCAAGACCAAGGTCAACTTAACTCAGCCTTCCATCCCTCCAGGGTAGGTGAATCGAGTACCGGGAAGTCTGGCTGGGGTTGAGGCAAAAAGCGTTCACATGTCAGGTGGCAGGTAACACTTGAGTGATCCCATATGGGGATGACGCTTCATAGCTGAAATGGGTTTCCCGGCAAGGAAAAGCTATACCCTTCAAAATCACATCCTTGCCAATTATTACCAATAATAATGAGAATAAATTACTCAACTATCAACAGCATTAATTGACAAAGCTGCCAACGGTGACGCACGTGAAATGAAACGAGAAATAAACCGATTGCATTTTATTTCTGTCTCAAACGCGAGTTGCTTATGAAAGCAAAAATCTGCTTCTTACACCCAAAAACTTGGTGTAAACTGACAGGCACTCAAAAGTGTTGTAACACAATAACTTTTCAAGTATGAGCACATTAACAGGTGACGTTCTAACGAAAATCAATTTAAGTAAAATACTAAAAGTTCCTATGGATTAGCGGCAAACGGTGCGCGCTAAGCATGAACGTCTATCGGCCGGGCCGGGGTTCAAACTTCGCTTACCCGCGTGTGCTTTGAGGGTTAAATCTCTCCAATGGACCAGACAGTTGTCGCAGTTTACTCTGTAATCTCTCGACATTTAGCAAGTCTGACTGACTCCCGACTTACAGCGCCACTCTATAATTAATAACTGTGTGTGTTTCATTTAATTTCATCTCAGCTGCATAAATTCTGTCCAAAGTATCATCACAGCTGCGGCATGCATACCTGTGACGGCGGTTGACTGGAGTTTGAAGCCTGCTGCTGAGGATTAGGTGAATACTGGGGCGACGAGGCGTGCATCTCAGCGAGCTGGTTGGGAGTAAACCTCACACCCATGCCGCCAGTCTGTGCACTAGAACGTCGTCCAGCATCGAACCTCATACCCTCCTGTACACGCAACCAATATACCACTATCAGTGAATAAGTATAGTTAAATGGCTTTATATGTAAAGCTGGAGCCGAACTGGAAATATTGCTATTGGACGTATAAACCTATCCGAAAAATAGCAAACGAAACGCTTGTCGCAGCGACATCAAGCGTTTCGTTTGCTATTTTTCAGACAGGCCTATACGTCCAATAGCAATTAGCCAAGAGTCATAAAAATCTCCCGAAAACTCCTACATAGGCCGTTGGATCATCAAGAGCTTCATTGCAAACATAACTTTCAAATGCCAGTCAGACATTGAAGACTAACGTCGAGTCACCAGTTCAAAGTTCTGGGTGTTGGACATTTCCCCGTATGCCGTACGGTATAAATACTGCTGGATTGAGCAGACCGGTAATGCTGAATGTGTCATTGAAGGCTGAAAGTTATATAATGTGTCTGTGTCCGAATAAGCTGCACCTCTGAGGTCCTAAACTGGGTAAGTCTGCCAATAAAAATTATTCTCATCTGTTTCTGAGCCTAGCCCTCAACAGCAAGGGAGACCAGAAAAAAGCATACACACACACACCCACCCTCACACATTTTATGACAGACGTCCAAATGCTAAAGCAGCAGCAATGTGATGAAAGTGGCATGCGTATAAACCACAAAGACCAGCTATCAGTGCGAGCTTTGTACGCTGGTACTGTGCGAACTGGTGAGGTAGGCCTATGCTGGTATAACTGACAATGCTAGGCCGATGACCACCCACGAAGCGGAAGTGTCCAGCGTGCCGCCACCTATAACGACCATCTCCCCGCCGGGGTTTCCCCGCACTTGTTTCGCAACCACACGTTCACAGGTGGCGTATGGTGCAAATAACCACGTCATATAGAGCGCAAATGTTTATCATAGGAGCCGGCGAGGCAGAGAGCTAAGCAACAATCTTCATTCAGTCCCGTGTGCTGTACTGTCCTGCCAATGTTAACGGCCAATCCACACCTCACGGCAAAAAGCTTCGCAACAGCCGCAACCTGAATAAAACGACGATTCTGTATCGTCACAGTTTACTAAATGTGGAACTATTATTGTCAGTTAAACAGTAAAACGTACCACAATCGCACCAACATTTCTATACACCCATTTTTTCTACTAAATCATCATATCACTGAAAAGCACCAGGTAATTTCGTTACTACCAACATGTCATTATCGGCAGAACTTCATCACTCAACTACCACAGGCATACCTTAATCTTAAGTTAACGTAAGAGTTTAAAAAATTTTAAAAAGAAAATATAATGCTAGTCTGGTAAAATTTTATATTCTCTTCTGAAAACTTCACTTTGAGAGTTAACATCACTACGCAACAAGTTACTCCTGTTTAATTAACTATTTTCCAGCAAAAGTCAAAATTAATATCTCTTAAACATTAGCCATTTTACTAAATTACTACCACGTGCAGGTTCCTGTTGCAACGAAACCACAAAATTCAACTTCAGTGTTTAAGTATAGTGCACTCAATAATCATAGTTTTCTATACAGCGAATTACAGGAACGCTGAGTGGTAGTGTTCAAATGCTGTTTATCTCGAATAGTTGCAGGCCGCACGACCCACGTACACTACTATCAGGAAATCACGCCTCTAGTCTGAAACAGCTCTATCGTAGGTGGAGGCCGATCCTTAGGTTCGAGCGGTACTGGTCGGTTGGTAATAGAAGCGGTCGGTTGGTCGTTGCTCGTCCACAGGGAG
>Ga0209367_1008599_pt1 | contig 13939 bp, 11 predicted proteins | sample WorMetLIZISLAND2_FD_187412 | JGI IMG/M metagenome (GOLD analysis project Ga0209367, IMG submission 187412) | Marine gutless worms symbiont microbial communities from Max Planck institute for Marine Microbiology, Germany - Olavius geniculatus... ... | reverse complement strand
AACTGACAGTGTGTTTGTCAGTTTTTGAGTGCAAATTTTCCATTGTATTGTATTGTATTGTATAGCAACAGTTTCACTACAGTTCAGTTGATAAATAACGTTGCAGAGCAACAGCAGCAGCGTCCGTCCAGCAAGCCGTGGATGATGCAAGATAACGCGGTCCCCGCGCCGGCGCCACCGGCTGTCCTATCACCGTCCACACCGAGCTGGAGTTCGCCGTCTCACGACAGATATCCGCCACAGTTTCCTTCGCAGACGAAGACGTTCTCTCCGGCACCGGCAGCGTCTCAGCCGGCGCACGAGCGTCCGTCCATACTGCAACAACATGCGGATCTGATAGCGAACTACCCGCCACCGAGACAGAAGCCCGCTCCACCGGCGCCGGTCACAGGGCTCATCAAACCGACGACGACCAGCTCGGCGTCCAAACCCGGAGCTGGCTACAGCTATCAGGGCATTGTGTGAGTGGCTGTATCGATCGATTATAGTTATGCAAGTCATTGTAATGTTACTGTTTAGAATTTTTAGATAAACAGCTAAGTTTCAGCACGTCTTTATAGGCTAATGACGGAGTGTCTTCAACAGCTAGGCATATGTGTCTGCAGAGACGCAACACTACCGAATAGTGACATAAAAAATTAAAACTCTTTAACCCAGCCAATCTTGTGGATGTGGTCTTTTTTCACTCACGTGAAGTCTCGTTGCTTTTGTTTGGTTATGATACTAAAATAGATCAAGCCCCGCGTGCGACAACCAAGAAAAAAAGGCGACAAAATGTAACCGACTAAACCTCACAAAACCATAGTGTTCCCGGTTTTGTCAACTTCTTCAGCATGTAGCCATTTACTAGTGATTTATAACAAACCAGCACGAAACATTTTTTCAAGTAACGTGTGTCTCTGAACCGTCTACAGCGGAGAAAAAAAATAAAACAGAAATCATTACATGCCTACTGTCGTGGTCAGTTTTGTAAGCTAAGCTTTCAAGCTCAGACATTCATTAAGTGTACTGCCGGCTTTACGCCGTGTGAGGTAAACTAAACGAGTACGACAGATAGGCCTAACGGTGTGTGTGTTGCGTGTGCGAACTGTAGCAACGTCACGCCGCCGAAACCAGTTCACAAAGTGGGATCCGGCGGCGGCGGCTCAAAGTCGACTGCGGGCAAGAAGAAAGAATTCGACCCGTCGCAGTCACTGGTCTACGCTATGCTGCAAGAGGAGAGCGAACGAGCGAAGCGCGGTGGCGGAGACATGGACGAACCAACGGAAGATGAGCCGAACTTCAGGCGACAACCACAACCACAACAGCAGCAGCAGCAGCCACAGTGGCAGCAACAGCGACGTCGACAGCAGCAAGGAGGATCGCGACTGCAGGAACTTCTGGAGAGAGACCGTGCCGCGTCGCAGCAACAGGAAGAGGACGAAGCGATCGGACACGGCGACATGAGAGCATCACACCAGGCGTCTCTAGCATCACCACCCTCTCAACCATCGCGTCAACCACAAGTCGCTACGCACCAGCACAGAATGCGTCCACAGCATCAGCAGCAACCACAACCAGCTGCCGGCTCCTCCTACCACGCTTCAGCCACGATGTATCAGGAACAACCCATCTACATGAAAGGATCGCCGTCCTACTACCAGCAGGGGCCAATGAGTCCGTCGTACGAGTACTACCACCAGCAGCAAGCCGCCACCCCAACTCGTGGTGGTGCCGGCTACTATCAGAGCGCGCCACCTTACATGGCCGGCGGCTACCACTCGTCGTCGTACGGACAAGAAAGTGTGCCCATTTCCGAATTCTGATTACGCGGGGATCGGCATATGTACATAGTAACGGGCATTGGCGCAGTGCCAGGCGTATTCACGCTGGGCGTGGTTTCCGTCCATCGCAACGCACGCAGCGCACGCACTACGCAGCTGACGCAACGACCTCTTTTATCCTTGCGTTTTGGCTGTTGCGTCATCTGCGTCTTACTTACCTACTTTCTTGCATACTTTGCGTTGGGCGAAAACCACGCTTCACTAGAAATGAGTCGGCGGCAGTCGATGGATGGGCGATGACAAAAGATTTCAGAAGACGCGCTAGCAAGCAAGCAAGCAAACTCTTCAACAGTAGAAGACGTCTACTGCACTAGGTTATATTTAGATAGGCCTGCTGCGGCTTGCAGGCTGTGTGTTGGTGTGAACTTTCGTGATTCTCTTTCTACTCTAGTAATGCGTTTACTGCTATGTGCCACTAGACCAGACTGATAGTCGTCATTCAACAAAGGCTGCTTCCTGATACAGAAGCACTCTACGAGTACCGTATACTGGCCAAACAGAAGCTGTAACATTGATTTTTGTGTGACGAGACATATACGAGATTAATATTATGTGTAGTTTACAAATGTGCCAAAAAGAAATTAACGAATGCAAGAGAAAGACTGCTTGGATTCTTTATTAAATTTCAACAATCTTGTTGTTTGTAGCAATTAAATTAATATGGTAATAAGAAGTCATCTGCAGAATTTACAGTGAAGACACTTTTATGAATACATACAGTAAACTGATGTTTGTAAGAATAACTACCTAGTGAAGAAGAAGGTTTTTACGCGTGTCTTAGCCATGGCCTGGGCGTATATGTGTGTGTGTGTGCGTGTCCGACCGTCACACTCTGCATCGAAACGGTGCAATCTAGGATCACGAAATCTTTACTGTGGGCTGCCATTGGAGTCTAGTTTATCGGGACAAAATTACGTGCCCGTGGATGCGGGGCTTCCCCTCGAACGCGGGCGTCAAAGAGGGGTACCCCATAAAAGACGTTATTTTGCCGTTATTGGCTCGTATAATGTGAAAACGGCTGTAGATAGGTACAGACATACTGCTTATGATAACGAGCACTAGTGACAAGCTTTTTAGATTTATCAACATCGATGACCTTGAACCACCAAAAAAGAGGTTTTAGTGATTTTTTTTGCAATTTTTGGATGCAGCGCACAAACACTGAATTGCGACGAAATGGCTGGAGATAGACCAAGACAACCTGCGTATGAAATTTTCAGCATTCAACTTAGATTTTAGCAGTCCAAGCCCGACCCCCTAGGTTGAAGGAGGTCGGCGCAGGTGGGCGTCAAAGACAGCTACCCCGTAAAAAGTGGTTATTTTACCACAATTATCTTGTGTAGCGTGAAAACGGTTGCAGATAAGCACAAACATGCTGCTTATCAAGTTATCCTAACAAGCAGTAGTGACAAGCTTTTTATTGGTGTCAATAAAAATGACGATGACCTTGAATGACCTTGAACCCCCAAAATAGGGGTTTTTAGTGATTTTTTTGCGATTTCTGGCTGTGACACACGTTTTAAAATTGAATTGCACCGAAGTAGCTGGAGATGAACCTGGACAACTTGCATATGATATTTTTAGCACACAACGTACATTTTTTAGAATCTAAGTTTTGATCTCTTAAATTCAAGGAGTCTACCGTATGGAGGCCTCAAATTTAAGTACTCTTTCAAGATGCATTAATATCTTATTGCTGTAGGCCTACACTTAAATGCCAAAGTGGCAGGACCGCTGCTATCGCGCTTCACGTGAGCTTTGCTCAAATTACTTGTCATAATTTCATCAGCACTGCTGACACTGCAAATAATGAAAGTGCATTGCTTAAAAACATTACCCATATTTTAGGGATTATTTTTTTAATGATCGCCTGTCAATTTAGCCAGCTTTAATTAATCAACCTGTACATCATAATCCAAATTCTCGAGATTCTTTGCATCTAAACCTCACTGGATCATGTGCCCATTTATCACCACGCTGCTGGGTTAATTATGGTTTAATATTCCATTTCATTTTAGACATGCATCTTCGGACAATGCCGTTGACATTATTAGACAGAAACAGTAAGCTTAATGTGAAATAAAATTGTATAAGCTGCGGTTAAAACACATTGTGCAAAAACAGATAAAAGGAACCACTTCGGTGCAGACACTTAACAAACATTATACTAACAGCTGGAATTTAAAACAACTAATAACACAAATGTGTAAACAAAACATGATAAGCAGACTTATTAAACCAATAAATGCTCATGTGTAGAAACTTTCTGTCATCTGGAATCATTTTAAAGCTTTACTCTTTCAAACGCCTTCGAGGGTCACCTTGCAAGATATAAGGTCCAGTTTCGGCTACGCAAATTGTCTCCGAACTGGCTAAATTTATCATTTAAATGAAGCCAATAACAAGAGTATCCAGTAACTTAAACAGAACTATCAAAACAAAGCTAAAATAGAATTAGACTACTACAAGCACTGTTTTATTTTAAACTGGCACTCACGCCAAAATCAAGATTACAACAAAATCCGCTGAAATCGGAATCATAGCACTGACAAGTGACAACAAACAACAAAGCCTGCAAAACAATGCCATATGTATTATTAAAGTATTAAAAACAGATAAATAAAGAAATTCCCAGTCCGGTTCAGCTAACATCTTATCACCTAATTGTTCTTCCAAGGCCCATGCAGAAAATTCACCGGGAAATCCATTCTCAACTTATCAAGTAATCATGACACAGACAGACTAACAAACTAAGTCAAATACACAACCTTTTGCTCTTTAGTGGAAGTACACAAACACTGGAGACAATACTGCAAGTCCATCTATGAACAAATCCACTGGATGCATTATCACTGACAATTAACTGAGTTAGCCGACTGCTGAAAATCCATTTGTTTTAACCATATGACACAATTAACAGCATTAGTAGCATTGCTTCACAGTTACTTTTAAACACAAGCGAAATGTAATAAAATTAGCATTCAATTTGGTCATTCAAAATCCTAACAACTTATATCAAGCCATTGACAGACAGATAAACACTAGCAACAAGGCACATGAAAATCAGGTGAAAATTCCATGACCTTAAGCACTAAACGAAACTGTCATATTTCGCACAATTTGCAAGTATGCGCAGTCCACACAAACTGTTGCGTATCATGAGATCGTTCTATGCCTCAAGTTAACAATCTTGAAAAAAATGGAAGCCTAACACACGCGTTCTAATTAGCAAATATTAAAGTCTCAGCTGTTAGCGTTAACAGTTTTTCACATGTTAAACTGGTCCCACATGGTAGGAAACGAAAACGTGCCGAGTGCAGTCACTTCACAAAATGCCATTTGTTGACTGTAACATAAAACACACACATCTGACGTTGTCAATGCAACGATGACGAAAAACACAGTAAAATATAAATACAAAAAAAATAGAAACTATTTTATACTGGATGCAGACAAAAAAAGTAAAATGATGTCACTAATACAAAACAAAAACAAAACAGAAATAGACAAACGTACAAATACAACAGCGTCAATAAAATAATAACCACCATTCGCAAAACATAAACATAATGAAAAGATTTCTCGTGACATAAGGCAGCTCTGATTTTCTTAGCACTTTCACTGCAGGACCTTGGATACGGGACTAGTGCATCTCACGTCTCAACTATCACTGGCACTCACTGTGCTTAATCACAAACGGATGGTCAAACTAAGTTCACCTGGGTGGCTGGTTACTAGGGTTAGAACGATACCAAAAAAGCTACCCAGTACCCAATACCCAATATTATTGGGTCCCACTGATACCAATACCCAATGCCAATACTGATATCAGCTTCCTGCCACGTTTCCTGCTAAAGCTAGACACGAGGAGTAAAGTGTGTTGTGCTAACCGTGCTACTAGCCCACCAGTGTTAACTAAGCATTAGGATCTGCTTGGTCTGCTTTGCCTTGCCAGCACCTGCACTCAGCCCACCATTCAAGGGTGCAATGTCCTTTCAGTCTCTGTCCATTGCCTCTCAGCCTGTGGTCGTGCTGTACCAGGAATAAGAGACAGCCACGTTTGATCCTCACTACAGGGCAGTGGCAGTAGCAATGTGGTGTCAAATTACATCATGCAGCACAGGTGCCTACAGTCTGCCTTACATGCTAGTGAGCCAGTAGTGGCAACCACCAGAGAGCACAGTGGTTGGCTACAAGGGGTGTGACCGTTCACTGATCAACTAATTATATAGCTTACATGGGGTTCCCACGACTCCTGAAAAGTCCTGGAAAATAAACATCCTGGTGGTTAGTTGACGAATTCACTGGAGCTTCAAGATAAACAATGTGTAAAACTGGCATACACTTACTTACTAAAAAATATAAAAAAATAAATTTTTAAATAGTTTTCTGCCAATTTTTACTTATGAAGAACTTTGTGCATTGCACTACTTAGAACTCATTGGGTACTGGATACTACAGCCCAGAAAAGTATTTCCCAGTACCCAATACAACCCAGTACTAGCAAATATGGGGCAATACCCACTACCCCAATGTTAGTATCGTTCTAACCCTACCGGTTACATACTGACAACGGTCACTGACAGCCTCCAAGTACTGGCTGGGACAAACAGAGTATAACTTCATTGACGGAGATAAGGTCCACAGACTAACTACTGTAACAAAAGTCAGCAATAAGTCAGTTAATATTACCATCGGCAGGAATGCACATTGATGCACCAGGTGCCGGATTCTAACAACAAATGACAAACACAGCATCATTTTCAGCATCACGTTTTCAAATTTCACACTGCATAACAATGCATTTCTTATACGAAATATTCAACATACAAAATATACCTTATTTACAAATATAATGTAACAGCTGAGTGTTCACGGCAGCCTTAATCCACTTGTAACAGCATATTAGAGGTTTTCAGCACATTAGAGGCTCTTCATAAAAATGTGCTATATAAATGTATACTTCTGATATTTTTTGACATAACTACAGCACTTGCTAATTATAGATCTTTCCTACTATTACACCAAGGCGTAAAACTCACATCAGTAATCCTTTGCTTATCATATGGTTATGATTCTTAAATATAGCAATCAATAGCCATCATAAACATTACGTGCAAACAGCACTAGCTATTTGCTGCAATGATCAAGATGAAGCAACTTACAGCCGAAACAATTTCCTTGGCAACATCCTGAGCGATTGCAAATGGGCTGTCAGCCAGAGTCGTATTTTCACTACAATAACAAACAGATTGCAAATTTATTAACTTCCTGAAATGCACATTTGACCATCAGGCACAGTGACGACAATTTGTGCAGCCATCCATCTAGATCTGTGCATTGCAACTCACATACCAGCAAGCATTATAGCTCTAATAATGTTTTGGTTTTTAAAAATGTTCAATCTGGACATATGTTGTTAAAGTGTCTGCTTATGGTTTCGGCATATATGAGGGTCATCCCAAAAGTTTCCAGCATCAACATACTGGACAACAATATTTTCCACAATCTATACATCAGTGAAACGGGCATTTTTTACTGACTCATATGAGTCTGCTGCGGATATAACGTCATTGTAATTTATGACGTTACAAAGAATTATATAAAAACGATTTTCAGCTTCAACAAACGAGGTTTGAGTTAATTAGTATCGTGCATAGCAGACACCATCATGACCAAATTTCAAATTTTAAAACAGATAATAGTCACTGAAGGTCAGGTCATTGCTGAGTGCAGAGTGGTCTTAGCATACAAAGCCACAGTCGTGAACAGTGAGGTGGGTAACTGTAGATTTTAGACTGAACTGCAGTGCTGAAATTAGGGGAGGGTGCATAGGGCTTGCTCCCAGCCTCCTATCCATCAAGGGCTTATGTAACTACTCACAAATTCTGATTTTTCTTTTACTAACACAACTGATATAATTAACAGTTAAATTTTAGATCAGATCTTTTTGATATTGTCAAATATTGGCATTTCATTGTATTTTTGCTGAAATGCCCTTATTTGTGGCCACCACAAATTAAACTATGGTGTATTCACAAACACAAATGAAAAATTCGTAAATGTATTTGTCAGGGCTTTCGTAAAATCAGATGCCACGGAGCCCTACTTCGGTAAATCGAGCTACAGACTGAAAAAGTTTCATGCAACTACCAGCCTGATTCAAATGATGCTTGCATTAGCGCACCAAATCGTCACAACTTAATTGGAAGACAGCAACAGATGACCTATGATGTCATAAATTTCAATGACATCACTTCCACAATCTACTCACACGAAGACGCAAGGAAGATACCTTTTACTGATATATAGACAATAAAAAGTTTTTGTCCAGTATATTGAAGTTCAGAACTTTTGAATGCCCCTCGTATTTGCATAAAGTCGTAATTGACTCAAATGCTCTTATTTGCGGCTAGCGCAAATATATGTTGTCGTATATTCACATATGCAAATGAGAAATTCACAAACGTATTTGTTGGGGCTTTCACAAAATCAGATGCCATGTGGCTTCACTTTGGTAAACCTAGCTACAGACTGGAAAATTTCATGCAACAGTGGGCCTAATTCTAAGTTGTTTGCTTTAGCGCTCCAGATCATTTCGGTTTCTATGACGTCAAATTACAACGACGTCGTATCCACAACTGACTCGTTAGAATTCGTAAACGTTACACATTTCACTGACGTATAGATTGTGGAATATGTATAATATTCCACAATCTATACATATTCTATACATATAATCATATAATCATATAATACATATAATCTATACATATAATATTCCACAATAATATTCCACAGTATAATATGTCGAGGCCGGAAACTTTTGGGATGACCCTCGTACTGTAAACCACTAATTATTCTCATAAGTGACCATTTTTTTGACTGATTTACCAATTTTGGCTTTTCTGTGCTTCCTTCTTTTTGAAAATAGAAGCCCATATATACAGACAAAAAGATGGCTGGGCAAGCTGGGCAAAAATTACAGCCTATTAGGCCAAGACAGCCATCAATAATAATTAGTTAGCAGCAAGTTTACCATTTCAGTGGTCCAGCATCAGTCTGTTTCTGCATGAGTCGGTGCCACTGCTCGTGTGTCTGGCCGACGATGTCCAGTGCAAACTTCTACGTACAACATCAAACACACAGCAAACCAACATCATCAACACAACATCCTGGTCACCATGCAGAACTAAACACTGAACGAAGTATTTAAGCTAAGACTACAAACTGGATCGTAAACAACTACCAGTACAAACAGTCTTTCTGGCTTTTTGAAAGTCAGTTGGATGTGCCTCCCCTGACATCATCAATGATTCATATCAACAAAATCGAAAGTAAGTAAGTAAACAAAACGACTGATAGACACTGTAAAATAATGAAGGTGTGAGATATGAGATGTGAAATAGGTGGGTTTTGAGACGGGATTGGAAAACAGCAACAGAAGACCTAACAGTAGCAAATACATGATGACCAGTCTCCCTGGTCTCCCATCACTGTGAAATTGCCTCATATTTGTGACTTTTGTGACAGCAGTATGATTGCATTGGAAAAACTGCACCATCTAAACTCTCATGCTACTCATATGCAAATAATTCCTAGTGTTGCCCCAATTGTAAAGTTAGACCGTTCTCCCTGAAAAAACCACCCCTGACAACTTTCCTGCCAACTACATTTTAGCAACATTTCTTGGTTTTCAGATGAACATAAATTACCACCAATAAATGAAAGATGCAACTGTTTAAGTAAGAATTAAACCGTTTCATGACAGTCTCAAACTACATGTATGGGGTTGTCCATAAATGATGTCACACAATTTTAAGGAAAAATTCACCCCTCTCCCCCTTCATCACACTTCCCTGGACCCCCTTCAAATATGATGTCACAAACGTCTAACCCCCCGCGTCAGCCTGTAGTGTAGAGTACAGAGATGAGTTTCAGCATATCCTAATTTTAATATGTAAAATTACATCCATTATCAAAATTGTTTATCGTCAGTTAATGCATAAAATTGTGTGAAATTAAGCACAGTGTTTCTAAATGTTCTTCGTCCTGACATATACGGCGAGTTGGCAACATGGCTGTCTATTGTACCTTTCCACAGCTGTGACGCGTGTGACGTCACACTTCCTTTAACCTCCCCTCCCCTACGTCACACGTCGTCACAATAATGTAAACCCCCATCCCTCTCCCCCGGAGCGTGACGTCATTTATGGACGACCTCTATAATAAACAGGGCAATGCTGCACTAAATCAACATCATCCTTACACACAAATAAGTGACTGACAGCATTTGTATGAAACATAAACCAGTTCTCAATGCTATTCAACTCTACAGGGATATCCAAATAGCAAACATTCAGCTTACTTTATCCTTGGCAGCACCGTCAAATGCAAAGTTGTTTGGTGGTTTTCCTGTCGGCATTTTGTAGACACGAAACCATTCTTTTGTTGCCTAGCGTAAAAAAAACACCAGAGCAAAGTTGACATAAATGCTGACCATGACATTATGACTTAAAGGTCCATGGCCACGGTCAAACTCACTTGTGAAATTTATGTAGATCTAAATTAAGCATTTCACCTTGCATATATAATATGTTGATTTAAGCTTTATAAATATATAAAAAATAATGCACATAATGTAACAAAATGTGGCGTTACGTTATGTTATGCAAAATAATCTATCTAGGTCAGTGGCCAAAAGTGACGTCACTGCGTGTACTCAGTCAGTGTTTAGCAATTAATTTTAATATTTTTTAATGGCAAAAAATACTGTGTCGCATGACAACTGCAGCAGTACATAGGTAGGCAATGTGATTTTATAATGCTTATGTTTATGTGCGTATTTTACATTGACTACGGGTACATGTGGTGATGTCATCAGCCTGTCAACATGTTGTCTCATTTTCTGCATCATTTTCGTAGACTGTCAATTTCAAATGTAAGTTTCTTCGTGTTGACAAAATGCTGGGTGCCAATATTACTGTCAAAATTCTCAGAAAATTGTGCTCTTTTAGAAAAATGGTAAGTTAACTTTGGTGTCCATGGACTTTTAACAGTTACAGTACTGCAGGTAGCAGTGCATATGACATTTATCATTCAAATATTAGTCATTTGGCTTTGCATTTAACCAGCAATTTACTCCAGGTCAGAAAGTAAACTGTATCAACCAGATGACACCCAAAACACCATTAAACCATCGATATCAATGGACATTATACAATGTAAAACATTTTCCGCATAACTGAATAATTCACACAAGCTACGTTCATAATCTTATGACTATTCTGCCATATAACTGCAGTAACGGTAGTTGTCAAATTTTAGTCTACAGTTCTATCCGCATGTAAATGCAAATGCCAAGAATATCACTGACAAACAGGGATCCATCTTCTGTCTGTCATGACAGCACAAATCAATATGGGAAATGCTTGAAAAACAATTGTGGGTATTTTTACAGAACAAAGACTATTCCACATGTCCCATCATCAGTGAAAGCACTGTAGAAATGGGGAACCTGATAGAAACTGTATTTTTCTGCCAGCTGATAACAAATGCATCAAGAAAATGCAAATACCGCCAAGAAGCCAGGCATGTGTTGTTCGACGTCGGACACATCTAAACAAAAATAAAAACAGACCCTTGAGCAAAATTGAATTATACACATAACAAACAATCTACCACAGAAAAGAACATCTGACAATTACCCGGTGCTGTAGCAGATCACTTTACAACAAGACAACAGCAAAAGATTAAAGCATCAACAAAAATAATAGCTGTTTAACAAGTGCTGGTTGTCTGTTAAAATGAGACAGTAATAATGCCCAGCACACGAAGCAATGGCTTACCATTAAGTTGCTGTGCCAATGGATCATTAACATTTATGGCTAACACCTTCCAGTCAGTTTCTCCTGAAATAAAACAGCAACAAACAGTAACTGAACACACGCTGGATAACCATGAAGCAACAACAGCATCAACACACTTTCCTATAACTACTGTGATAGCTTTGTTATGTGACATATTTCCACCCTCGAAAAGACACTATAAGCCTTATCGATTTACCACAGTTGACAAAGCACTATAAATGATATTGTGGCAATTTTCTCCGATGGTTTGAGACTTTGGTCTAAACTGCTCTAACAACAATCAATTACATGATTGTGCCTTTTTAATTACTATCTACAATCTGTTCGTGCAAAACAAAATCTGTGAATATATAATAAACATCTATGATATAAGCTGGTAGTGCTTTCAGCACCCAGGACCCTTGTGCAACTCCATGATGTAAATCAGATAGCCAGTTATCAACCAACATATTTTTCTGGTTTAGACAAAATAAACAGTAACAAGATAATTTTTAACTGATGTAACTAACAGTTTGCAACAGAAATATTATACAATGCAATGGTGCAGCTAAAAAAAATTATGCAATACTTTCATTGTTAACTGTGAATTATTAATTTGCACAGCACTAAGAACATGGTTCCCACTCTTTTACTGACAAAAATCCAGGACTTTTTCAGGACTTACCAAGACCCCACGAAAAATTTTCCAGGACCTTTTTGTGGCACACGAATGTTAAAATATAATGTCAGTACATTTTAGTCTACTGTTGTGAACACCACAAAATTACACATAGGGGACTACAAGTAATCTGCAAGCAAAGTGAGCAGAAAAATTTATTTCTATTTGAGGATAAAATGTGTGATTTTCAAACATATTTTTCCAGTACTGTCCAAAAGTTGTGGGAACCCTGTAATAATAATAATAATAATCTGCAGCCTGCAGAGCTTGTTCCATTCACCTACCCTCATCAATCAATGCCATGATGCCCAGAACCTTGACCTGAATGACCTCGCCTCGGCGACAAACCTGTTGCAGACACACAAAGTCCTCCAGTGCTTGACACTGCATGGCCACCCACCCAATAACCATAACTTAGGAACCCGTTAGATACCCAGGTACCTAAGCAGTGCCCAATAACCTTTTTGACTTTTTAAAATCACTAAATTAGCCAAATGTTGGTATTCATTTATGTTCCATACTATGTCTCAAAAACAAGCCAATTTTATTTTTTAAACAGCTCTGCAAAACATTAGCTGATGTAAATATTTTCTGGCAAGCAACATCACAAAGTGAGTGACTGAGTGAGTAGGGTTTTACGTCCTATCTGTCACAGTATAGGTCATTTTGGGGATGGCCTGTCTAGGCAGAATGCACACAAACACATAATAATGGAATGGTAAGTTTTAAACTTTACAATAAACAGAAAGTTTAACCTTTACAGAAACACAAAACACAAAAATGAGCTTAACCGACAATTGCAAGAACGCCATTATACGCGTGTATATGTAATTAACATAATGATAGTTCTAATAAAAGAAACAACAAAAATGACTAGTTTTGCCCAGCTCACCTCAATACTGTTGCTACACTACCTTAGGAAATGCACAAGTCGTAGTTTGGCTGTTTACAACAACAATTCATACTGAGTAGCACTACTTCCAGCACCATGTACCTTCCAAATGGTATACCCACGACCCAAATGCCCATCTCGGTACCCACTGGCAGTAAAATTTGAGATAAGCAAGTTTGTATTACTGACACATCATGAAGTCAGTGTTACGGCATGAAGAGCAAAGAACATTTTGTTAAAATACTTTGAATTTGTATTTCTTCAGCTACAACTGGTAGAAATTTTGGGTAAACTGATCATCATTTGAGCAAATTATAAAAGAAAGAAAAATGGGATTTTTATGAACCAACGTGTACATAAGAAGTGAACACACCTTGTAGCCAATCTCACAGACGTCGATCGGATCGTTGTCACCTTTCTGCCCAGTGTGAGAGTCAATGTGGTTAGGATCTTCCCAAGTCTGCCAAACATGTACACTGTGTTTCAAAAAAACGGGCACCCTTTTTATTTCTTTCATAATTCACTCAAATGATGATCAATTTACACAAAATTTTTATCAGATGTAGCTGAAGAAATGCTAATTCAAAATATATGGACAAAATATGGCTGTTAGTTAAATATTCTTTGCTAGTTGCGATGTAATGCTGACGTCATAATGCATCGTGAATACAAGCTTGCTTGTCTCAACTGGTGCTGT
>Ga0209367_1008598_pt1 | contig 13942 bp, 4 predicted proteins | sample WorMetLIZISLAND2_FD_187412 | JGI IMG/M metagenome (GOLD analysis project Ga0209367, IMG submission 187412) | Marine gutless worms symbiont microbial communities from Max Planck institute for Marine Microbiology, Germany - Olavius geniculatus... ... | reverse complement strand
TAACGGCAACATTTAAGGACTTGCACATCGAAAACAGCAAAAATTACAAAAGGTGATATTGCCCGCATCACACTGACTGCGTGTCAATGTGCTGCTGAATAATATCACCTTTTGTAATTTTTGCTGCTTTCGATGTGCAAGTCCTTAAATGTTGCCGTTAACAAGTGTATAAACTAATGTTTTGTACATTTATTACACAAATAAGCGTCATTTTCTTGAGGTCTTTGACGTCCGATGACTTTTATCTTTAATTTTTTAAACCAAAAATTTGCACAAAGTTTAATCGCGCATTTTGGAACGTTCACGCTATTCTCAGTTTTTTAATACATGTTTTGTTTTCGAGTTATGAAACGGTGAGGGACAGAGGCACAGGCAGGATGCGTAATGTGGCCTGCACGCAATAGACTGCACCGAAGAAAGTTGTTAGACTTTGTGAAGATAAACTCAGTCGCGTGTTGGTGATCGTTAAGCGGATGTAGGCGCCACTAGACGCAAAGACACGATTGATTGTGACGACGATGACGATGATGATGATCGACTGACTGATTATCTCCGCCAAGCTAAACATAGTGAACATTAATGGAAATACATGTAAAAAAAATTTACCAGTTTACAACTGTATGTAAGGACGATGTGATGATATCAGTCCTCTAAAACAGCAAAAATCATTTGGGTTACTTGGCGGAGATATGCACTCTCACGAGCGCCTTCTAGTTGACTGATTGATCGTATTATTTATACGTACTTCGAACAGCTGTTCATCAGCTTCGTTAAAATCTTCGCCGTTCAACTTGTTAATCAGCTGCGCGGCGCCTAAACAAAAATGCACACATCACCAGAGTTAATGCTGTGAGCTATCATGGCGTCGTGGGTTTGAACGAAAAGTCTGGAGATGATAAAAAGTTGCAATCTTCTAACAGACAGCTGCAAAGTTCCAATGTAGAAAATGATGGATGCTAAAAGTTTTAATTTTACTCTGTAATTTCCATGGAATTGAGATTTTCAGCTCCAAATTTCGTATTTTTTTGGAAACAAAATACGGCAAGTACAAGATTTTCCAACAGGCTATAATTTAGAAAGGAGAGAGAAATGGGGCAATTGCCGTTTTCTTTCCCCTGCCGCGACGCTACAAAGAATAAATCATAATGTCTTTAAGCTTTACCATTGTATTTGGGCGGCATCACTGAACGCCATTTTACCTACTGCGACAGATGATACAATTGTGCGGTCGGTCCATTCGTCTCTCGCCTGCACCTTGGAATGTGCGAAGATTCTCTGTACAGTAGCGTACAAGCGGCGTTGAATATCTGCTTACACTAATTTTTAGCTTGTCTTAAATTTTTTTAGAGTACAAAATCTGGGCTTAAAAGCCTTTTAAGTTATTTGGGAAGGAATTTTTAAAGACAAAATTAAAATTTTAACCCCCTCTGCCCAAAAATTGCATTCGTCTGTCAAAAATTACGACTTCCTGCCCCCTTCAACTTTATCAACGCCTCCGCCCTGGTACCCCGCTTGTGTGCGCCCTAAGGCTTCTACGTCAAAAACCTTCCGACACCACTGGGTCCTAGACAAACGACGTATTCAATTATTGATGTTCCTCGAAAACTATGTGTGCGCGCAATAATTTGTTGCTCGGTCGCGCGGGTGCAAGGAATCAATGTTTAACGCGATCAGAATCAAAGACGTGCGGATCCTATAATTTTTGAGTGCGCGTCAGTCGGCAGATTTTGACCAAGGATCCGCTGTCAGTCTGCGTCCGCACTGACTAGGCCTTTAGTTATTAGTACGTAAGGTAGTCCACTACGGCTAGGCCGAGGCCTATAACAGATTACAATTTACCTGTTTAAGTGCTTCGGCGCTACGCAGATTTCAATACACAACACCACTTTCTGTTTTTAATTTTTATTAAGAAAAAATACACTCGTCACAGAACAAGATCCGCGTCAGTCTACGACCGCAAAAAATCTTGCGGATCTGGGTCCGCGGACTGACGGGTCCGCAGTCCGCACATCTCAGAATGTCACCTTTGGGTGTCGTAACGTAACCAACGCAGGCAAAGCAGCGGACAGCACACAGGCCAATGGCCGGTTTACACGAACTATACACAGCTGCTATCTAAGGCGGCATAGTCTAGGGGGGGTAATTTAGGAAATATATTCGCTATTTGTAACAGTTGCTGTCAAAATTGGTGTACGGTGAGTTTGAAACAATACAAACAATCCTGCTCTATACTGCGTAGACTATTTTATGCAGTTTTGCCGGTAACGTGAGCCATCAACAATCAACATTAGCCACATGCACTGCCATCCCTTCATTTCACTCCACCAATAAAATCATGCAAAAAATAATTGGTCACTAGCCTGAAGTTGTTTTGCTAACGGTCACTTTCACTGGAAAAACGCGCTGAGGAAACAACGGTAAAAGAAGGATAATGTTGGAAGAAAAAAGACATATAGATGCTATTGGACAGAGTAATGAAACAAAATTTTGTACAAAACGTAAAAAAATCTTGTGCTTCCAGTTGTTGTCCCTTTCTAAAAATTTTCGTCTTTAAAATTTGTATCAGACGCCTCAAAACACTGGTGCAGTCATTGTTTTCCTTCAAATCTTTGTCGAAAACTACTGTTTGCCTCTGCAATAGTTTTTTAAGCTGCGATATTTTAAGTTACATTTTTTGCATTACTTATCGTGTCACATTGTTTTTATGAGTTGTTGTGTAACATCACACAAAATGTCGTAAAATAAAAATTTGAAAAAATATATCCTGTGCTGTGACCGAAAGCACATAGGCCCTATTTTTTAAAGATTTAATTGCTCAGGAGCGGCAGATGTTTGAATTGGCCACTGACCCAGACTGCAGAGTGCAGACTGAACATCAATTATGCGTCTCGACTATTCGCTATCCGGTGGCGAATTACTGACAATTAATAATGTAAGTCTGACATATAGTCTCTGCTTGACACCGCGACTACTCGCCGTCGACGACGTGAACAGACTGGCAACATCATTAACCCGCAGCTAGTGATAGCGCCTCGGAGCAATCACTGCTCTGACGACCACGACGAAGACTATCTTCACAGCTTCACACTTCAACCTTTGCAGCTAAAACGACCGATGCTCTGCTGCAGTCAATCCGTGTGCTATCACATCTAGAGTTCGTCTGCAACGAGCTACGTAGGGTCTACGTGATGCGCCCTGTGCTGTCATATTATGCGGCCGTCCCACTGTCCTTAGATCCTGAACTTCAGGTTGCCACATTGGTTACTCTTAAAGGTAAAGGTAAAGCCCAGTACTTGCTCTAGCGCTTCTTACATGAGAGGAACTCGTGGCCAGAAGCGCCTTGACAATCTCCGAAGTGGCAGCTGATTTGCCATGAGCTAGTGATACCGCAGCGCACTATGCGGCTATCCATTGCCAACGTTAATTAACAACTGTACCCGCGGTTTTCAACTAGCAGACATACCACCGCCCCAATCAGTCACAATAGGCCTTCACCCTTTAGCACGCAATCTACTACTCATTTCGCGTCCCACGTAGGGTGGGAGGCTGAGTTGGCCTGACCACGCGGTAGGTTAGCAACTTGGTCAAGCTTGCTTGCAAATGACCGGCAGTCAGAATCGAACCGCAACCTGAACGTTACGAGTTGACGCCAACCACTAGACCACTTGTACCTACACAAGCACATAGGTGTAAACAACTTGCCCAGAGTTGTTACTTGGCAGTGCACCGGCTGGAAATTGAACCATGGATCTTTCGATCTCGTATCTAACACCCTAACCGCTGAGCCACCAAACAACCAGCCCTAAAAAATGTTAACAGAATTTTTTCCTACGCCCTTTCGTTTTCGAGTTAGTAATCCGTATATACGGGACGAAGAGGCAGGCAGACAGACAGACAGATAAAAGAAACACACAGACAAGCAAGACCCGTAATGCGGCCTATTAAGATGGTCGTGTAATGAACGTTAATTATACGAAGCGTGCTGATTAATTCTTGGTCCGTTAAGTGAATCAGTTCGTACTTTATTACGACTGCACTGCACAAATTGCATCGCAGCATGCACCAAATTACTTAGCAAAAATGTTTTATAATTGTGACCAATCTAATGTAGGCCTACTCATCGCGTACTAATCGCCGATAGCGAAAACTCCCAACTACAATCTAGCAGCTCCATTCGATCCGCCGACCCCGAAAACCGTACTCTAGAACGAAACAGAAAGTAAATAGGATGATTAGTTTTAGGGATAGAGATGTATAACCATTTCAAGTCTCCCAGGACACGAGGTCAGTGTGCCGGTCGTCGGTCCTCAATATTCATTATGCCGATGTCATATACTAGGCCTACTCTTGCGCTAGGTTCGTAAAATAAATAGAGAGCTAAAAAACTCGGACCCCCGTTCACTTATTGGCACGATCCAGCAAACATCCAGCAAGCGTCCATCAATTCACATGTATTTTGAATACATTTGCTGGAAGTTTGCTGTACGTTTGCTAGATCGTGTAAACACCCTATTATGTTGACGAACATTAATTACACGAGTTCAACTGAATGAAACTATGAAATGGCGACCAAAAGTAGGCCTACATGTAGGCCTATACGGCCGTGGCACGACCGTGTTAACATGTTGGACCTTGGACTGATTACATGACACCTAAGTGCATATCACTGTCGCCTTAATGACAAAACATTGCTCTGTATGCTCTACAACCTTTCTCGTCAGAATTTCAGAAAATACTTGGGTAAACCGTTGACATATTATGTTGTTGCTATTACTAGTAGGCGGCATCACTGAAAGCGACGGGCAAAAGATGCGTTGCCGTGGCGTGCGTGGTCTGTATGTCTGTCTGTCTATCACATTTGTGCGCCCTGCTAAAACCGTTGGACAGAATGAAATGCCATTTAGCAGGGACACTCGAGTGGCCAAAGTTATACGAAAGCACCGGTTACAATACGAAAAAAAGATTTGGAGTGGTAATTCCGAGTCAAAACTTGTATTGCTATTTACGGTTGAACCTAAGTTGCGTCTCGAGTGATACTGCATATGGTGGCAAATAACTTTAACATCTGCTACTATTATCACGTAGGTTGGTTCTAGTGTTCGATCTCTATAACGAAAGAATACTGAAACGAACCGATAGTTTTAAAGTCGCTGTTTCGTATCGGTTTGCAGAGTATTCGTCCAGCATTGTAGCCGGCGCATCGCTCAGTCTGCAACATTGTTCAGCCACATCTCACGAAACGTTCTGATATATCATTATGTGGCTGATGAATTGCACAATATGACATGCCTTATTACAGTATTCGGCCATAAAGTTGCTCCAACAATTATTCTAGACATAGCCGGTTCAAACGATTAACACTTTTTACGTCGCCAGTGTGGCCGATCGATAGAATGTCACACAATCTAGGCTACTCTTAGGCCAACAAAAAACCGGTTAAAATGTTACATGGAAAACTGATACTTTCTGTTTTCTTCTTCAGTTTATTGACCGCATTTCCATCGACCGTAAAGACAGAATCAATCGGTTTGTTTGGAGCTTGTTTGCTTGAACTGATAGTATGCTATATTCACACCATATGGATCATCTGTTTTACCGCGATAGGCCTAGATATTTATTTATTTATTTATTTATTTATTTCAGCACTGACATTGACAACACCAGCAACACAAATAAAAACAACAAAATGCCAGCTAAGGATAGAAAGGCTCCAGAAGGAACACTAACATCCACCCTAATCAACACAATTTAACAGAAAATTAGACAAATCAGTACGATTAAGATATCGCAAAGTCTGTAGCTTGTGTAATGCATAATATTGATTTTTGCATGTACTTTTGGTACCTCGTGTACGATTTCACGACGACAACAATAATAAGGTTCATTTCAGAGCCGCTTTCAAACACACCAAGTCAGTTTTTAGCCGACCGTACTTTCATAACGGTCGAGCTTATGGTACGAGTTGTCGTCTCTCTGTCTCTCTGTCACAATGTACTGTGGCTAAACGGTGCAAAATGTTATTAATCACTAATAAAAGGCGCGTATTAACTTTTAAATGACAGGAAAATCATTGACTTTGGGTGACCTTGAAAGGTCATAACGCACTATGGTATGAAATTGTGTGGTACTGTGGCTAAACGGTAAGTCGTAGGGTGTCAGCGATGATACCATCAGATAGGACGCGGTAACGACTTTCTATAGGCTGTTCAATAGTAACCATGTCTCCATCTGCAACAATTTGGCCGCAATTTTCAATAGAATGTTTCAAGCTATAAGTGGCCGTATCTCGGAAACAGCACTTAAGAGACAGGGCCTATATTGCTATTGATCACTAATAGGAAATCGCATACGCTCTTTCAGATGAAATGAAAATCATCGACCTTGGATGACTTTGAAGGTCACTGACAACCAGTACGGTTGGCTATCTTAGCGACAACTGGGCTTCTTGTTGACGAAGCGTGTTAAGTGTGCGAGCGGTAATTACCACGACATCGTGTACGCTGTATTCAGCGGACATCGCAGGCTGCTGCGGCTGTTGGTGACTGGTAGTACGGCGTAGTACGCTAGATGGCGTTGGTGGTGACATCTGATCCGTGTCGAATCGAAACACCGTTGACGATGTCGTCAGCGACTGATCCTCGCTACTGACGCTGTCATCAGTCAACGGTAGATCACACTGTCAACACTGATCCGCTAACATAGCTCAAACTGCACACCGAGTAGTAGTGCTCCATAGAACGCAGGGCCTGTACCTATTACGTATTCATAACTTCATCAAATATTAATCGATTTTTTTCTAAATATTCTTTTATTAGCCACATTCAGGGCCTTTCAGGGGCGTCGATCTAACTCTAAGTCTTTTGGAGCAAGTCCCCTCTAACTCAAAATGAAACGCTGTGGGCGCCGAAAACGAGGTGCCGTAGGCGTCAAAAAGTGGAGAATGGGAAGGGGGTATCCGCTTCCCCAGCGGACTAAGAAGTCTGAGAGAGGGAGCGTCATGATCTCCCCAACCGGGATCCGAGGCAAAGCCCAGGCGAAAAACGAATTTGGTGCATTCTAAGCGTCACAAAACATTTCTGCTTGCAAGATATCGTTAATCATAAGAACAGCGTCTTACAAGCTGAGGTGCAGTATGCCATATTATGATATTATATCAACTTTTTCTTTCATTTATTCAACAAACCTGCCCCTATGTTTTTCTTGGATCATTTGCTTTTAAGTTTATATGGTGTAGACGCCCCTGCCCACATTTTGTGGTTGTGGTAACATTGAAATACACTATCCGTCGCATCGTAATCGTGTCGTGAAACACACCAGCAATTTAGAATACTGTATACGGAAGTTGGAAAGTCAGTAAATCACTTGTTCCAAAGCAGACTATTTGACAATGTAATGTAGCAACGCGTTTGTGTTTTGACTATATCTTTGAAGACAACGTAATTGCAGTATCGGCATTTAAAAAAATGGGTCAAATGCCGTTACGACAAACTCATTCAAGCCACTAGCGGGAGCTCTATTAGCGTACGGCTTGCTGCTAGCAGAGAACTTCCGGCACATGTTTCACGCATGCGCAGTGACGTTTCCTTCACGTGAATCACGTCACGTGACAAAAGTAACAATATTATTATCTCCCATCACTTTAAGCACATTTTCTGTTTTTTCCAAAAACAGAAAAAAAGAAAATATGTCCAAATTCAGTAAAAGAAACTCGTTACCGAATTTGACTGCACGCAGTCGTGTTTGTATCATATCTTCAGACGTAAAAATTTCAGAGACAAGTTAAAACAGATAATGTGTATGTCTTGCATTTTGACAACAAAATAAAAAAAATAATATTGGATTTCATGTTGTAACATATGCCAACAGAATACACAGGTAAAGCGCGTACAGAGCGACGTCACTAAACTGAACTGAACTGACACGGTTTAGTTTTTGACGAACTAACCAATAAGTAAGCAAAGCAAGCCTATTGGTCATTAGCTGACGCGTACGTGAGTGTAGTCAAGTAGGCCAATGACGCCGTGATGCATTACTGCTTGCCCATTGGTCAGTTCGTCAAAAATTAAACCATGTCAGTTCAGTTCAGTGACGTCGCTCAGTGTGCGATTTAACGTACAACCAATTCATCATAATACGCTTATTTGCTGCAATCGAGCGTGATAGAGAATGCTTCATAACAGCAACCTTCATATCATAACGATTGAGCTGTTATAAAGCATTCTCTATCACGCTCGATTGTAGCAAACAGTATATCCTATATGCTGACGAGACAGCAGTTTTTTTATTACTCCTTAAAATATTAATTCTAAATACGCTGCAGAAGTCTTGTGTTTTACTAGCAGTGAAATTAATTGAAAGATCTTACTGGCCAGCAGAGTGCGGCAGTTGAACGCGTTTATCAGAACTGGTTCCCTGTAAGTGCACAATTCACAGCATTAATTAAGTTTTCGAATTTAAAAAAATATTGCGACGACGACGATGTGCAGTTAAACTAAAGATTCTCTGTTTATTACGTAGTTACATTAAAACAAAATAATTACTGATGTGTTTTTGCAATATGTCAGATGTTATAATGCAGCGGTCTTAATAAGCCTGTCTATATGCTCCTCTGTCTGTTTGATAATGATGATGATGAAGGACGAATAAACTTTGGCGTGGCGTAAAGTCCTAAGACTACAAGGACACGTAACAATAAGCCTAAACAGTGAAGTCACGTAATAGTAGCCAGTGCAATGAGACGTTCTTAGTCATGGCTGTAAGACCGGGCAAAAAGATCGGTTTTCAGTCTGCTGCGGAAAACTTGCAACGACGGAGACGACCGGACCGACTCCGGCAGACTGTTCTAGACCGATACCGCAGTCGCTGGAAAGGTGCGGTCGCCAATGGTAGAACGCACAGTGCGTGGAGCGACCAGCGCCGATTAGTCGAAAAGCGCAGTCGTCGACGTGCGTTGAGGTGTGACACTCGCTGAAGATCTGAAGCCAGGTAGCCAGGTGCAGAGCCGTGGAGGCAGCGATACATTAGCACTGCCAGCAGGAACTAAACGCGTTCTGGCATCCGAAGCCAGTGTAATTTGCACAGTAACGGCTGAATGTGGTCCTGACGACAAGCTTTGAAGATCAGCCGTGCAGCGGCGTTCAGCGCAGACTGGAGCCTGTCCATGAGTTGCTTCGGAAGACCGGCAAGAGTTGCGGAGCCGTATACATAGTCAAGCCTGGAAAACACCAACGCCACGATGAGCGACTGCATCACGTCGTTTGACACAGATCGGCGTATGCTTCGTAGTTGTCGAAGGGCAGCAAAACACTTCGAACATGTCGGAGTGACTTGGGTACGCATCGTCAGGTCAGCGTCAATGAAAATACCGAGATCGCGCTGTCATATACGGATAACAAAAAGACGAGAAAATCCTGACATTAGTGTGAACGTTCTCGAGGACTGGAGCTTGGAAAATTAACCGTTCTTCATCTCAAAAGATCGATGGTCAATCGGACGGCCGAACATTATGTCGGCACTAGGCTGACAGAGTCTTGTATAGTCATATGTTAATGGGCGATGATCACAGGTGGTCTGACACGCAGGATATATGCCTACAGCGAAAAAAAAACAATAGAAACAGAATAGGGCAATACAACTTGATCCAATTACATACTGCAATGCGTCAGGTACTACAGCCTTTGTTGGACAAACAGATCTGATTGATTTTGTATTTAGCCAGATCCGTTTCAAGCCACAAACCACTGTGAAGATCTAACATAATTAACAAAAATTTGAGCTAATGCTCACGAGACGCGCGAAAGCAGATGTAAGCGCGAAAGTAGATGTAAGTTATTCGTTTCCACACCAATAACTTACATCTACTCCTATGGCAGTTACTGTTCGCAAACTGCCAGTCTATCTCTAGCCATTTCGATGCAGTTCATTCTTGGATTGTCCACTGCAGCCAAAAATCGCAAAAATCAATAAAAACCACTTATTTTAAAAGTTCAGGGTCTTTCAAAGACATCGATGTTGATATGACTGAAAAGCTCGTCAATAGTGCTTGTTGTGATAGGCAGCATGCCCATGCCGATTTGCAACCGTGTTCACGAAAGACTGACCAACAACGGCAAAAATAACGACTTCTACAGGGTACCGATCTTTGATGCCCTCGTGCGCAGTTTTTCTTAAACGTAGAAAATCGAAACTCGGACCATCGAAATCTAGGTTCAATGCCAAAAATTTCATACGAAGCTTCTCCATGTCTGTCTCAGTTGATGTCAGTGCAATTTGCTCTTGAAATCTGTGTCGCAGCCCAAAATCACCAAAATATATTTTCAAACTTCCTTTATTGGCGTTCAAGGTCATCCAAGGTCATTAAATCCGGCGCCAATCGACAGCCAGTGTACGACTTCCTATTAGTCATTAATAATAACCTAGGCCTTATTTCGCACCGCTAACTGAGACACAGCGACTTAATGGCTGAAAATCGCAAATTTTTCTCACTCCGCTCTCATTTAGCGCCCTCGTTCGGGGTGATCCCGTTCGAATTTATAGAAAAGTTTTACGGTTCCTGAAACTAGCAACTTCTAGGCAGCCGACGCTAAAAATTTGGTGATCCTAGCTTGCACCGTTTTTGACTGATCCACCTGTGTGACAAACGGACAGACGGACAGACAGAATTGCAATGGCTAAGACGCGCTAAAGCAGTAGCTGCCTTCGCGCGTAAAAAGGTAAAACAGGTAAAGTCCAGTACTTGTTATAGCGCTTCTTACATGAAACGAACTCGTGGCGAAAAGCGCTTTGACAATCTCGGAAGTGGCAGCTGATTGGCATGAGCTAATAATACCGCAGCACACTATGCGGCCATCTATTGCCCGCATTAACGAACAATTGGACCCGCTTTGCAGCTAGCAGACATACTACCGCCCCAATCAGCCACACTAGGTTTTCACTTCATAGCCGGTAAGGTACTACTTATTTCCCGTCTCACTGGGAGCAGGAGGCTGAGTTGGCCTGAGCACACAGTAGATTAGCAACTTGCTCAAGGTTGCTTACAAATGACCGGCAGTGAGGATCGAACCGCAAGCTGAAAGTTACGTGTCGACACCAACCACCAGACCAATTGCCCCTCACAGACACATAGGTGTGAAAAACTTGTCCAGAGTTGTTACTTGGTAGTGCACCGGCTGGGAGTTGAAGCGTGGACCTTTCGGTCCACCATGTCGTTATTTTATTTGAATGATAGCCATATTTATAAACTACAGTCTACTGACGACAAGACAGAGAACAAGAAAAAGGTTTTTAGAGCAAAGTCAGATAAAATGCAACAACTGGCAGACACGACAAGAAGAGCGATGAGATGAAGCCAAGATGAGAAGCTATGGTGATTTTTATCGTTGCATGGACTAGAACGTCACGGTATGTTGCATGCAGTGTTGCATTTCCGACTCTCGGCCATTTGAGCAATCCAGTATCGCGCGATTTCCAACTATCGTAACGGACGCAAAGAAGCGCAAATGAGAAATCAGTGCACATGGATCAGTTCAACTCCGCCATGACCGAATGCGGTACAGAGCAGTTCATTAGAGTTAACTGAGACTCTAATGCCGTGACCCTCCGACGTCGGCGAGCCTTCCGAGGTTTAAAAACCTCGTCCGAGAAAATCTGACGGAATGTGCATGCTCATTCTTTTCGATTTCCTTCGACGAGGTTTTTTGCCTGTCAGCCAAAAGACGCCCATCAGAACCTCAAACGATGAAATCGGTGCGTGTAGCCACGGCATAATATACCGCAACGAACCGGCGGAAAAGCAGACGCCGAACCAAGGAGAGTAGCAGACTACACCGTCCACCGTGCCAGTGAATAAACTGCGTTCAGGCACTTTAAGACAGAAATCTACACCCGCAAACGGTCACCCATATCAGTACTAACCCGGCTCAATGTCGAGTAACTCCGTTGAGGCGATTAAAACGACGTTACCGATAGGGTATAAGCTGCCACCGGGACAAAAAAAACTCCATGACGACTGACTATCGGTCGATCTGTGTGAGCTGTGACCACTGGTGAGTGTTGCTGCTGATGATGATGATGACGACGACGATGATGATGACGACGTCCACGGACTACGGATAAGCTGATAAAAATGGTAATGACACTGGCTTATGCATGATAGAGACACAAGTCGAAACCGCTCAAAAACAATTGCTAACCTCAAGTGACTGACTGCATGCATCATAGATACATGCTTCTCACCCACTACAGCTCGTCTTGCAAAACACGTTCTGCAATAAAGATACAATCTCTCTCCAGCTCGATTATTTTATCAATATTGCATCACTTTGAGTTGCATAATTCCAGCGGTTGCTTGGAAATTCTTTTATCAACTTTCTCTCTGCCGGTATTCTTTCAGAAGATTTGATCCATTTTAGGCTTACCACTACTGATACAACTATAAATACCACTACTGCACAATAAATTGGGATTGCAAACTGCTATTGATTTTTAGTATTTAAAATATTGGCGACGTTACAGAATTTAGCAAATTTCTGTTTCAGCTGAAGTTAATCATGTCGGTTTAAAAAAGTTACCTGAAAGATAGGCTTTAAAAGTTGTGGCTGAAGTTAAAACTGTTTGAAGTGAACAATTATCAATGTTCAGATTTGCATTTGGGGCGATGATCCAACAAGCGCACACATTCGTCGATATACAAGTCAACGAAATCTCAGTTGACCTATTTCAGCTACGGCGTTAGCTTGTCGTGATTGGCCAAGCGAAGCTAATTGGGTTACGTCGGTCGTGGGGCTCACAAGACGATCGCCCGATTTTGTGTCTATACCGTCTTGTCTAGCAGACAAGAGGAGAGAAACAACATCTAAACGGTTGGACAAAAATGAGCCTCTATCTACCGGTGAAGTACAAAAAACATTCGATCGGCTCAGGTGGCCAATTATCTCTGACGAATGCGCACTAATTATATCAGCCTACTTGCGGCTGCGAACTAAGACGTTTCTAACTAATGACAAACACAGTTCAATAAAAGAAAATGAAAACAACAGAAAAATAGCTAACAAATAAACGAACTTCAGAATAAAGAGTAAACATGATAATTTTCAAACAAACATGGAGTCTGCCGAATGCATCTCGATAGCTTACAGTAAAGTCTGTATAAATTAAACCAGCGAGCTGTGTAGGGCAGTGGTTAAAATTTAAAAAAAGTTCAATTGCCGCCTTAAAAATAATGGGGTCACGTCCTTGACTTTTCGTGGTCACGTGACCTCATCGACTCGCGGTATGCCATTTTCTACGGGCGGTCCATTGTGACCACGAGTCTGTCTCACACCGTTATGGAGATATGGCGCCTCAAAAGTTGGACGGACGGACGCACGGACGCTCAGGTGATTTTATACTCCGTCCAATGCTATGCATTGCATTCGACAGACAAAAAGAAACAGCTTCAGATCGAGAACGATAACGAGAACGGAAACAATGAACGTACCGGTGACGGACTGATGAACTGACTGCTAGCAGGAGCAGCAGCAGCTGATGCTGATGAAGATGCTGATGAAGACGTTGATGCTGGCGCCGGTGCTGGTGCTAGAGAGAGAGTTGCTGCCGGTTGCTGTCTGTTCAGGACGACAATGCATCGCTCACAGTTGAGCAGAGTCTGAGCTCGTTGCATGATCTTACTGACAACGCCCTGCACTGACGTCTGCTCCTCGAACAGGTCATGCACCACCTCCAACAGCGTCTACATCCATATATACAATAAATGTACAAAACATTAGTTTATACACTTGTTAACGGCAACATTTAAGGACTTGCACATCGAAAACAGCAAAAATTACAAAAGGTGATATTGTCCGCATCACACTGACTGTGTGTCAATGTGCTGCTGAATAATATCACCATTTGTAATTTTTGCTGTTTTCGATGTGCAAGTCCTTAAATGTTGCCGTTAACA
>Ga0209367_1008597_pt1 | contig 13944 bp, 7 predicted proteins | sample WorMetLIZISLAND2_FD_187412 | JGI IMG/M metagenome (GOLD analysis project Ga0209367, IMG submission 187412) | Marine gutless worms symbiont microbial communities from Max Planck institute for Marine Microbiology, Germany - Olavius geniculatus... ... | reverse complement strand
CACACGCGCCTATGGCCGATGTGTATTAGGGTCCCGATGGGCCGAGTCCAAGTGATATGCAATTTTCGAAACTATAACTACTGAACTGGAAATGCTATAGGCTTTCGCGCGTCTCGTGAGCTTTGCTCAAATTTCTTGTTTATTTCGCTCATCGTTTTTTATTTTAAAAAATGTGCATTGAAAATCCCATCAAAAGCTTTGTGAAGCACTTTTGGGACCACAGAAACAGATTAATAAGTCATAGTGATGTAGTTAGTCCAAATACACTAAATAAAATGTTTTAACTAGTATATTTAGTTAGTTTAATGCTATTCTCTTATGATCACACTGCTGAATTGAAATTAAATGAAGTTCTCTCTATCTAAACTATAATTCCAGGTATACTGCAGTGCGCTTACAGCATTAGGCATTAGGCAAAAAGTTGAACACATTATGGCCAACGTTTTTTATTCAACGTTTTTAAACGTTTTTTTAATATTTTTGTCACGTTTATTACGTTTTTTAACGTTTTTTATTTTCCTGGAACGTTTTTTACATCTATGGATTACATCGTTATTAACTTTTGCTGAAAAGTGTTTGCATCACTAGAACTCAGTGATTGAGCTGAGCAGAAAAATCTAAATGACACCGCATGACAGGTGAGAAAAAAAATAAAGCCATAAGAGCGCAATGAGAAAAGATCGTGTCTTCTAAGTAAGCCGATTTTTGCTGTCGCTGTTGTTGTTTTCCCATCACATCACTAAGCGGCGATGTCACTGCTGTGTTGCTGCTGCTGCTGCTGCTGCTGTTTGCTGCGGTCGAGTCTTGTACATATTGTATGGCTTGTTCCTCGCTGGCGCACGTTCGCCGTCTGTCTGGGGACCCCAGTCAATGCTGATGATTCATCGGCGCCCGGCGTCAAGCTCATCCTCCACTCACTACGACTTGTTGCCGCCGATTTGTTGTAGTACGTACTCTGTAGCAGATCCACGGCAGGTTGTGCAACAGCAAGCCCGTCAACAAGTGACCGAAGTAATTTGGTGAAGTGCGAAATCGTTGATCGGTGCCAGTGTACCTGTCAACCTGTCAAGTGGCGTGTATCCATCGAATGGCTTAAGCAGGGTGCGCAAGTATGACGGACGATAGACAGGCAGACGACAGACAACGCTATCGGAGAAGTGGGTAGCTGTAGGCGAAATAAATCGCTTGCGCTATGGAAGGATTTCGCCTAAAAATCGAAGGCCTGCGACAAATCCGACAAATGCGTATCATCTTGACATGTACCTAGTTGTTGTACAGCTAATCGTTGTAAGACTTGTTGTCCACGACTAATCGAAATAGTGGAGTTTGTGTTTAATTTTCCAGCGGGAGCAGCATAGGCGGGATGCATACTCTGAGCAGTGGCAACTTGATTTTGACAGTTCGTCCGTCCGTCTGTCCGCTCTCATTATTCAGGTCAGGTCAGGTCAGGTCAGGTCATGTGTCGTCCGCCAGTGACACTGTAAAAAAATCTTCATCGCGCCTCTTGTGACGCTCTTCTGCTGTTCGTAAAATGGCTTATCAGGATGAATCATTCTTAAAATTATTTTTAAAAATACTGCCAGTTCACACCTACGACGCCCACGAGACTCAACTCAGCTCAACTGCTCAGCTAAGCGGCTAGCAAACAACGCGTTCCGTGCACAGCAGCGTGACGTCACAATACTAATGACGTCATTGCTCTGTCGCCCGGTTACGATAGTTGAGTTGAGTTGATTTGCGTCGTGGTTGTGAATTGGCCATTACAGTGCACAGTTTCTGGCTGAAAATGTACCAAGAATCGTTAGGCAGTCGGGTTGGCCGTCAAGCGATTTCTGGTTTATTTTCCAGTTGAAATCGTGTCAACTTTTTGTCACTTGCACAATGACGCATTCTGTCTTTTTACGTGGAGTTCAACTCAGTTTCGACGCGTATGGCGGCTTGCACCGATATGCGTGATGCAAAAATTGGCTAATTCTGCGGTTGCCAAAAAATCGTCGTGAATCAAACGCCTGTGTGGGCGTCTCCCCTTTCCCCAGCTATGAGTTGGCGCAGGCTGTACGTATACACGGTGTTTCATAAAAAGGAACCCCCTTTTGTTTTTTTCATAATTTACTCAAATGATCAATTTACACAAAATTTTTAACATTTGTAGCTGAAGCAATACTAATTCAAAATATTGCAACAGAATATGGCAGTTGATTAAATATTCTTTGCTAGTCGTGAAGTAATGCTGACGTCATAATGTGTCATGTGTCATTAGCTTGATAGTCTCAACTGGTGCTGTCTATCGCTACCCTGCTCCTCCGATGGTGAAAAATTTGGTTCGCTGATGACAAATTTTTGAAGTTTTACAGTTGCAGCCACAAAAACGTGCAAAGCGATCGCATTTGCGTGTCTGTGCGGATAGTTGGACTTTCACATGTTTGAGCAAGACAGTTCACTAGTACACCGAGCTTGCAAAATGGTTGCGTTTTTGGATTGCAAGACGCTTGATTTCATGTCCCCATGTTGCTTAATGCTGACACAATAAACATTTTTCATTAGCGAACCAGATTAAGCTCACCATCGAAGCAGGGTAGCAACTGACAGCATCAGTTAAGACTATCAAGCTTGTACCCGTGACACAATATGACGTCAGCATTACGTCACGACTAACAAAGAATATTTAATCAACTGCCATATTTTGTTGCAATATTTTGAATTAGTATTTCTTTAACTACAATTTTGTGTAAATTGATCATCATTTGAGTGGTTTATGCGAAAAACACAAAGGGGTCCTTTTTATGAAACACCGTGTATATCACAGCGTGATTATAACTGTAGTCCAGTGTTCATTAGCTCAGTGCTATAGCGTTACACGCTGGCAGCCAGTTCTTAAGACACCGACTTAATAACATGACGTCATCGGACTGGCTGGCCATAGGCAGATCTATGTCGTCCGTTACGTTACGTGACATGGCCGAGAGTCTGGTGCCACTGGTAATGCTGTAGATTTGATATACTGACCACAGGCGTTGGTTGCGGCTTCTCAGTCGTATCTGTCTGTATCTAATACGCCTGCTGACCGCCGTAGGCGTAGGCGTATTTTCACGTATTTTGATTTTAACATATTGTATTTTGTCAGCATATTTTGGCTCGCGACTGCTATTAGCGACCTTTACTGTCACGTACCGTGTCTGTATCCGACTCTGCGTGCGTGCGACGGCTGGTGTCATCTGACTGTCTGCAGCTGGGCTATTGTATGTAGGCCTATGTAGCAATTGCGAGCCGCGTTGCCTACCGGTTTGCGTTGGCAATGAAAATGTGTGGATGTGTAGGCCTACACCAATAACACCATCAAACGTTGAAAACACTTTCCGAAGTTTTGTCAACGAATTTGTGTTTAGTTTTTTTGGCATTCAGTGGATTGGGTGACGTTGCGTGTATAAGCACCGGCACTACCTTACAGGCGGAGGCGACTAGTCTAGCCATTCATTGTCCTCAACGTCAGCATTACATGCAGTCTTGAACTGCACCGGACTGCAGGCAGTGGCATTGCGTCATCATGTGTAATTAGGCGTGGTTTATGGGACAGGCGTGATATGTTTTATGACGACCCGTCTACGTGATCAGCCTCTCCTTCAGACTTCAGCCGTTGAAATGCTGCCGGAATATAACGTCAATCACTGGCGCAGTGCGTTCCAGTAGTCCAGATGGGACGAATGAAAACGTGGGAACGGAAAACGCGGACTGGAAAACGGTCTTACCGTCACCACTGGTTCGAGTCTGTTTCATCGGAAAAACTCTGCGTGAGATTTGGAAAGTCTGTCCTGCACGTTCTTCGTCGAGTTGCCTAAAATCATCGGCGTCCTGCTTGGCGACACGACATCTCTCACGCCGACTGTATTTTATCATGCTGTCTCATTTCACAGTATATGTTACAAATTTTAGCCATTCCATGAGTGAATTAGTTATGTCGTGTAATTCCTGGTTTCACTATATGCCGTTAACATATACACTGTGTCTCGCAAAAAGTAAGCTACTTTTTTATTTTAACGATAATTTTGGCAAATGCGGTCCGATTTCGATATTTTTTTACTTTGGCATTTAGTGATAAACTGCGTGCCACACCACTTTAAATATGTTGCCGCACTACCTTGCGAGCAGACGAACGCGACTATAATAGCGTATGCAGCGTGGTCGTTGAACTTGATCATCAGCCGACTATCGGCGACAACGTCAAGGTGTTCAACGTGGTACGAATGCATTGCAGCATTTTTGCAACCGTTTTCTTTGAGCAAGAACGTGAAGTGGCGATGGAATGAGTCGTTGTGGTGGTTTAACAGGCTGCAATCAAGCCGTCGTTCGCTGTTTCAGGGAATAGATTGTCTGGAGTGGACCTAGCAACGAGCGTCAGTTGATGATTCTGTAGCCAACTCGGCGAACTATCAAGAGTTCATGAATGTGCAACACGCAACACATCGCTTCCGCTGAGTGCTAAGTGCTGAGTGCTATTTTACTGCACTCATGTGCAGTAAAATAGAATAAAAACAAACTGAAATAACTGGAGACAGTCTGTCGCCGTCGAGTTCTTTTACTTTTTCTCACTACAGAGTGGAATTTGGTGCAAAAAAACTATCAGAGAAGTTGTATTTTGTTGCAAGGGTTTGCATATACTGTGATAGAGCAAAATACGTTGTTTCATAGCTTTTATCAGATAGCCTAAGTCGCGTACAGAGTGACGTAACTGAACTGAACTAACACGGTTTGATTTTGACGAACTGACCAATGGGCGAGCACTAGCAGAGCAAGCCTATTGGTCATTGGCATTGGCTGACGCGTACGTGACTTTAGTCACGTGAACCTCTGACGCCGTTAGACGGTGCCCACTGTAATGCATTACTGCTTGCCCAATGCCCATTGGTCAGTTCGTTAAAAAACTAAACCACATCAGTTCAGTTCAGTTCCGTCGCTCTGTGTGCGCCTTGATAGCTGCGCCGGTTGGCGGCGTCGGCTGTTTGAGGTAATTACGTGATGATCGTGTGCGGTGTCTGCAGTTTGCTGTCGTTGTCGGCGCTGACGATGTCATCAACTGCTATAGTCTGCTACTGCGTGTTTGGCTGCAACGATGCTATAACGCCGTGCTGCGGCGACACACCGGTGTCCCATTGTAGGATCGCTCCTTCAGAAAAGGCTCTCCCGGCTGACGATTTACTGGCAAAAATCCGCCCTGCCCGGCGGCCGCCCGGGCGGGACGAATTTTTACCGGTAAATTGTCGGCCTGGGGAGCCTTTTATGGGGGCGGCGATTTTATAATGCCGAGACTTTTGGGGCCGACAATATTTTAATAAGGGGAAACATATCAAATCCGTGATTATCTCTCCCCGGGCGGATTTTTCATGGGAGACTTTTTAATGTGACACCGGCCGCAGTTCGTTGGTTGGTCATTCGTATAGGTTCGGTCGATAAAAGAAGCAAGCGCTCGCTCGCTGTGTTGCTTTGTTGCCCTGTTGCTCGGTGAATCGGGCGCTTAGCTGCATGTGTGCTCATTACGCGCGCTCTAATCGCTCGTTAGTTCGCATCGTTCGTCGTCGTCGTCGTCGTCGTCGTTGTGGGGCGCCGAATTTGCAGGACCTGATAATGACGGACCAGGTCGCACGGCTTGGATTTGCAGTATCTGGAAACTGATGGACCGGGTTCTGCAAATTCTAGGCTTGCGATTTGGTCCGTCATTTTCATGCTGCTGCATTTGGCACGTCCTGCATTTTTAGTCGGTCTGTCGTCGTCGTCGTCGTCGTTGTGGGGGCGCTGAATTTGTAGGACCTGAAAACGACGGACCAGGTCTTGCAGATTTTCCGCAAGTCTGCGAAACTTTTACGTCATTTTCGTGGTTCTGCATTTTCATTCCTCCCGTCGTCGTCGTCGTTGCGCTGATTCGGCAGTGCGGTGTGCAGTTTGATTGTTGTCGTTTATCGCTGCCCGCTGAGTCGTCTACGACGTCGTCAACGCTGCCGCCCGTTGGTTGCGGATGCTTTCAGAGTCGGTTTTATTGCAACATCTGCTCGACACGTGCTGCTAGTCTTCTGTCTTGTCTCGCACCAGGTCTGCTATTAGCTCTTGGTCTTGTTCAGCACGGTATAATGAAACGCACCGAAAAAGGTCTTATTTCATGCTCGTGAAGATTTGAGCAATCAGGACGTTTATAGACTCTGGCGGATGGTTGTTTATGTGGATGACATTGTGCAATTATAGATTTTTGCTTTCTTATTTTATAAGGGGCCTACTGTAGTATTTCATTGTACTTTAGAATGGATTTCGTTTATTTGCAGTGCGTTGTAAAAATTTGATGTGATTCCGACTGTAGAAATCTCCATCTGTGCAAAGCCTTTATTTGGAAATTGCATTTTATATTTCTTATATTGAAATGGCACTGTTGCTTTTTGGCAGATAGTTGTCTGTATATTATAACTATTTTGAGATTCTCTGCTACGGCGGACAGCTGTCGCCACATCTCTGAATCTGTAGTGCTCCGATCCATTTGTATCAGGCATGGCTGTATAGCGTAGACTTCCAAAGCTGCAGCTGCCATTGTGTTGGTGGTTTTCAAAAAAATTTGCCGAAAGTTTCTACAAGTTTCATGAAAAATGAGTCTGCCAAGAATAGGCCTTAGACATGTCATTTCGGATATAGTCTAATACTAATCATGGCAACTGTGTATATGGTATTCGATCTTGGCACACGAAGCCAATGCAGACCGTAAGGCGAATGCAACTGCAATACAAGAGTTTTTTTTTCTTGCATTGCAATTTATAGAATCTTAAAAACATTACTACAAATCACGAGTCAGGTGCGTTGCCAGAAATTGCTGATTTCCCGTCTGTTTCTGGCCACCTGGCACCTGAACTATACACTGTGTTCCAAAAAAAACATTTTCAACATATTTGACTGTAACTTAAAAACCAATTATCAGATTTTGATATTTTTTGGTACAATTATTCCTGATATAACTTGCCATCAAATGACCATTCAGTTTCCCACCTCACCCAATGTTTGTTTCTGCACTACTTAGGGAAAACATAACCAGCGAAATGTCACTTTTTATCAAATGCGATATGATTGCTTGATTAACATAACGCGTAAAAACATACATGTATTTTGTTTACATTTCTGACACTTTAACGTTTCATCCAGTTGTCCATTTTTCAACTGCTTGCAGTTAAATTGCTTGAAATGTTGGCCCACTATGCGAACTCAGGCAAGGAGACGCTTTCTCCATTCATTGACAGCAGTATCGATAATGTTCTGCTCCAGACCAATCCGGGCTCTACCAGACGCTTCTTGACTTCACAAACATTCCTAAACTTCATCTGGTAGACACACTGCTGCACGACAGTTAAAGCTTGTAATAGACTGGCTGTTGGGCCCACAGATTAGGATAGATGGAATTTATTGACGTCTTTTTCATTCATTTTAATACGTATTATGCTTGGTCTGCTTTCCCCAGGTAGTGCAAAAGCAAACGTTGGGTGAGGTAGAAACTAAAACACTCATTTAATGGACAGTTGTGTCACAAATATTTTTGCCAAAAATTGTTAAAATCTGCTAATTTTCTTCAAGTTACAATCGATAATGTTGGGGATGTTTTTTAGGATTTCTGTTTATTTCAACACATATTTCGCTTGATCTGCTTTCCCTCGATAGTGCAGAAGCATATACTGTCTGAGGTGGGAAACTAAACAATCGTTTGATGGCAAGTTGTGTCGGGAATATTCGTACCCAAAATTATCAAAATCAGATAATTGGTTCTCAAGTTACAGTTGAAAATGTCGGGCATGCTTTTGGGATACAGTGCAGAAGCTGTATACGAATATTTGTATAATACCAAGTGACAGCTCAGAAAATGGAAAACGAAACAGAAATACGTAGGAGAATTGTCTGCTACCGGCGCCCATGTACTGCGTTCTCATGACGGACTGAGAACGTGACAGTGATAGGGAGTTTGGCTTCGCCGATGACGAGTATCATATTAGATGGCGAGCGGACAGCAGGATGTAATAACGTGCGCGCGAGTAATACACTGTTGTGTAACCTTTGACCGCTTGCTTGATGGCATCAAATGAACGCTAGCCGTATACTCAGTGGCGTAGACAAGGGGGCCTAGGGGCCCAGTCCCCTTTACCTTCAACGGCTGGGCACGATATTTGGTTAAAAATAGATATTAGGGACTCTCGGGTTTTACGTGATCTGTCCGCAAGTTCGCAGACAGGACATAAGCACATCTTAAAACTACACTATATCTGGCCAGTTGATTCTCAGGAAAATAATTTAAATTGTTGCCACCACGTCTGCTATTTTAAGGCTGTGATGCACCAAATTCGATTTCCGCTGCGGCTGCGCCCCAGACACAGCTGGAGAAGCTCACAGCGCTCCCCAGGCTCGCTCGTTGGGTTTTAAGGGTCTCACTCTTAAGGGAGGGATAAAAGGGAAGGGAAAAGGAAAGGGGAAGGGAGGAGGAGGAAGGAAAGGGAGGAAAAAAGAGGGAAAGAAAATATGACGAGACGGGAGGGAGGGAAGAAAAAGGGAAGGAAGAGGAGGAAAAGGAAGGGTATGGGGAAAAAGGGGAGGTAGTGGAAAAGGAAGGAAAGGGGAGGCCCCTTTAGTTCACATTTCTGGCTACGCCACTGTCCATACTGCAGCATTAAGCTTATAGCAGTGGGCCGACAGGTCGCTTGTTTGGCGACTGAATAACATCAGTGAAATTATTACTGACCGAAATTGCTTGCTCAGTTAATCGTGTTTGATATACTGTACGTATATAACGCAACTAAAAATTTACTGCCCCCCTTGAAAAGCAGCATTCGAATTATTAATTATTGTACAGTGTAAATAAGAATCTTTAGCTTGATTTAACGGAGCCCGTAATTTTGCACAAAATGGTGCAATCGATGATGCTAAATGTTGAGTCATTTTTGATCATGAATTATTTTAACTCAGCGTATACTCTTCAGTTGCTTGGCCACAAACGTGATGGTATTTCGGTTGCACAAACAAAATTTTCTCAGCAATAAAACAAACCAGTCATGTCAATCGAAAAAGGCCAGCGCGTGTGTGCACTGCAGGAAACCATTGAAGCAACTTCTTTCCGTTTTTTCGTCCCTCTTTCATCATGTTTTTTTCGTGTTATTTTCTTGTTTCCGTTTTCAGAAAGTTTTTTTCTAAATTTAGCTAAGCTCTGTTAGCTGCTTCACTATCAATTTTAGGACATTGTGGGCCTGAAAAAACACATTTGGTAGCAATTTAGAAAGACGACATAATTTAGATCTTATAGATTATACCAAAAAATGGAAGTGTTTTCTTTATTTTTTGATGCAGTATTTGCTCTAAATTTTATACAGTGCAGGTGCCTTGCTCATGTGAGGAAATACATCAGTTCTACGTAGCCGGTATCCCATTATAGGATCGCCCCCCCCAGAAAAGGCGTCCCCCGGCCGACAATTTATCGGTAAAAATTCATCCCGGATATTTGCCGGTAAATTGTGGGCCGGAGGAGCCTTTTCTGGGGGGCGATCCTATAATGGGGAGACTTTATGGGGCCGGCGATATTTTAATAAGGGGGAGACATATCAAATCCGTGATTGTCTCTTACCGGACGGATTTTTCACAGGGAGACATTTTAATGTGACACCGGCGCTTTGTCGTTGGTTGAGAGATCGGTATTGAATGCGTCAGCTCTGCGGCCAGTGATGCATACGGCTGTCACATTACTTACTCATAATGCAACCTATGAATAGAAGCGACATAATATGCCTTGATGGCTGTCAGCAGAGCTTTTCTGCTATTTCCTGGACAGAGTCACAGATGACATTGCTGTATGTAATGTCGTAATTGTTCGGCTTTTTCGAAATAACCGTATTTCTTGCTTTTTTACATTTCGACCAGAAATAGCCTTAAGTGTATTGGGGGACGGGGTTTATTCGATTTTTTGAGTATTATTATCTTGATTTTTGTTTCTTATATGCGCGCGTACGTCGTTTGTTTGGTTTTCTGCACTTTTGCGTAATTACGAAAATGTTCTCGTGTGTTTTGATAGTGATGTGTGTGGCCACCTCGAAAATGTGCAAATAATGTTTCGCGCTCTAAAACATTATAAATGTTTTATACCCGTTTGCACGATGAAGCAAACATCAAGCAAACATCAAGCAAATGTATTCAAAATACACGTGCACGACGTGTGGTCTGATTGCTTTATATTTGCGCGACGTTTGCTTGACGTTTGCTTCGTCGTGTAAATGGGATATTAGACGTGCGAAATAATACGCGAAGTGAACATGATTTTTGCACTCGATCGTCTCGTGTTTTACACACGTTGCCGTACGGAGGCAGCGGCTTGCGGTCCTGAAACGTGCGAGCTTGTGGATTCAACACGACGTGGCGATGGCGACTGTGACGTCTTTTTCATCAGTTTTGATAAAGTGAGGGTTTCCGTTTTTTGGACCCATATCGCGATTTCTCTCGGAAATGCGCGCTTTTCCACCGCGCGATGCCCCAGATTTATGGTGTTTGACGTTGAAGCTTCCCTACTCGACTCCGATCACGCTGAGTGTGTCAGACTGCAGTGTTGTTGGTGTGGCGCACCAATTGCAGTGTCACTTGTACAGAAAGCGTCGTTACGACGTGCTGTCATTATGCAGGCGTCAAATGTCTGTCATCATTCGCCTGTCCGTGTAGACGCATCATTAGCGTCATAAAGCCCAAATTCCATTACGCCGACTTTGCGACAAAGTCCGGGACAAGTTCCCGACAGAGTCGCGGACACAAATCATGAAAGTCGGCGACGTGATTTTGTCGCGGACTTTCATGATTTGTGTCCGCGACAAATCCGCGACTTTGTCGTGAACTTGTCACGGACTTTGTCGCAAACATCTCGACATGTCGAGATGGTTTGTGTCGGCGACTTTCACCGAAACTTCATGGTTTCATGATTTGTCACCGTTTGTGTCCACGGGAAGTTTCGGTGAAAGTCGGCGTAATGGAATTTGGGCTTAATCAGCAGCACGGTCTTCTTGTCAAACCTGCTGCTGCTGCTGCTGCTGCTGCTGTTTGGTGCTTGTGTGCCGTGTGTAACGAGAGAACGTGGATACGGTCTCTCACAGCGCCTACATCATCGCTTAACCCAGCAGCGAATCACAGGTTGTCAGCATGTCCAGTGCCCGCGGATCGGTTGTGACATCGAGGATTTGGCGTCGTTGTAGGTGCGTTGCCGAGCACGTCTGTAGCTGCAGTCTTCAGACCGTCTGCTGCTGCTGCTGCTGCTGCTGTTGCTGATGACGATGTTTGCCAACGTCCAACGTGTGATAATTGCCTTATCATCGTGTCTCGTGAAGCTTCTTGCTTCTTTCTTCTTGTCAGCGTGTTTCCTGGCAGTGATTTAGTGCATGCAGTGTTATCAGAAGAAGTAAGTAAACATCTTATTCAGTCGCGTTCAGAGCGACGTAACAGAACTGAACTGAACTGACACGGTTTAGTTTTTGACGAACTGACTAATAGGCAAGCAGGGCGAGTCTGTTGGTCATTGGTTGACGCGTACGTAAGCATAGTCTCGTCAAAAATTAAACCATCTCAGTTCAGATTAGTTCAGTTCATTTACGTCGGTCTGTACACGCTTTTAGGGTGTTATGACATATTATTATATAATTATGGGAGCGCGACATACAAAGCCAGACGACGCGTCAGAGATAGGCTCAGCAGGAAGCAGCGGCGCTGACAGATGATTGGCAGGTAGCGCCTAAACACTGACATCGAGCTTATCAAATGGTCTTTGTCCGGCTAGATCACGCAGGAGATGGTCACCAAGTCCCCCAGTGCCCTTCTATGCTGGTCTATCATTGCGTATTGTATATAGTTGATGTGTTGATGCAAAGTATTCATAAAAGTGGGCTTATTCACGCTGTACACCAACTACATGACCGACAACTTACTGTAGGCCTAATACGCGGCGAGCGTCGGACCGACTAGGATTTCTTTCACAATCCTTCACAGTATATGACATTCGCGGATCGTAACGCCGGTTTTGCCGATGCATGGCAATAAACGTCTTCTCTAAACGAGAAATTCATACGTATCCAGTTTTAGAGGCAGCAGACATATAGTACTGTAATTTTCGCAAAGCTGTTGCGTCCAGGTGCTTGATGTGATGCTTGAGTTATTTTTCTCTAACGGTAAAACATAATATCATCATATCATTAGCCCATAATATCTAGCGTCCTTTATAAAGGATACTTACTTTAACGCTACATCATAAAATAACTCTGGCACATATCATGGGTTAATGAAATTCTGTCTGGGCTTTGTGCATGTTCCCATTCGTGGAGATGTTGAAGGTTGTTTTGCCTCGGTTCGTTTGGTGGTCCGTTCCTTAGCTGCTTTGCTGAAAAAAATAGCGCAAATTTTGAAAAAGGTTTTAGGAGTGTGTCAAAAAGCGGTCTATCCATAGATTTTGTTTCGGGGGAAGGGAAGGGATGAACTGGATTTAAGTCCAGGAGTTTGTTTTTACCGTGTCGATGAAATTGAGCATTATATGAAATTTATCCATTACAATGTGTAAATCGCAGAGGGGGAAATCACGAAGCTGACTTTAGCGAATATGCGACAAAAGTTCCGTGACAAAAGTTCTAATCTCCTCCAGTGACGAGACGACTGCTAGATCAGTCATTCTTGTGTCATCTTTGGCCATCCTGCCCGACGTTGAGAGCTGATGGCACTCAGTGTTGGAAGTGGAGGCGTCTGGAGGCAACATATTTTCAAGTGTATACTCCATTTTGGCAGGTTTTGTCATATAGTCGTTTTGTCGTGTATCAGACTCGCGGCGTGCATGTTTTGAGAAGCTGTAGCGTCGTGGCAGGAGAGGTCAGGGGACATTTCCTCCTCTCCTCAAATCGGAAAAATTTGGAAAACTTTTCTGTTCGAAAATTTTCTTTGAGAAATACAAAACTTGGAGCTGAAAATCCCTTATCTATGTGAAATTTTGGGCAATCCGTCTGTAATTTGTTTGTCCGTAATTGCCCGTAATCTGTCCATAAATTACAATTTATTTCCCTAACTTCTTTGACCCACGACGATGCCGCTGGCTGAGTGTTTGTTATGGCTGCGGCTAACTGATGTTGCTGTGTTAACTGCTGGTTGTAGGTAAAAACTACTACAAGGAAGCTGGTTTCGTCATCAACTGCCGCTTTTCGGTCCTATATTGCTACTGTGAGTCTGGTGTTTGATTGAGCAAGATGGTGGACAGCTGGGTCTGTCCCAATGACCGGCAGCTGGCTCTACGCGCCAAGTACGTCCAGTTCTTCTCTGACGCTCGCCCCATCACGTCTTCGTTTATGCTTTTTGCCAAGTGCCTCACACATTTGCAACAATTTAAAATCCGTATTAAAAGCGGTTGCTGTCGACTCCATGCATGTGCTGCATGTCACGGCCATCCTGACTTGGTGGCTCAGTGCATGGCTAGGGCGTTGGATTTGTGATCAAAAGGTCGCCAGTTCAACTCCCGGCTAAGTAACACCCTTGGGCAAGTTGTTTGCACATGAGGGTGCATCCATTCTATTGGCTAACGCGCGCAATGGATGGCCGCCTAATGCGCTGCGGTATCATTAGCTTATGCCAATCATTTAACTGCCACTTCCGAGATTGTAAAGCGCTTCTGGTGACAGGTAACTCATGTACTAGCGCTGTAGCAAGTACCTGACCTTTATCATTATATATTAACACGGCTGCAGCGTAAATGCCAAATCATTAATTTGTGGGGCGTACACGTAGTATACCAAGAACACAGTAATAAATAAGTAAGTATAATGTAAATTTATATAGCGCATATTGTTGAACTAACCTCTAATGCGTTTGATAAGTAAAAGTCGTTGTATACCTTTAATATGGCACAGATAGCGTTTGCAGTCTTTTATGGATTAGGTG
>Ga0209367_1008596_pt1 | contig 13947 bp, 12 predicted proteins | sample WorMetLIZISLAND2_FD_187412 | JGI IMG/M metagenome (GOLD analysis project Ga0209367, IMG submission 187412) | Marine gutless worms symbiont microbial communities from Max Planck institute for Marine Microbiology, Germany - Olavius geniculatus... ... | reverse complement strand
CCCCCACCCCTACCCCCAAATTTTTGGGAGTAAAATTCCGATTTTTGACTTTGCCATGTCTAGCTACCTCACATCGAAACTTAGCACTGATGTCTTGTACCTGCTTTCTGTTTGAGGTCGGCGTTACGCACCCTCGACTCCGAACATGCTGAGTGTTGCTAGTACATCTTAGTACCCTAAAAATCAGGTTTAAAGCACTCACTTCTCCCTTTTCACGGCTTCGGCCATATTCAGAACTGTGATGTCATCTGCAGGAGGGTTGCCAACTAGCTTTATTGCCTTAAGGTCAAATGCAGCATAATTTACGACCAAATGGCCTCAAAAAAGGCCAAATTTTTCAAAATCAATATTCAACCCACAAAAAACCACAATATTCCAGCACATCATTAATTTTACTAACCGCACACCTCTAGTAGTGAACAAATAAACAATGACGTAATTTCTTATGTCACCTATGCATCATAACTTGTACTATAAATCTAACATTCTGAAGAAAATTAATGTATTTAGTATTTTGAAATGCGAATGTAAGTTTGTCAACCAAGCAGCCTGTGAGTGATGTCATCAGTTTTTGTGGCACGTTTGGGTGTGTTCAGCTGGCACAACACATTTGTGGTAAAATTACTTCAAAGTGATGTTTTCATTTCAACTGATCAGCATATTATTAATTAGTGTGACATTCTACACATATTTAGCCAATATCGTTTTTTCGTGCGACTTGGCCTTTAAATTGTAATCTTTAGCTGCCACTGAAAGCAAAAGTCTGTGCAAAACAAGCTGCCAGTTACTTAAAACATCAGCACACAACTCGAAAGAAAGAATGTCAAAGTTGTCAAGTTGGCTGGCACAGAAACCGACACGTTTGCTGCATCAAATAAACGCTGCATTCTTTTTGCGGTTGTTAGTCGTGGAAAAGGGAAACCCACCCAATTGCATATGGGTCAAATGTGTGTAAATAAACGAGCGCAGTCACCAAACAGTGCAGGGACTACTCACAGTTATCTCGATGTGCCGAGGCAACACAAGCGCGACATCGCTTCGACAAGTCCTGAGCAATGAGATCGGCCCACGCAGCATCCGAGTGAATGCACTGCAGCACATCCACTTTCAGCAGCTCCCAGCAAAGTATTTTTGACAGCTTGATCGACATTTCACGCACTCCGCTCTCAGCAACGGCCAGCAGCTCACGTGCTTGGTCGTATTGCTGACAACCAACAACCACCAAACAACACCGTTTATATCTTACTTAACGATGACTGAGTGAGTAGATTCTGATCTGCAAAACAGCTTGGGCTATATGCATAACAACGTTGTAATTTTACTTCCAAACCAAAATGGATTTACGTCGGTATGCATAATGATGACTTAGCACTAGTCAAACCATTGCTTCCAAACTAGTATTAGTTGCTCCAGCAACCTGTCATAAATATTTAGTTGGTCGTTGTCAATGAAAATTAACGTTGCTAAACAACAGATGCAATCACAGCATGCATCGTAGAGGACTTCTGGTGACTCCACTGCATGAAACATTTACTGTCCCATACTTTCACCCCTCGCCCTCCAATAAACAGCATTCTGGCATTGATGACTGTCTGAAGCATAAGAGTGAAGATTATTAGAACTGCCGTTATTGTTAGTTACACATGCAGTGCACACTTTGAATTGGCAGTTCTTACAATTTTAGGTTTAGGTTGTTTTTAGGTTTTGTGTTTCATAAAGGTTAAACTTTCTGTAAAGGTTAAACTTTTTGTTTCATTATTATGTGTATGTGCAATTTTGCCTGCAAAGGCCATCCCCGAAATGACCTATACTGTGTTGGGTGGGACGTTAAAAACCTACTCACTCACTCTACTCCTATACTTTTCGTTTATATGAGTTGCACCTTCCCGTTCAACACATGAAGGCATAATTAGGCCCGAGACTATAGCAGATGACAAAATAGCCTACGCCTATTTTTAGCTGCAGACTAAGCAACGATGTATGCCTAGAAATTCCAGAGTCAAACTTACTGGATGTCAACTACGTTGACAAGCTAGTGACTCTTTATGACAGCGTTTCGCATTTAGTTAGTCGCAACATAGACCTTACTTCCAAACTAACTTACGACATTCTTATGCATGCCACGTCTGATTATTGCATACCATAACAATGCTAACAGCAGACGATTACACAAGTAAATAAGTGGGTAAAATCCATACAGCAATAATAAAAATTACACCTAGTTTTTAATGATAAATCATGTTCTGATACGTGCTCAGAAATGTCATTAAAGGAAAACTATAATTTATTACAAAGAAAAACAGTTCAACAAAATGCCAAACAATTAAACTTACAGTGGCTCAGAAGAAAAAAGCTGAAAGACAGGACAGTAAAGCAAAGGGGTCATAAAACTGCTGTTTGCCAAAACATAAACAGAAGAAAACATGTCATCACTCACTACTGGCAACAAACTGAAAGTCACTAAGTACAGTAAGATAAAGTTTCTCAAAGTCAGCATCCCACCCTCTCAGATATCTTCAGCCATTGGGTCAGTACTCATCTCTGTTTACATGGCTCTGAAAAGGCAGTGAGCTTGCAGACATAGCTCAGTTATATGCATGGTAGGCCACACCTTTCCCATGTACTGTTGCCAGCTTCCTGGCAACTATGCCAAGACCAACATCATCTAGAGTGTGTGAACAACTTACCCTGGGTTGTCATCTGAGAGTGGAACAGCTAAAAGCCAATCCTGCAACTTCTAAACTGCAAGTCCGACGTGCTCAGCGACATATCACCATTCCAATAGCCAGTCGAGCTGTAACGTTAATTACCTCCGCCAAGGAGGTTATGTTTTTGCCGGTTTTTGTTTGTCTGTGTGTTAGCAAGATAACTCAAAAAGTTATGGAATGATTTCTCTAAAATTTTGAGGGCATGTCGGGAATGGCAAAAACTACAAGTGATTCAATTTTGGGTGTGATCCGGAAGGAATCCTGGATTCTGGATCACTTTGATTTGCAAAAGTGAGGTTTCGGTACAGCTGGATGTTTTGAGAAAAAGTGCTAAGTCAATGACGCGTAAAATGCGATCGGAGTCCAAAACTCTAAATAAGCTATTGGTTCGAAACCTGGATTAGACTAGGACTACAATATTGTGTCGAATCAATATGCTTGGCGGAGGTCTGCGGTCTCTGACTGCTTTTCTAGTTGGAAAATGTAGCACAAACCTGAAGCTGTATGCAGATTCGTGCTTTAGCAATGAGAAGATGAGTACACATGGCCAGTGCTGGCTGTGGTATTGGTAGTGCTGCAATGCTCTGTTGAAGCTCGGCTGGTAAAAACCACTACACAGCACACGCACATGCACACACACGTTATTTCATCTTCCTATCTCTCACCACAATGTCTGCAGTGCTATAACCGCTCATAATATCACTCCAGTCAAGCTTGATGATTAGGAACAGTAGGAAATGCCAGCAAAAAAATGGAAGCCGATCAGATAAGACTGACATCAAGCATTACACATTAAACTATCATAGAGAAAGATGTGACAAATTGCACTGACTAATCACTTAACGGGTTTTGCTCAAATTTATTCACAGAAAATTGGAGCCTCATTTTTTCTCCGTCACCAGCTGATAAAAGAAAGTGAGAAAGATAAGATAAAAGATTCCTGGTATTGAAAGGCGTCTTATTTCCACAAAAAACCACAGCTAGGTAGAAATACAGACCAACCTTGTCAGTGAGGTAGACAGTCTGATTGTTGCCAACTTTGCTTGCCAACTTGGGCACCAGTTCTTTTATTACGGCTGGGTCATAGGTGACCAATAATTCTCTTTCCAGTTCACCGGTCTTTAAACCATCATCAACTACAAATTTTACACAAAGTTAAAACTTCACTAACATAACTACCTATTCACCGTAAATGCTAGACAGACAACGACAAAATTTTCCATCATTAATTAAGTTACCTCAACAAAATATCGACAACAAATATGTAGCTAAAAAACTGTTCTCATTCCAATGATGCAGCCTTTTTCTTGGCAAATAACGATAAACAACTCCAACAAATTATTAAAATCAAAACAGCAGTTAATGACAAATAACTACGGCAGCAAATGTTTCAATATGTCATAAAGTACATGAAAAACAATATACAAACGAGTACCAACCAGGAGATGGAAATGAAAATGCAGTATTCAGCAGAACTGTTGGTGCAACAGTTTCAGTATGAAAACAGAGTTCAGTTTGCTCGGTCTGAGAAAATAGTTTAGCAACATTAGAATGAAAAAGCTTCTCGGCAAACTGTGTACTTGGAGACAACGAGTAACACAAACTCCTGCATGCGCAAGCAATATGCACCACACTCATCATACAGACGAAAATAATCTGACAATATGATATTACATAAACAATAACAATAAATGTAACCCCTTCGGTGCTGATAATCAAAATATACTAAGCCTGATAAAGAAAGAAACACATTGTAAGCTGTCACTGACACTGCTGTTTGTTAGTTATTACGATCAAAAATAAATGAACAGAAGCAACGTTACGGACAGGAACAAAAATGCACAGCACAGTCAGGCTCTGCCCAAAACACAAATGTTCGAAAATTACTGCAAAATCTCAAAATCTAAGCAGTACAGAGTAAGCAAACTATGTTCTTCTTTCAACCTGTTTGCTAAGCAAACTAACTCCAGCACCGAGGCGCGTTTCGCACTTTTTTTTCTCCGAGAATCTCACTTCTACGGCTCAGTTGTTCTCACTAGTTCTCACAAAAAGTGTGAAATGCGCAAGTAAGAATTCTGTGAGAATTCTAACATAGAATTCTACGCTAGCCAATTTTATCTATTTGGATGACGTAACTCAAGCAAGTGGGCGGAGCTAGCATAACGTAACAAAGGAAAATCTTGCTCACAATTTCTCAGAGAATCTCAGAGAAGTAGAAAGTGCGAAACGCGCCTCTGGACCGCCAGTCAGGTTTTTCAAAATACAGGCCATATATGTTGAGACACAATCAGCTAATAGCCTAGTAACTTCAGACCTCACTGACCTCAAAAAGACTTTCAAGTTTTCTATCTGACTGGTTGGCAGAGAGTCATGTACATCTGCACAGACCTGTAATAATACTCAGCACATGTATGTGCAAAATACACACGTGTGTGTGACCATTATAACAGGCCACACTATGGGCCACACCATCTCTCCATCCATCCCGTAAAGGCTCGTAACTTGAACATAAAACCTGTAGAGAAACAAAATTGGTACAAACGTTCCCCGAGCCAGAAGTAACCAGTGTGGCAATTTTCAGCTCAAAAACAGTGACACTGCACTAGGCCAATGTTTCTAGTGTCATCTGACAGTGGCATATTTGACTCAGTTATTATGACAACGGACTCTCACTCATATACGGACCGATGCCTGTCATTAGTCGAGTGAAGACTGCACAACATTGAATGTTGTCTTATTTACAGTGTAATATTTGTTATAAAAATAAAAACCAAAATTGCCAATAACAAAAAATGAATTCACTAGCAATAGCTAGAACTAAAAAAAAAGATTTCTAAAAATAAAACTAAAAGTAAACACTAAAACAAGTAAAAGACAATAAATCAGAACAAGAATCACGCTGCTTAAACAATGCAAACGGAATATTTTCGACCAACAACGATAACACTTGAGTAACAACACAGAAGACCCAGAGTACAAACCATATATCATCTGCAAGGGAGGTAACATGTAATATCAACCGATTGAGTCAGGCAAAGCAAACAACCTGAATGAAGAAATCGACAAGGCCGATGGTATGATTCAACATGCGAACAAGATCAACAAAAGCGACGCGACCATCTAGAGCTCGATGCAGCGAGTTGCAGACGACAACCTCCTCATAGAGACTGTCAGCTCTACACAGATCATATCACACACCATCCACCAGTACCCTGATGAACAGCTCGCTTCTGCCCCACAGAATTGTTAAAGGATAAAGAAACGTGTATATACTTCTTCATGGGAAACCCACCTAAAAGCTACGAAGCATCACCATATGGGATCAAAGTGTTACCTGCGACCTCAACACAGGTAAACAAGCCCTGCCTTGACGACAGACAAACATGCTGGTAATCAATTCACATACCACAGAGAGACCTTGACCTTGCTCGTGATTATATACTGAGATGGTTTATGCAAACATCACCCATCCAAGTAGAAATCACTCGATAGCAATCCAACCGAAACTCAAACTCACAACCTTCTGATCGTAAATCCAGTGTAGTAACCATTAAACCACCAAGCCACATGACTAGAAAAATGGCCATGGTACATTATTATCAGGGCCCCCGATTTTTACTGACATTTTTGAAAATATGAACACATTATGTGCTGTTTAGCCTCTTTTGAACATGCTGCATGTCTGCTCCCAAATGCAGTCCATGATAACCTAAACTGCCATAAAAGTAAGCTTACAAAGACCAAATTTGTTGTTCTACAAATGAAAAAATTAAAATGGAGACCAAATAAACCTTTAATCAGACATAAATGTAGCAAAAACAAATGCTTCCACGTCTTTCTGCAGCAAACAGCAAATTTCACGGAAAAAGGTGAATTCAGTGGCACAGCATGAAAATCTGCATGCCGTAATTACTGCTGGCCCTGATTATTATACAGGAATATCGTAACCATTTTCAGCACAAATTTAGTTACAGATTCGACTCCGGCTGTAAATAATGCCTAAATTGTTCAAGACATAACCACAATGATTATGCAATCATCAAATCTACATTCAACAAAATTTTCTGTTATAACCTACGGTACCTACCTATATCTTGCTTTACACGTTATATGTACACCTACAATATGTTAGATATACTCGTAACACAGCAGATAAAAACCGTTTCGATAGAAAGGTGCTTTCCTCCAGTGTGGCTCGAAATGTCCAGCTTAGCTCTTGGGTTTTTAAGTCTTCAATCAAGAGAGCTGTTAAGCCCTACATACAAATATAGCATACATTACACTCTGTAAAACAGTTCTTCACCTCTCAGAAGTTACTAAACGTGAATACTCACTGAGCAAAATGTCGCTGCAATAAAGTAAAACTTTTTCATATTATTTTTACAAAAAGCTCATCTCCTACAAAGAAACAATGCATCAACTATGAATTGTGTTGCAGCATAACTGTAACTATTTATAAACAAAATACCTGTGTAACCAAAACTCAGGCCAGCTCAACTGGCATACATTACGCAAAAAGCAAATAGAAGCAAACTTGGCCAACGCAAATGCAGCATGCATTTTATGCAAATATGGTGTCACTTAAAATAAGTCCAAAAAAGCAAGTAAGTCAGTAAATAAATATTTTGCGAGTCACATAATTTCCCACGCCATATTTTGGGTGTTTTTCTCTTCCACGCCATAAACCAGATAACAATCCACCATGGGCCAGATGTGCACCGTTGCATTACATCTTATAATCACTGCAACAACGAGGAAGTCATACCTGGTAGTTGTTGCGAACACTGGCAACAACCTTCTGATAAAGAGTCGGCGGGCACTGACTGATGTCAGCCGGCTGTCGACCAAGTACGCTACTGCAGCCGGCAACGTAACCATTCAAGCACGATTCATCCACATCCACGAATGACCTGTTCGCTATCTGCAAATGAACAATCATCATCAGTCAATATATGACTAACAACAAATCTGCATAGTGCCACATGCTGCAAACGAATCAGGGGTGCATCGGCAGCAACAGCCAGCACGGGCTGTAGCATCTCCATGTTCAAGTGTGACTCCCATGTAGACCTCTAAGATGGCTAAAGGTGAATTTCACGGCCGGCATAGCAAAATCACGGCGCAGCGGCAGCCGCTAAGTCCACGGCTTAGGAGTCTACTGCCATGGATCCACCGAAAGAGTGCAGGAGTCCTGGTGGTTTCAGTTTGGATTCAGCTGCTGCATGGGCAATCTGATCAACATTTCCATGTGCATTGTTGTGGTTGACAAAGTGATGCATCTGCATGGCTGCGCAGGGCTTGCTTAGCCAGGACAGCCGGAGACAAGTGAGCCATATAGAAAACACTGACTTTTCACAAATTCACAATAAATCGAGGAAGACAAACTTCAAAATGCTAAGCACATCAGTCAGAAATGCAAGATCACTACACCACAATGGCACTCATATGACAATCACTCTATTACAATCACACTAAGATCAGTATGTTAACGTAAAAAGTGCAACATGACTGCATTACAACCACAGACGCCCAAGTGCTCTAGAATCTAGAAGCATCTAAATTTTTTAGTTATATGTACAAGGTGTCAGTATTTTGTACAATCTGAGATAATATACACCACATTAAATTCGCATGTCAAAAATAGATTCCAATCCAACTGGGGTGGACGGACTATGTCACCCATAAAACTCAGGCCGCAATATGGGATGCTCATCAACCATCCATTCAAAGATAGGAATATAATGTACTAACAACTACACCATGACTCAGAAGCAATCAAGTAACAGCTGAAATCAGATTAATTCTCACTATATCAGTATGCTGGTATAATCTGCTAGCAAGAGAACTATGGACTCTATGTGACACAAGTGTTACTAATCAAAGACCCAAAGCTCGTTCACTATACAAGAAGTGAAATGATTAAAAAATGCATGGTAAAAACCGTACCTTGGACATGAAATTTCTGCAGGCAGCAAATGCTTCATTGGCTTTCTCATAGTTTTGCTGGAAGAAATGCACACGGCCAAGATCGTAAAATACCTTCAGATTACACACACAGATAAGTCACACCAAACAATATATAAAATAATAAACAGACACACATGCGCAAAACATGCATCGTCTCACATTCGGTTTAACAAAACTATTATCACCATCGACCAAATCAGATCCCACAAAGGTCACTGAAGAAACGCAAGCCTAAGAACTAAATGCATGATTCTTACAAACAATGTCACAAAATTATGAAACAACAATCCAAAATAACGGAAACAAAATAACAATGGAACAATTATAATGCAAAAAGCATGCGACAAATACAGAAATAAACTCAAGACAAACAAAAACTAGTATTACCTGGCATGACATTTCGGTGGGATCAACATCGACGGCGTTCTCCCAGTTGTGAATGATGCCGGCCTCATCGTCAGTCATTGAGCCGATGCAAGACACCGCTGGCATACGTGTCCTCATCTCAGCTCCACTGACAAACTTCTCCAGCATATTAATCGACACGCCAACTCCCTCCGACAACTAAAAGCAACATCAACATCGATAGCTAATCTTAATAATGTTTTAACCTTTCTCTCGAGTTGCCAGCCTTTTAGAAGTCGATCAACGTGTGGCTTGGCGATGTAGTGATTATGGCACTGGACTTGTGATTAACAGTTTGAAGTTAAAATCTGGTCATGCTGCTGCGGGTAACCATTAACCACTCTCAGCAAGTTGACTACACACATATGCCTCTGTAACCAAACACTACAACTTGTTACCAGTGTAAATGAAAACACTAGGAAGGCAAGACATGAATGTGATCCATTGTGGATACTAGATAATACTGAGCACAAACTCACTGGCAGCTCAAGTGATTGTCTTGTGAGATTTTGGCGCCATATAAATTGCTACTTACTTACTTACTCACTTATAAGTCATGAAGTAAAAACAGCAATACTGACTGAAGTTTTGCTACAGCGTGTTTTAGAGGCCAAAACCCTTCTTACTGCAAACACGACTTACAGTATTGAATGGTTACAAGATTACCGATCATTTACTTAATCAGGTTCAAGAATATAAACAAAGAACACTTATGAACTTTTAAAATCAACTTCAATGCATTTAAGCTTATTCGCCATCATGAAGACCAGTGCAGCTGCAAGTAAATGCCATGCCAGAAATCCACAATAATCTTTCTTAGGGTGGGTTTCTGGATCTTAACTGGCCGGTCAAGTGAGCATTAACTGACAGATTTGCATAACTCGCGTTTCCCGTTGCACTAACCAACGGTTATAATGGCCAAAAATTTAACTTGCCGAAATTGGCCAGTTAGCTAACCATCGATTGTAGTTATAGTATTTAACGCAACTTTTGTACCATTTTGCAAGCAGTTCATTTAAGAATGCAATACTATAGAATGGTTTTACCATATAGCAAGGTCTTCAAAACACTCGAGGAGACGTTTGCTGTTACAAATTTTACTACAGAATACACCCATGAATGGACAAAATGGCCATCCACAATCGGTTGGCTAGCTCGTGGGCAGGCTGACGTGCACTTGCGCTCATTAATATTCATGATGCCCGCCTGCGCTAGGCTGAAGTGATTAGCATTGTGCGCATCGTTGCTAAGCAACTATAGTTACTATTCTGTTAGCTAGCGGCCAGTCAAAGTTTTGTTCAGAAATGTGCACAAACTTAACTAGCGAGTTACAATTAACAGACGATTTACTAACTGATCAGTTAACTAAAAGATCCAGAACCGGCCCTAAGTAAAGTCTTTGAAAATGCAGCCTGACACTGGTATAAACAAAAGCTGCCAGTTAACAAATGCAAACAAACAAGCATTGGTAGTTCACAAACCGATTTCATGATTCCATCTTTCATGCTGGCAGATGATATGCTTGGATCAAGCAAGCCAGGTCTGCAAACAAAAGAATGAATAAATAAAACATGGCTAGATGAAAAACATAAAAATACTACATTTAAAACACTCAATTACAATGTCTTGATGCAGCTAATTACACCTGTTTGTGCAACAGCAACAGTTTTCATAATGAGAATGTTGAAAAATTACAAACAAATGCTTCAGTTAACCTCTTATTTGATTTCCTAATTCAAAAATCAAAACTCATAATAGCAAAAGAAACACTAAAATCAAAAAAACCACCAATATGGGACAAAGCCCAACGTGAGTCCACCCAGCGCCCTAAGTCCGACTTGGAGGAAAAATTTAGGGGGTTGAAATTCCCCCGGTAGCAAAGTCACATGGCTCGAACTCCAATGCATCAGTATACTCAAAACGTGCAGCACCGACTTTGGGTGAATCAACATCCGTGCCTGTAACTTTTTTTGTTAGTTGACTAAACATTTTTTTTGTTAGAGCCCACAGAGATCGTCCTCGATCAAGTTTGTTTCCAAGTTTTGATATCTCGATTGGTTCTTAAGATATTCGCAGAAAAATTCAAAAGTTGTCTGAAATCAAGCCAAATTTTCGACTTTTTGGCCCTTTGAAATTTCTGGAGTGCAGACCCCCCAAAAATATGTACATAAGTGATCATGCCCACCCTATGGCCCGTCATGTGGCAGAGTTTCATAGGGGTACTCACTTTACCCCAAAAGCTACATATATCAAATTTTAAGCCAATTTTGGACCCCCTTTGAAAAAAATTGTAAGGGGGACCCCCATACCCGGTGGGGGCATGCTAGTAAGACTTGGTCATTCTGTAGTGCGTGTAAAAATATGGGGGTAGCACCCCTTAGAGGCCGAAATATCATCATCATCATCATTTCTGGCAAGCACCACCAAGAGTGCGTAGCGCCGAACGTAGACATCAATCTCCAGAGTGGACGATTCTGAGCCAGGAGCCCAATTCACAAATATTGTCGTAAGACATGTCGTAAGACATGTCATAAAATTATCATAACTCAATATTTAAGACGTCATAAGATTATCTTACGACATGTCGTAAATGAATTCACAGAATTTATCTTTAATGATCGTAACTTTTTTTCACAAAGGCGTTTTGTTGTCATGGTAACTATGGTCGTCTGCGAGCCGCTGACTAGTCAGTAAGTAAAAGTGGTCGTTTACAGTTGAATTTGTAATGTTTTAATTTAGAAATTTTTAATATTCTGACTACACAATTCCGAGTACATGGTGTTAATACAGGTGCTGATTTATTTTTATTTGTTTAGATTTTTTTATTTATTGCATGTTCTAAATTTATTTTATTTTTTATAGTTTATTAATATTTGCTAGTTTTTAAGAGACAGTAGGCCTGTTGAAAGCTGTATGAGAGTGAGAGAGATGAAGTATTTGAAGCATTTCTTGGCCGTAGCATGCTCTGCTTCATTCTCTAGAGAGCGCATGGTAGCGACTAGCTAATAGCGAATAGTAGAGATAAATGTGTTTTTTTCCATACGCATTAGCTATTTACCTACTAAAGTAAATAGTTCGATAGGGCCTACAACATCCTGCACCAACCACCGACGGACAGCGGTAAACTATGCAGTTTTATTTTAGTATTGTGGTACTATCAAGTATCGCGATATTTGAATCATTGTCATTAATTCATTTGTCGCACCGCACAACACTACATTGTATTATTTTTTATTCTATGTCCGTTGTCAAGATATGTGTTTATATGGCTACGGCGTAGCAATGGTCCATCACCAATGCAAAGTGCTGTTTATTTATCCATTAATTAATTTATCCAGCAAAATGACCACGCAAAACAAATATAGTATAAATCTGACATTTCTAGATTACAAGTATAATTGAATTAAAGGTCTTATAAATCGATACAAAGAAGTTTTTCTTGTTGGATGACGTTGGAATCGTATCATTTGGAATGTCGTAAGACACCTAAAAAGTGATCGTAAGATTTTTGTCGTAAAATTGTCGTAAGATGTTTTGTGAATTAGCACACTGGCATACGTGTGCAAAATGTCACAAAATTGTTGCAAAAATGTCATAAGATGTTTTGTGAATTTAGTCCCAGGTCAACTGCGTCATCCATATTGAGGTCACTGGATTTCAGATCCTGCTGAATGGTTTTCATCCATATGATACGAGGACGTCACAGTGGTCTCCTCCAGTTTCCTGCGGGGGAAGCTGTTAAGATCTGTTTTGCATCTGTTTCATCAGGCATTCGTGCAATGTGTCCGAACAGGGACAGGCGCCTTGGCTGGACTATGGCTGAGAGATGGGGTTACTTGGTTAACCTTCTAACTTCGTCGTTGCGCACATGCTGTTGCCAACTGATTCCTAGCAGCATTCTCAGACACCACTGATCAAGTGCATCGATCTTGCGCATGGGACCGAAATATAATCTTCCGAAAAGTCGATTTGGGTGCGTACAATCTTACCGGTAAATCTCCATGATTAGTGGACAAAATTTCACCAAACTTTGTTCGCCCAATGCGGGAGAAATCGTGGTACAAAATGATTCGTCCAATTCTGAATATCTTCATCCGTTCTGGAGATATTCGCCGTTGAAGTTTGAAGTTGACCGAAATCAGGCCAAATTTTGCACGTTTTGGCTCCTAAAATTTTTTTGAGGAGGCCCACTTGAAATTTTGGACCGGGATTATAAAACTTAACACATTTCTGAGCATCGTGCAAAATTTCGTGGCGATCGACCAACAGAGCTATGAAAAAAAGAGAAAAAATAAACGCCAGCAAAACATAAGCCCGCTCCGAAAGCTATCGCTTCCGGGCGAATTAATTAATATATCTGTGAAAATATATTACAGTCTGTCAACGGTGTCTACAAAAACACTGAAATCTAATATCATCCCAGGTAAGCATTACACTGTAAAAATTACATAGAACTGTGCTGAAAATATACGTACACTTGAACATTGGCAACTTTGGAAGGCTTTGATGGAAAGCTGCTTTTGACCAGTGTGACCAGTGCCCTACAACAGTGTCAGTACCACATCTTGTAATGTACAGTACATCAATGCTTACAATTTTGCAAACAATTACGCAGTGAATGCTGTTAACTTGACATCTATAGTAAAGAACATTGTTAATTTAACGGGTAAAAAATCAAAACATCTAAAAGCAATAGACATTCTTCAAGTTCTGTGATTCAATATGCAAGCATAAAACATTTTGTCAAGCTGTAGTACAGCATTTTAACATGCAAAGGAGTCATCCATAAAGAACGTTCACAAAATATCTATCAGCCAAAATTGACTCCCCCTCCCCCTTGTCCACTTTTGTCCGCACTGGCCCAACC
>Ga0209367_1008595_pt1 | contig 13947 bp, 7 predicted proteins | sample WorMetLIZISLAND2_FD_187412 | JGI IMG/M metagenome (GOLD analysis project Ga0209367, IMG submission 187412) | Marine gutless worms symbiont microbial communities from Max Planck institute for Marine Microbiology, Germany - Olavius geniculatus... ... | reverse complement strand
ATCATAGATAGCGGACACCATCATTATCAGATTTCAAAACAGATAATAGTCACTGGGGGTAAGGTCGTTGCTGTATGCAGAGTGGTCTTGGTGTAGAAAGTCATAGTCATGAACAGCCAACTGGGTAACTGTAGACTTTGGACTGCACTGCAGTACTGAAATTTGGAGAAATTGTGCAGGGCTTGCTCCTGGGCCCCTCCCAGCCCCTCTGCCCATCAGGGACCCATGTAACTAGTCACAAATTCCGATTGGCCTCTCATTAACACAACTGATATAATTAACAGTTTAATTTTTAATAAAAATTTCCTGATACCATCAAGTATTGGCATTATATCATATTTTGGCTGAAGTGCTTTGATTTGTGGCTACCACAGATTAGGCTATAAAATATTCACGTACGCAAATGAGAAATTCATAAGCGTAGATGTCAGGGCTTTCATGAAATCGGATGCCAAGAAGCCCCACTTTGATAAGTTCTGCTACAGACTAAAAAAGTTTCATGCAACAATCAGCCTGATTCAAACGATGCTTGTGTTAGTGCATCAAATCGTTTCAGCTTAATGCTCTATGACGTCATATATTACAATGACATCTTTTCCACAGTCTGCTCACACGAATACGCAAGAGAGGTACTTTTTACTGATATACAGACAATAAAAAATTTTTGTCTAATATATTGAGGCTCAAAAACTTTTTGAATGTCTCTTGTACTTGCATTAAGTTGTAATTGACTCAAATGCTCTTATTTGTGGCTAGTGCAAATGTAGGCTATTGTATATTCACATATGCAAATGAGAAATTCACAAATGTATTTGTTAGGGCTTTCACAAAATCAGATGCCACGGGGCTCCACTTTGGTAAACTTACCTACAGACTGGAAAGTTGTCGTGCAACAGTGAGCCTGATTTTATGCTGTTTGCGTTAACGCTCCAAATTGTTTCGGTTTAGAGCTATATGACATCATAAATTACAGCGACATCATATCCGCAACCGACTCATTACAGTTAGTAAAGGATGTACGTTTCACTGATGTATAGATTGTAGAAAATATTATTGTCTAATATGTCAAGGCCGGAAACTTTTGGGATGGCCCTCGTAGTAACAGTTGTAATAACCTTCCCTGTAATCCTCCGGACAGTCGCTAAATTCAGAATGCTGTCTATTGGATGACAGAAAGGTGAAGTGACACCCCCTGTAAAAGTCCGGCTATAAGTCAAATGACCTTAACCCCCATAAAACAACTGACAATTTGACTGGCATTGAGACCCTTTCTCCTCCACAGTTCAGAGCTGATTATCGAATAACTAAATCTCCACTCTTCTGTTCGCTACTAGATGATGCAGTGGCAGCCTTCTACCGTTTAACCATGCTTCATTAAAATGACAGAATTTTCTATTCTGTTGACTATTACAGATAACAAAGTGACACATACTGCACCTAGAAAACAATACGCTGATAATGCTCAACAAAGTTGTAACACAACTGTTACAATCGTTTCTCCAGTGTAAAATATTTCTAGCATCTTCAGTGGCATTAATTGCACCATTCAGCTGCCCACTTTTCCAACATGCCGTCATCAAAAAAAGCTGAAATTAGCAAACAAGAATATGCCAGGCCTACATTTAATAATCCAAATATGCCAAAAAACTGCAAAAAATAATGTTAAACCTGCAATTTTTTCCACAGCTACTACAGTTTAAGACGCATTTGCCAAAAAGTAAACTTAAAATTGGAAATTGTCATGGCAGATATTTCACAAGACAGAGGTGTCAGAAGTATCTCATCATCTAAAAAAATATCTTAAATATATTTACTGCAAACGACAGCAGACATTTAAATATATAATCTTAAATATTAACAGGCTTTGTACTGACTAGTTAGCACCATTTTCTGAAACTTCACAAAATCCACTTGAAGCAAAATCTCAAGTTCTCCAGGACCAAAATACAATGCTTAGCTTACGAATAAAATCAGCTAACAGAATCACTGAACAGAGACGACTTTTTCTGAATCGTACGACATTGGCTTAAGACGCAATAAGCACATTCTCACAAAGGAGTTAGTAGTACATTTACTAAAGCTACCTCACTGTTGAACACAATCACTCATTGTCAATCAGCCTTGGCAGAATTCAAGACTCCATAATTTCCCACAACTTTCCATACCCGAAAATTTGAACTTACAAATTTGTACCTTTCCAGACTGCACTAACCCTGCATCAAAAGCATTATTTTGTTCTTATATATACCTAATATGAAAGTCTTCTGAAATGCAGCATGTCCAAAGCAAAATGATTACGCAGTGAAACAGCAACAGAAAACTATCTAATGTATCACAAGCTTCAGTGAGCTAGCAAATAAACTTATCTATGGTATGTACACTGCACAGAGTGGTCCAAAAATAAGCCAATAATTTTTGTCACAGCTCCATCAAATATACACGGTGTTTCATAAAAAGGCACCCTTTTCTTTCTTTCATAATTCAGTCAAATGATTATCGATTTACACGAAATTTTTACCAGATGTAGCTGAAGGAAAACTAATTCTAAATATTTGGACAAAATATAGCTGATGAATAAATATTCTCTGCTAGTCGTAACGTAATGCTGACATCATAGTGTGTTGTGAGTACAAACTGGCTTGTTGCAACCGGTGCTGACAGATTTGCTGAATAGCTGTCCTGTGTCAATGGCAAACTTTATCTGGTTTATTGATGACAAACTGTTGAAGTTTTAACACTGTAGCCACAAAAATGCCCAAAACAATCACTTTCACACACTTGTGGGGATAGCTTAACTTTTACACCTTTCAGCAAGACGGTGCACCAGCACACTCCGCTTATGCGATGGATGAGTTTTTAAATTGCGAGACACCTGATTTTATGCCTCCATGTTGCTAAATGCTGACACAATAAACATTTTTCATCTGTAGGCCTAAACCAGATAAAGTTCACCATCGAAGCAGAGTAGCTACTGACGGAATCAGTTGAGACAAGCCAGTTTGCTCTCACGACACATTATGACGTCAGCATTACATTACGACTAGCAAAGAATATTTAACTAACAACCACATTTTGTTAAAATAATTTGAATTTGTATTTCTTCAGGTACAGTACATCTGGTAAAAAATTCATGCAAATTGATCACCATTCGACTGAGTTATAAAAGAAACAAAAAGGGTGCCTTTTTGATAAAACACCGTGTAAACTGATGTAAAAAAAATTCTTGCAATCACTCAATAACACACTATGCAGAAAATCGGCAGTACGCCGATTGTTAAAAATGACATTAAAGAAAATAAAATGCTACACAGAGCTTTCAAAAGATTTTGACCTTAAAGCAGCAAAGTACCAAAATGTTTACACCTACAGTATGATAAAATCTTTAACTATATTGTAAATATACATCTGCTGGGTGCACGTCAAAAATTCTACAAGAAATATCTATTTTTCGTCCATATTTGATGAAGTTGTGAAATTGAGAGGCTAGTTTTTACGGACCACTCTATATATCTGCAAGAAAGCCCACAAGGCAACAGAAATTCTAACAAAAAATCTCAGACTACTGAGAAAAACTACAGGTTATGAGAACTAGTAGAAAATAGTGCAAAAACCACCAAAAAGTTCTTCTTATCAATGACACCGAAGCAATACTTGTATACATGTGAGAAACTAAAAGCATAAAGATTGGCGCAAAAATGTCGGTCAATGTTGGCAAGTAGAAATACCTCTGCCAACAGACATAGTTGGTAGTCGTGATGCAATCATTGCTAAATGACATACAATTATTATCAATGTATTATTACATTAAAAATTACATATTTTCAGTTTAGAATACAACATGCTATTGCATCAAAAATACTTATATCCTGCATAAAATACAAACTTCAACATTATCACCATTGTCTTATAATAGAAACCATCTGTCGATACCTAGTTATCCAAAAGCATCAGAAAAATAAAACAAAAAAAAACAGAAAAAAATCCGGTACAACCCATAAAACAGAACGCACAGGCAGCTACTAACACAAAAAAATATCACTACGCAAATCGCGAAAAAACATAATAAAATACCAAATAATAAATATGGTACAAGTATCATAATTACAGAAGAGCTAAAGCTTTAACCAGTGTACACTTATGTAAATTAGTCTCAGAGAAGACTGATAAAATGATTGAAATGCAACAATCACCCTCTGACTGAGTAATTAGTTTCTTAATCTTATCAGCTCATAGTTACGAAATCACCATTTCTTGCACTCTTGTGATAATAAGCACATACCACCAAATACCAGTGCTCGTTAGTTATGGCTACCGTTCGAGAGACCTATGGCCAAGCTGAGTTCACTTGGGAGCTTCATTAAATTCCGAAACTGTATACGTGCAAATGGTCACCCATCCCAGTACTAACCCACCTCAGTGTAGAGCAACTTCGTTGATTCACTCAATCAAATTACCACTAATGAGTTCAGCTGATCACAAAATACACAAGCAAACTTGACGCTAATGGGAACAAGTAAAGCGCTGCTAATGCAAAGGGAAATGCGCAACAGCAGTGCACCATCGTACGCTAGTGATCCATAAACTTCATCCATAGATCTCATCCGTACGGCTTTTGGTTACAGTTTCAAAGAAAGGCCAGTAAAACAAAATCAGTCACCAAAGGACGTCAGACGAGGAGTGGCTAAATATGCATAGTGTTTTACTTGTACTCACCAGAAGGTGCCACCTATCTCGCTCTGGCAATGCGGTATCAGCTGAAAATTGCAAATTTTTCCCACCCCCTCTCATTTAGCGCCCTTGTTCAAGGTGAGCCCCTTTGAATTTATGGAAAAGCTTTACGGTCCCTGAAACTAAAGTCTTCCAAAGAGCTGACGATGAAGAATTGGTGATCCTAACTTGCACCATTTTGGACTGATCCACCCGTGTGACAGACGGACAAACAGACAGACAGACGGACAGATGGATGGAGAGACAGAATTGCGCTGGCTAAGACGCGCTACAGCAGTAGCTGCTGTTGCACGTAAAAAAAATAATAATCAAAAGATCCAGCTGCCTGCTTACTTTTTCCAGCAGCTGGAGTGCGTTGGACTAATGCCGCAATGCGACTCTGAGGTTTCTTCTTGGCAGAGAGATCCTCGGCGCTTGGAGCGTGGGTGAGAGAGCTACTCTGTGACGCCTCAGCTGTGGTAGTGGCAGTGGCAGCTGGCTTGTGAGGTAACGGACCTTCGTCTTTTGCATCAACTGAAGATCCATCGTCATCTATATCAGCTGCTTCGTCCGACGTCATGCTCGACCCGTCGCCTTCCACGAGCACTGCCAGCTGTCAACACAGTATTAAGCATTATCAATCGATGGATACTAAGCAACAAGTGTTCGCAGAAGTTCCTGATGCATGCAGCCACACCTTAAGGCCTTGTTAAAACATTGTCTGCTGGTGTCCCTGTTGTTCAGTTCCAAGAAAAAATCGTTCCACATGGTTGGTGCAGAAGAGAAGCTGTACTGACTGAAATGGAAGGACCAAATTAACACAGAGGTTTCTAAGTCATCGCAAAATATCAGTCAAGTTAGCAAACTGCACTGTTTTCTACAGATGCCAAAAAGGTTACTTATTTTAAACATATCTGAAGTTATTCAAGCTTCAAACTACAGTTGGTGCTTGGAGTCCACATTCGACATTCTAAAAAACACAAAATAATGATGTACTGTTTATTGACAAATAAAGCAAGTACGACAAAGCAAAAATAACAAGTAAAGCTGTGCTAACGTAAACAGGAATGCGCAACACCATCGTACACTATAGTGATGCGTAGACTTCATCCATAGATCTCACCCTATGGCTTTTGGCTAGTTTCACAGAAAGCCCAGTAAAACATAATCATTCACAAGATGGCGCCAGACACCCTACGACTAATTATGTAGGCCCTAAGCGTCTTACTTATAGTGTCTTACTTGTACTCACCAGATGGCGCCACTATCTCACTCTGGCAACGCCATATTGGCTGGATGTCACAGATTTTCCCTACCCCCTCTCATTTATCGCCCTTGTTTGGGGTGATCCCCTTCGAATTCATGGAAAAGCTTTAAAGTTCCTGAAACTAGAGTCTTCCATGCAGCCGACGGTAAAGATTTGGTGATCATAGCTTGCACCGCTTTTGACTGATCCACCCGCGTGACAGACAGATGGACAGACAGACAGATGGACAAACGGACGGACAGAATTGCGATGGCTAAGATGCGCTACAGCAGTAGCTGATGTTGCGTGTAAAAACCTTAAACAATGGCAATCTAACATCATGCACACAGTTCAGTAACCTGAAAAAGAATCAGTGACAGACCTGAGACTGGCGCACAAAGATTCCGTGGTTCTCTTCACAAGTGAAGTAGCGTTTTCCCTGAACAGTTCCGTTGTTCTTTCCCTTCGCTTCATCCAGTGCAACTCCAATCCATTTACCTGTCAATGCACGCCTGTGCATCATGTGTCAAAATTATCACAAACTAGAAACACTTGTCGCAGGCTTAAAAGATATGAACAGTAATACAAACAGAAATGCAACATATATCTTGTAAACAGCATACTTCAGAAGTTTACAGGACAACAGCAAAGTTGACAAATTTGTACCTCTCTACAATTCTTTCAGCTTCCGAGGGCAAAGCCTCCACTCCAAATACCCTGACCAGAGGCTCCGACCTGGACCCTGCTGATAACTTGTTAGAGAAAAAAAAGTGCTTGAGATAAAAAAAAAACATATACAGAGAGAAAAAATAACAAAAAAAATCAAACTGCTAAACCGAAACCAGTATGACCATGAAGTAACAACAAGTTTGGTAGCTCAATTTTAAATTTGCTCTATCTGTCCTATATCACATTTTTATATGGGGACCAGACAAAATTTGCACATTCAAGATGAGGGCGGACTAAGGCTTTGTACAATAAAATACGTAAAAACATAAACGTAAAGTCCTTCCCAAGCCTTACGGCCCATAGGGCAGCGCTGATCTCAGTTTCCTAAGGCCCTCAGCCAGACACCAGTTTTTACACTGCGAGACCACACCACGGATACGTGGCCAGTGTATCGCGCGGCGTGCCTGTTTACGGCCCAGCGGTGAAGCCGGTATCAAATTATACTGCTTGGTGACAGAGGCACATGTGTGAACAATTTGCCTAAGGTCGTTACCCGGCAGTGTCCCGGTGCGGAGTCGAACCTGCGCCTCTGAGTTACCTCAGGATTACAAGTCCAACACGTTACCGTTAGACTACCAAGCCAATAAAATAAAAGTATTACAATCCACGTGGATAAACAGCTGTGTATTTACCTGATGAAAACAGTGTCGTACCAATGTATGCCACGGTGCCTATCACTCCCTTTCCCACAACTTCCACTTTTGCACCCACTTTCACAGGTTTTGCGTCTGCCATCTCCCTGCAAACATCAACAACCCTAATCCTAACATGCTTACTCAACGGTTTAAACATTGTGCCATAAATGTAAAGATTAGAATTTTAGGGCTTACTGTACATGCCTGTATGGTGTATCTTTATGGTCTGCACTTTGTCTAAATTCAAATTTTGTTATCATAAATGCATGAAGAAGTTTTTTGAATTTTGAAAATGTCACAGTGTTACGGCTGTACTATTTGATTCAGGTTTACCATCATTTGTGACTGTTATGCATAATTATTGTCATTCTTTTTACAGACAATGGACTGTTAATTGTAACTTATTCATTGCACAAATACGTTACAAGTGTTTGTCCTAGAACTTATTTGCCTGATAGCAGTGTTTAGATTTCTTCTCTTTCTTTTTTAACTATCAACTATGTTAGTTTTAGTCTCTCTTAGTTTGCTTCGTTTATGTTATTGTCTGTTCTATTGGTACTTGTGACCTGAGTCAAAATAAATATGTTACGTTATGTTATGTCAACAACACACCAGTTTTTTTATGCTGCAGCTTTTACGCTGCAGCACCGACAGGCAGACGGGGTATGACTAAAAACTGCAGGACACCACAGGACACTTTAAATAACCACCAAAAAGTCCTGAAAACAGTGAAACTATGGTTTTTTTTAATTTTAGAGCATTATACAGCCACATTATAGCGGCTATGTGGTGATACTAATATTTCTGGCTGTGCAAGAAAACCGCAGGACACCGCAGGATACATGCCGGTAAATGTATTGATTTAAGCTTAGCCAGTACAGAATTTGAGAACGAGAGTGCCATGAATGAATGTGCAAACACTGACAACATGAGTGATGTACATTGTAAATTTAAGCGTCTTGGCGCACATCTGACGTACGGGGTACGCACCCTTGGCTCCAGGTATGTGGTCTGCATCTCAGCGTTCGCGTGTGGCATTTTGTCCCTGTTTCTAGGCATCTGGTGGCGTGCTGATTTTATTATTTTTGCATTATTTATTGGCGTTTATTTAAATTTACTGAACTACTGAAAAGTTAAGTCTTGTTTTCACGTCTAAAAATCGTTTTGCGGTTATTATTTACGTCGTGTCTAGAGAGCCGACAGTCGGCTCTTTAGGACACAGCCTAGAGAGCCGACAGCCGATAGTCTTAAACCCTAATCTATCATAAGGTAAACACTAACCCTAAACACTAGCGCCACCTATCTAATCTATGCCTAATGCTGGTGGCTGCTGCTGTCGGCTCTCTAGGCTGCGCACTAGCGGGCCGACTGTCGGCTCTCTAGGACACAGCCTAGAGAGCCGACTGTCGGCTATCTAGACACTTCGTATTATTTATGTGTCATGCGGTCTTTCTATAGTGTCCTGCGGTATCCTGCGGTTTTCAAGCATACCGGACGACATTATATGCAGCAGAGACAAAGTTTATAAAAAAAACATAAGCCACCCACACTGGTAAAAAGACTATCCAACTATGTCTTTTTTAACTTCCAGCCGTTACTACTTGCACCGTCAACTGCAACAATCTCTATCACACCACAAAATAAACAAGGGTCACGTGACCAGTAATGATATAACTTAACGTATTTGTCTGTATTTCCTGAATACACACGTTCGAGATCGAGGAGTGGAATGCAATCGTCGAGAACCAGCTTAGCAGGTGCCCGTTAATGTTATATATTCTATGTGGTGTTTATTTTATTTTCTGTTTGATTGTGATTATTTAAGTTATATGATCAGCGACGGCCTCCAAGTTTTAACGTCAACGTTTATGGTGGATTGATTACATGGATAATCATTAATTTATCTCGTGGTAAAGTCAGCCCGCTTGGTAAACTGAGCCCAACCACAGACCAAATAAATAAGCCCAACTTACGTGGGCTACGTTTACCTACTTGACATGTAAGTAGGTCGTGGCTGACAGTGTTCTGAAGCAAAGCATGACTGTCTTCCTGTTCTAGTGGAGAGTGTGACTTGTAATTTCGCTAAATGGTCTTACTTAACGATAATTACAGCTAATTACAGTTATCCTTTACTAGAAAGGTAAGTAGTTTTCTCAGTTCAGTTTTGTATGAAAATGTGTGTATAGAGGCGGATTTAGGCATGTTCAGCATGTTCGGTCGAACAGAAGCCCACCAAAAAGGGGCTCTCGCTCAGCACAAGCCAGAGGTTGTCGGGCAGCAGAGACTTTTCTGGCCTGTGCATGTATATGGCACATATGTATATGTACATTTCTGGCATGTATATGGCATGTTGCAACATCAGAGTGGCATGATGCTATCTGGCTGGGGGTGGTTATGGGAGGGGGTCTGTAGGCCTACTCCGTATTGCAAAATCTAATGTTCATGGCATTCTTTCTAACGTCGTTCTTGTTAGACATGATGCAAAATGATATAAGGCCTCCAAGCTCAGAGAGCCATATCTCAAGTCAGGTAATAGTGCGAGCAAAACTGCATACAGTTGTAAGACTGAATTCATGGTAGGAATTTTGTACCTTAACGTGCCAAATTTTGCAACATTTTTGCAGAATAGGGTTCAGTCGGGTTCAGGTATGGCCATGCATGTGTGCTTGCCCATTTTTGTAGCTAAACTGTCATGTATGTGCTATGGGTAAGTTGATGCCATCGATGCCATATAAGCCCATTTTTAAAATTAGATGGAGATGATATATTAATGTCAAATGTAGCACTGTTTTTATTGATCAAGTTCTAAATTAAGTAAGTTAATAAAATCTGCTTTGTTATGCCATTATTATTATTTGTTGTATTGTGCAGGGCATGACCGGAATGTCTGATGGAAAACTGCAAGATGTGTTATGTCTTTGTGAGTATGATGATATCGATGGACATCGACAACACGTCCTGGGAATGTGCTGCGACTGCGAAGCTCTGGACACTGCCTGTGACAGGTAGACCGCAATGCACTGCAGCACGATTTCATGGTTTCATGGTTTCACTACCAGGAAGGACATCTGCCTGTGCCCGTTCTGATATGACGGTCTCCACAAGTTTAATTTTGTGCTAGGGTTCATTATGGCACAAGACATAGGCATAGCTGGAAGTTTGACTTGGATGGAAAATCTAGGCCATAAGTCTAAATTAGAGGTGGAGTTGTGCGAGCATGGTTAGCTTTTGCAGTTTTGTTCTGGGGCTGCAGATACATTTTGGTCATGAAAATGTCCTAGGAATGTATGTAGCAGGCATAAATTTTGATATTAACTACTCAGGTTGAGGTGAAGGTCACTGCTAATTACTCATTGGTTGTGGCACTGTACCAAGGATGAAGTGAATAGGTTTCGGTAATGGTTTAAATTCTTTTGCCAGTTCTGGATTATTGTCTAGGATTTTCAGCAGTGTGATCTAGCAGCTGTAGTCTTATTCACCAGGTGGCCCTATTCTCGCTGATCACTTCCAGTTAATAATGTGCAGCGCTGCAAAGTTTCTTTGCTTTTGTTGTTAAATATTCTGTGAGACATCAGTTATCAAGTCACGTAGTGTTACTGCATGCTTGTTTGCATTCAGGTGCATCACTTGCCGCAAAGTTTCGCCAGATGTTACCGATCGTCTCTGCGCGGTTGTCGAAGATCGCTGCCGAATTCCATGGAAAGGTGGCGCCATCCGTCTGCAACTTGATGTCATATTTCCAGTCTTCCTTGTTTCCTGCAGCATACTTATTGCTAGCTACGGCCCGGTGTGGACCTTCGTGTCGTTTACGGGAACCTTTGCTCTGCTGTTTGCATTCTACCGGGTCTGTCGACATCACCGAAGCAGTGGTCAAAGGACTCGCGTCTTCTTCGTGTTCACTCTTACTTCAATTGCGGCTATGTACTACATGTTTCTAGCATTTGTCATCACTTATCGTGAACTGTTCTTGTGGGAGATTTTGCTGCTCTCTGTACTGTTAGCCACAATGGTCTACTACATCCTTCGGGCTCGGCGCAACCCAGGGATAATTCATCTTGAGTCATCATCTGCTCCAACTCGAAGGCGACTTCACAGCGTTTCGGAAGAGCATGTCGATCTTTCCGAGTTTGAAGTCATGTGGGTGGATTCGAGGCCAATCAGAAGTAAATTGCATTTGTTCATTTGCACTCTGCAGCCAAACTTTTTTTATGTGTTTACAGTTTTATTAAAGTTTTACGTCAAATGAAGAATAACAAAATTGTGGACAAAAAGCATGGAAAACTATTGTTGAGGAGAATATTTGGTTTGGCTGGTTATTTAAGCTAACTGGAAATGAGATATTGAAAGCACTGAGAATGATGGATGAATATAAAGTAATCAAGATGAAGACAATTAATAATTTGGTTTTTTATACTGGACTTTACATTCGTCACTGTATTCTATTTTTACCCAGGTATTTATTAATCACTCATCAGCCAACATTGCTTTACAAGTTGCTTCTTTTGAGACTGTACTTTGTGAGGTGGCCACATTTATTAGCTTAAACACAGGCTTCAGGTTTCTCACTTTTTGAAGCTTGTTTCTATTATATATCCTGAAATAAGCCATTTTGTTTTCTAAAAAAATTAAAACAGAATGTGGTAAAGAAAGATTATTTAAATGTTTACCTGGCAAAGAAAGAAATAGTGACAGATGTGATGTTCTGATACTACAACTAGTACTACTACTGCTACTACTACTACTCGTCTGTATGCTGCAGACGGCCAGTTAGTAACGTGGTGCACGGAGTGTGACATTCGTCGGCCAGCTCGTTCAGCCCATTGCTATTTCTGTAATGTCTGCATCCGTGGGCGTGACCATCACTGTGTCTGGTATACAATTTATCTGTTCAGTGTCTACACTAATAACATCGTCGTTGCTGTGGCAATGGCTTTTTGGACAAAATGTTAAAGGAGGGAAACCTATCACAGACCTACAGAACGTCATCTGCCGTATGACATTACACAGTGTTACTGCCACCCAACACAGGTGAATGCACGCCAGTCAGTATTCAATTTGCCTATCCCGGAAGGATGGAAGGCCGAGTTGATCTGAGATGGTTTATCTCTCCATAGATAGACATTAGTCACTCATCCAACTAGTAACCACTTGATAGTGAAGCGGCTGTGCCATCCCAATCAGGGTAGGAATCTGAGTTGATTTAAGTACATAGTAGGTAACTAGCACCTTGCTGACGGTTTTTGCAAAATGACCCATGGTGAGATTCAAACTGCAGCCTGAAAGTTACGAGTCCCATACTCTAACCACTAGTTAAGGTCAAGTGCATCTACAGATACATGCAGGTGTGAACAACTTGCCCAGAGTTGTTACTTGATAGTGAATGGGTCAGGAATCAAAGCCGTGACCTTTTGATTGTGAATGCAATGCCATGACCAAGCCACTTGAGTTATTTTTTCCTTTACTGCCTTAATAAATTTAACAGTGTTAATTATTTTGATTGTGGCTATACTTTAATGCATTAAAGTTTTTCTGCCTGTTAATCACATCAGATTTTGCTAATGATTGCAATATTTTTGTTCAGGATCGATGCTTGCATTGGGGTTGATAATCATCGCGACTTCTTCACTGCCCTTCTTCTGTTTGTTGTCTGTGGTTGCTATGGTGCCCACCTGACGCTGACGACCATCTGCACACCTGTAATTTACCTGGATTGGTTTCTCTGGCCCGCCGACTGCCAGTACGCCTACAACGATTTCTCGTAAGCATTTACCTCAGAGATTCAGCAGTATTTACATACATTACATATATGTACATCTTTGTTTTCTAAATGAAATGGTACTTCAACAAAACTATCACAATCAGTACATAAGCTGAATAGATAGGTCCGGGGGGAGAGGAGGAAAAGGAGTGGGGGCGGCACTGACAACTGCCCTTAAACACAACGTATGTTGTTGAAACTTTTTAGTTGTAGCGTGGGGTGATATATCCGGTACTGCTTGCAGTATATTCAGGCTGTTCTGTAGTCAGAACTAGGCAACTGAAAACAATTTTTATCTTTTTACAGGAAATACCCGAATAGGTTGTCTCTTATTTCGTTCACTTGGACAAGAATTGTTGCTAATTTCAATTACCAGAACTTATTTCACAAAGTAATGATGTAGCAGTGAACCTCAGAGGTGTAAAAATTCAATCATTCGTGGACTTCCGAATTTTCAAAAATTTTATTGCAGAGACTCCTTAATTATTAGTACCTGTTATATTTTATTATGTATATTATTATGTTGTTGCGTACTGTAGTATGTGTGTATTACCTGCGGTAGCAATATCTATGCATTTCTCACGTCAGTAAAAAGCACATTGAACTTACTTAAAGGTGCGTGGTCACCAAAATTAACATATACATTTTATCCATTTTGTGATAACTTTTATGATATAATTTATGATAACTTTGACAGTAATATCAGCGCCCAGCGTTCTGTCAACACAGAAAAATTTACCTTTGAAGTCGACAATCTACGAAAACGACGTAGAAAACGCGCCGCCATGATGATCTGCGGTGACGTCATGAGTTTAGCCTATAGACGTCATGAATTAATATTCATGACGTCTATATAGGCTATGGCCTAGCCT
>Ga0209367_1008594_pt1 | contig 13947 bp, 7 predicted proteins | sample WorMetLIZISLAND2_FD_187412 | JGI IMG/M metagenome (GOLD analysis project Ga0209367, IMG submission 187412) | Marine gutless worms symbiont microbial communities from Max Planck institute for Marine Microbiology, Germany - Olavius geniculatus... ... | reverse complement strand
TAATATCACCTTTTTATGATTTTTGCTGTTTTCGATGTGTCACTCATTGCATGTCGCCGTTAACAAGTGTGTAAACTGATGTTTTGTACATTTATATTTGCTGTTTTATTACAATAACAAAGTTTTTGTGTTGATGGTCAATTATAAACCATCTGCTTTACACGGCCATGAAGACAACACTAAACCTTAAATATTTTGGGGGTCACGATTTTAATCTTTAGGGGTCACGTGAGGTCATCGGTCACGTGACCATTGGACTCGACATATGTGGTTTCCTATTGGTGGTCCATTGTAACCATGCATCTATCTTGCACTGTTATGGAGATATGGGGCCCCAAATTTATTGGGGTCACGACCTTGACTTTTTGGGGTAACGTGACGTCATCGATCACGTGACCATCGGACTCGGCGTGAGCACTTTCCTATTGGTGGTCAATGATGACCAAGCGTCTATCTTGCACGTATACGGAGATACGGGGCTTCGAAGATTTTGGGGTCACGAGTTTGACCTTTTGGGGTCACGTGACGTCATCGGTCACGTGACCATTGGACTCGGCATATGTGGTTTCCTATTGGTTGTCCATTGGAACCATGCGTCTATCTTGCACCGTTACGGAGATATGGGGCCCCAAACATATTGGGGTCACGACCTTGACCTTTTGGGGTCACGTGACGTTGGACTCGGCACATGTGGTTTCCTATTGGTGGTCCATTGGAACCATGCGTCTACCTTGCACCGTTACGGAGATATAAAGCCTCAAAGTTGCATTTGCCCATGTTAAACGCCAAAAGTTCACTGCGCATGCTCCGTGTCACGTGACCTGTAAACAGGGGATCGAAAATTACCACATATTTGGAATTCCCGAGGTCATATTGCCTATTCACTATACGACTTTTATGGGCCTACGATGACGATTAGGGGTCGTTTATAGGTGAAATTTTTATACACGAGCGTTTTTGACCGAAAATTTCAGTCCGTTTTTTTGTCCAATTTTCGACTTTGGGGGGATTTTTCAGGGGTTAGATATTATCTTCGAATTTTCTACCCCTAAAAAGGCACACCCTTGCGTGAGACCGCGTCGTTTGAGCCATCGTGCGTGAAAATCCGCCGACCGGTCTGACCTGTAGTCAATAAAAAAAGGTAGGCCTATATATACCATAGAAAAATTTTCGTTATATTTCACCCATTTGCCGAGAAGCCCCCAATGGACGGATTGGCACGAAATTTTGCATGGCGGGTCGTCTCGCCGACATAATCACCTGTTTCAAATTTTGTGTCGATCGGTTGAGGGGTTTCGGTTCTGCGTGGGGTCGAATTTTGCCACTCTCCCTTTACTTAGCCGGTCGCCATTAACACAGGGCTGTGCTACCGCAGGCCTGTGATTCGCCAATCAAGGCAACACTACATGCTAGACATACAGAGACAGACAGAAACAGACATTGAGACAGACAAACAGACAGACAGAGAGACATGCAGACAATATGACAAACTTAACAATGTCTTATCGACTGTTCAAAGTCTTCACCATTGACTTGCACTGTTGCGCTCATGTTTTCAGGCGTTTAGTGGAGTCCTTGACAGTTTGGTTGAAGTTTGACCATCTACTGAAGAAGGCCCTGAAGAAGGCTATACTGTGCATGGTAGGCCTATGTCGTCCCATATTTCTGCAAAGCGTCTTTCAGCTCGAAGATCGTTTTTAGCCGACCGTACTTAAATAATAGTGGGGCTTGTTGTATGGTTGTCGTCCGTCTGTCGTCCGTTATCGTCCGTCACGGATGTACTGTGACTAATCGGTGCGTGATAGGGCCTAGCTAGCCTAGCCTATTGATCAGTAGGTTAAAAAGAAGTCGCATATGATATGGCTTTTAAATGACGTATATGGGTTTGGATGACCTTGAAGGGTCATACGCACTATGGTATGCTAATCGTGTGGTATTGTGGCTAAACGGTAAGTCGTAGAAAGTCGGCGATAGTACCATCAAATAAGGCGATGGCAACTTTCTATAAACTGTCAACAGTAACCACGTCTCCATCTGCAGTGGTTTGGCCGCAATTTTCAGTGGAAATTTCAAGCTATAAATGGCCATATCTGGGAACAGTGAGAGATAGGGCCAAGATTACTACTAATCACTAATAGAAAGTGGCATACGTCCTTTCAGATTACATTAAAATCATTGACCTTGGATGACTTTAAAGGTCACTGACAACCAGTAGCCTACCGTCGCCTATCCTAACGACAGCTAAGCTTTTTGTTATCTTTGGCTGCAGTTCACGACATCTCTTCAGCATGGTTCCCCACACATTATAGTCGAGTGGTTCAGATCTGAAGAATGTAATTTGAATTTGCCCAAGCCACATGTACTACCTAAAACTGTAGGGCCTATAGACAGATTACGGTACTCACAGTAAAGATTTCGTGCTCTTATCTTGCGTCGTTTTGCGTTTTTTACACAAAAGTCAAGGTGTGACTAACAGACAGACACACAGACAGACGCGTTTGCAACAGCTAAGACAGGGCCTCAAGCTCTCAGCTTAAGGAGCTAAGCCGACGCCCCATGTATGCGCAACAAGTGATACCTCTTTCTGTTAAAATCACATAGGCCAGGTAGGCTTATGCATTAATTTGTGATGTTTCTTGATATGCAGCATCTGAATCAAAATAGCCCACAGAATAGCTATAGCCTACACAAATTAAGTTGAATTATAAAATTTTAAAACTGATTATTTTTAAACACAGCGCTGTCAGAGAATGACACTAACACAAAATCACGCAGTCTGCACTTTCTCAGTAAAAACTATTCGTTCTTTGCATTAGTCATCACATACAATCAGAATCTCGGTAAAACAATTTTATGAAGTCTATTCATGCAGTTATTTATGATACATAATGTGCAAGTCGTACAGTATTTAGGCTATTATTATAATAGCCGAATAACAGAAATTATAATACAGTAGGCCTACGTGCAAAGTTTTGTTATCCGACAGCGTATTAATTAGCTGTTTTAAATTGTTTAAACTGCTTGGAAGTTAGAGTTAAACCTCCAGCTCTCTTTCCTCGAACCCGCATTCACTGTCATCACACATCGACATACGATTTACAATCAGCCAAAAAAAAATCAACCCTGCAAGAAGGCTGTTTTTCACATTCTAACTCTGCAAGCAGCAGATATTGGCAGAAAATTTTCGATGCATCCGGTTGCGGTCTGACGAAAAATTCGGGACGGCAGAATATTCTGTAAATTTTTGTTTCATGACATTCTGTCTAACAGTAAAATACACAACAGCTTATCAAAACAAAATCATACGCCGAATAGTATAGGCCTGCCCATGAAAAATGCAGTACAAAATACTGCAACAGACCAAATGAAATCCGTTTTTGTTTCTGTAAAACTTTGTACAAAGACAAAAAATGCAACAATATTTAGGCTTTCCGTGGATATAGATAATCCATCGATATATGCATGGATATATCCATGGATATTATCATGGCACATATGCTGATTAAGCTAAATACTTGTACGTACGCTGTTCTTTTTATGATATTTTTTTCTGTCGTTTTTACTCTTCATTTTCTCGTTTACAAGAGTGTATAGCTCTCCAGTATAAGCTTATAAACACAAAAAAAACAGTTACCAGTACCGCACAGTTACATTTACGTTTCTTTCAAGTTATTGAGTCAAATAAATAATCAGCGACATCAGAATGTCATTATTTAGGCCTAGTTATCTTAAATTAATTTATCAACACTATAGCAACAACCAATCTTAATCTTCAGTGTTTTAATGCTGTTGGTTGAGCAACAAAAGGTTTATCAATTTGTGAGTTTAAAAAAATTATAAGGTAGTAAGAAAATTACAAATGTTTTTACTAACATATTTAATGCTAGTAGAAAGTACAAATCAAGTGTGCATCAAAAGCGTCCACTCTATACCCTATACCTCTAGGCGCACGTGTATGCAACCTGTATCTTGGAAAACAAAAATCCCAACTGTTGCTGGGGTGGGCCGACCGTACCGCCTATATCCCAAAGCCATCGTCCGACTTCGGATCTCGGAAAGAAAGCGATTTTTCAGAGTCATACGCTTTGGTAATGCTGCTATATCGAACGCTAGAATCAGCACTAGGATACGATGTGGTAATTTGGCGCACGTGGGTGACAACTGCAAGTAGAAAATGCATTTAAAATTGCAGCCAAACCGCTACCGCTGCAGATAGAGACATGGTTACTTTTGACAGCGTACATGAAGTCGCCGTCGCCCTATCTAAAGGTACCATAACCGACCCCTTACGACGAACCTTTAAGCCACAACACATGCGTTGCGGACAGACAAACAGACAACCGACATATCGTACCCAAGGCTCGACCTAACGGTCAGCGAAAAACAGAAACAACAATACTAGGTAAATTTTACCACGGTTGGAAAATACTTAACTAAGCTCATATTTTAATGCAAATGTGTGTTTATTTTTGCCTTTTATTAATTTTTTTTAATCATTTAAAAAAAATATAATTTTATCTCTGTCATGTTTCTAAAGGGGATGGGAAAATGGACGCTCTTGCACTGCTGTATTTTGTAAAAAAAAATTTGGAAGCTACGTACTCAGGATAGGCATCTGTAGATATGGATATGGATATGGATGGGAAATTTCATATCCACGGCAAGCCTGCCAATATTCGTGTATTGCGATGTTTTGTTTAGGGACGGACGGCCACCGGAAGCACAGGAAGTTTTTTTTCGCCCCGATGACATATATTAGCTCGCCGGCAATGCTAGGCTATAGGCTATACCAAATCGCCATTTCTCGCCACTACTGTACGTACAATCCGGGACACAACAATCTGTACTTTAAATCCTCTGAGATCTCGTCAGTAAATTACAATAAAGTAACGGCAATAAAATAGCATAATCACATTAATAAACGATATTATACCGTCGGCGCGTCGACCACAACACCGAACACTACGACAACGACAAGAACATATATACATAATAGGCTTAATAAGATAATCTCGAGTATAATGACTGCAGTATAATACACTGTGATGCAATAAAATTGCTACATTTATTTTTGAAGCGAGGACAATGTGAACATATTTGAACAGCGCTCTTATACTGTCTGTTGCACTAGAAGACGAACTAGACAGAATACGCAACTGAAGTGTAAAAAAAATTAGGACCATTTTGCCTCCTCATATGTGTTGCCAACTTGCCATACAACTTTGCGAAATTTAAATGTTGCATGCCTGCAGCTGTTCGTAAACAGATCGTTTAAAATCAGAATTTCTGGGAGTTATCGTGTAAAAAAATGGCGTAGGCATACGTTTTTTTTCGCCTCACAGTGCAAAGAACAACGACGGATGCTGCATTGCTGCTATACGAATGGCTTAGGCTCGTAGTAATCTAAGCAGTTAAAAAAGCTCATCATGCTCATAATTATGCTGTATAGGCTAATTCTGTAGTCTATCAACCTAAAAGTGCGCGATCAGCGTGATGGTTAAGCAGGGTTAGATCAATGTAGCAGAAAAACTAGCAAATATTACGGGCCCCGCACATACAAAAACCAACCCTGTGGGTGTTGAAGTTAACGTGTGTCCTGTTGGTTATTATAACGACTCCAGTAAGCTTATACACAGAAGAGACAGTTACCAGTACCGCACAGTTAAATTTACGTTTCTTTTGAAAAAAAAAAAAATAGTTCCTAGTTAAAAATGTCGAAGAAAACCTATTCGCTAATAAAATTCAAAATTTTTAAAGCTGCGTATTTTTTAAATTACTTTTTAAATTTGAAGCAAATAAAACTTGGTTACTTTAGTTGAAGTAAAACTGACCAGAGCCCCGCTTTATTTCGTTTGACACAGGGCCCACACCTGATCCATCCGATCCTAAATGGAGTCATTTCAGTGGCGACGGCGACGACCGATCATATGAAAATCAGCAACGAGCGTCTATTCCACAAGAGCGTCTACTCCACACGGACTTTAAAGCAAACACTTCAACATCGCAAAAGTGTAAAAAAATTTTCAGTTGTTCGTGGGAAAATTGGTATAAGTTAAGACTTAGGACTGGCTATAGGTCACAAATGAAAATAACAGCAGTTGTCAAAAAACGTCATATTTCTTAAACATGTTCACAGAAAATTCGGCCTTTCCAGTTTGCTTTAAAAAGCTCTTTTCCGACACAGAATGCCATAAAAATTGACACCAGGGCTCCACAGAGGTTATAGCGCATCCCCAGAGACTGCATTTAAGTTAGTAAGTAGACCTAAGTAAGTAAGTAAATATTTACCATGCGCCTAAGAACCAGCTGAGTTGGCTTAATCTGCTGCACTTTAAAGAGTTAGCAATCGTTAAAGACTTTTAAGACACGAGCTAGTCGGTGATCCGTGAGTTCCATCCGTGAGAGACAAAATAAGAAGGAAATGCTTGAAGAAAAGTATGATAAAGTTTAGGAAAAATGCCCTGAAAAACAAAAAAGGGAAGATGGGGGACATTTTCCAGAGGGTCAAGGGATAGACGCCCCTGGAGCAATAACGAACGATGCAGAAAACTGGTACAGAAAACTGGCGAAAACTGCTGACAGCTGATAAAGCAAATGTTACGAACGGTGACTGACTCAAATACGCAATCACAGGCGCGCTGATTCGCCGCTATAGACATGACAGTCACCTTACGTACTAAAAGAAGCTCGCGTGATATCAGCGTAAACAGCGGAATTCATCGTAATATTACATCAATAATAACGAAATAAAGACGAATGAACAAACGCCAATGCCTATCGTCATAATGCAAAGCTCTGTTCGGATCATCGCGTGTCTATATGATAAGCTTAATCAGTCATTCTATATCAACAAACTAACAATGCTATTTACACGTCAAATGAAAACGGCGGCAGTAAAGTTATCTACGTATTTATAAAGCAATGCAATGCTAAGCACAAATATAACAGCGCTCTACATGTACAAGATATTAAAACAACGCAACATCTTCAAAAGTAGGCCTAATAAGCCGTAACAATAGTTAACTTACGGAAATCGGCATAACTATCGTTTAGGCATATATTGACTTTTCCACAGTTTTTAGCCTACAGATCTTGATGTTTAAATATAAAAAATATAATGCGTACGAACGTCTCGCGATCATTTCTTACGTATTTATACAGAGGCGCATTTCTCAACAAAACGAGAAAAGTCGAAAAGAGGCACATTTTAAAAATGTGATCCTAAGTTGGTCGAAGGTTCGAACGAGCATGGGGAGACATTTTGAAAAACCGCATACGAGTGACAGCTTTTAAATACCCTCCCGTGTTTGTGTGGTCACTTTCATGCCGTTTCTGTCACTCATTTCACTTTACTGCTTATGGTTTGTTATTATGATGCACACTTATTGTTTTTAACTGCATTCCAAAAATCTTTGTGTCTACAAAAACAAGTTTCCGAATTGTGGCAAAAACCAACATCTATATTTCACCATGCACAGAAAAAGATTTGTGACTAGTAACTTGTAAGCCACTGTTTCACTAAAAAGAAAACTGATATATAAAACAAAGTAAACAATAACTAAAAATTAAAAACGAATACACGAATCAACCTATAATGTACAATGTCACAAATGAAAACAGTAGCTCATACTTTTGCGTAATAATATGCAAATAATAAACAAACTCAGTTTCACTCTGATTCAAACAAGTCTATAACGCGTTGAGCAAAAATCGGAAATTAATCTGCTCTCGTTACGCTATACAAAGCTACGCCTAGTAATGTACACATTATAACAGCACAGAAAGCCATATGATTTTAATCTTTGACTTACGGCCATGATATTTGACAGGGTTCTAAAGGTTGTCAAGGTACATGCAGGTTCGTGCAAATTTCATCAAGATACGAGGGGCGTTCAATAAGTTCCAGGACGGTTCTTTTTAGTAAGCACACAGTGACAGCTGAAGACCAAAACTATTATGAAGTTGTACTAACAAAGCATTTTTTGGTTTACTCAAAGAGTTGTTCTAGTATACTATTTTCTTGAAAGACATAATGTGAATGAACAATAGGTATTACCAGGCATTATTTTCTGATTGATTACGACCACCAATTCGCAGCAATTGACCAGGTTTGCTGCAGAAAGGTGTCATTCTTTAAATGGCAGTGCCACACCGTGCAATTAACCCAACAGACAGTTAAGAAAATTGATACAGTCCAGATTTAGCTCTAAGTAATTTTCATTTGTTTGGACTACAGAGCGAATCACTAGAAGACATTAAGTTTAAAAACGATGAATCTTCAGCATTTTGTCCGGAATTTCTACAGGTGCCAATAAAAAAAATGAATGCTACGGGTTTGAACCGACATGTAGAACAATGGGAACATTGCAGTGAACTGTAGGGAGAATATGTTGAAAAGTAACAATTGTCAGAAATGTGCGATTTACTGTCATTTTATTAAGGACGCAGTCCTGGAACTTATTAAACGCCCCTCGTAAGTGCAGAGGTTCATGAGTTATCGTATAATTCGTGTTCACGAAAAAAATGGCGACGATGGTGAAAAAAACAATACTGCCGTCAAATCCGCGGGCAGTATCACAGTGCAGCACGGTAGTGCTGACACTGTTGTAAGGGCGATGAACGTTAAGTATAGGAAATGGCGTTTGGGGGTCCTGTAACTCCGAAACTCCTTAACCGATTTCCACAAAACTTGCCGTCAGCGATCACATCGCGCACCCGACCTCACACGCAAAATTTGGTTACAATCGGTGCAAAGGGGGCGTGGCTACGCATGCGCGAAATTCGCCGTTAGGCGCAAATTTTTTTCCTTTTTTCCTTGCGCACGGCTACAGACCAGCCCGTTGGACCGACCGACGCCGCTAATGGCTCAAACGAAGCGTCCTGACGCCGGACACATTCCTTATATGCTTTCGATTAAATTTTTTAAAAGTTACGCCTTTTTGTGCCCCAATTTTTTTAAAAAAATGGAACATTTGCATTACAGCATATGGGGACTTCAAAGCGGCACAACTCGGTCCCCGTAAAAGATAATTGCGTGCTGTGTTTACCTATTCCCTATTTTCGGGCCCGGCAATCTAATGGTGTCATTTAAATTTACCCTCTAACGACCCCTGTTGCCATAGCAACCATACAAAAGTTGGAAATTTTGCATTACAGCCAATGGAGAGTTTAAAGCGGTATAACTCGGTCCCCGCGAAAATTAATTGCGCACTGTTTGAACCTACTCCCCTATTTTTGGGCCCGGGCTATCCGATGGTGTCACTTAAATTTCTCCCCTGCCGACCCCTGTTGCCATGGCAACTAACCATTCTTATTCATAGACAAAATTGGCTGCGGCACACATTGTTACATCACACATAATTTTTTCCTTGCACCAACTTCCTTTACCCGCCCGGAGGTATTCTGAAAACAGTGAATAAATTTATTGTCATAAAATTAAATTCCAAAAATTTGGACAAAATTCGACTAAAAACAGCAAAAATCAGAGCAAAAAACTTCAACAGTTTACACAGTTATGTAAGGGCGATATGAGTCAAAACTCGAAAACAGCAAAAATGGTTTTGGGGCGATATTATCGCGTGTTGAATTCCAGACTGGCCCTTACAAGACTAGCCATTCTAAATACTTGAAATAAAAATACAGAAACAAAAGTCGCAAGCCGAAACAAGTCGGTGCTGACACCACGTACGTGAATGCCAATACCCATGATAGAAAGACACGTCTAGGCATGTCTGAATTTTAGTCTATCGTTCTGTCTGCGTGTGCGCGCAGTGGCGTGACGAGATAGTGACGTCATAGTGACAATGACGTTAGTAGGCCAGCAGCAGATTATTCATTGCCTGTGACGTCACCAGCTGCAACGCTGGCAGCGTGCCAGTAACAGAAAATTATAGCTATACAATATATAGGCCGTTACTGTTAAGAAAGAAAAAACTGAATTCTTATTATCTTAACTTTAAAATTCACTGTGCGTTAAATTACATTGAGTAAAATCTTACATAACGGATATATGCCTACGCATTCTCGCAAGCGGCTTTCACGGTTTACAATACTATGTAAGGGCAATATGAGTCAACACTCGAAAACGGTTTTCACTTAGCTTAGCTTGGCACCTAGTAAAAGTATTTACAACGAAATTTTGTTTAGGATATAGGCCTACAGTAATATTTTTTAAGTATTTAGAATGGCTAGTCTTGTAAGGGCCAGTCTAGAATTCAACATGCGATAATATCGCTCCAAAACCATTTTTGCGGTTTTCGAGTTTTGACTCATATCGCCCTTACATAACTTTGTAAACTGCTGAAGTTTTTTGCTCTGATAGTAAGTATACACGGTGTTTCATAAAAGACCCCTTTTTCTTTTTTCATAGTTCACTCAAATAATGATCGATTTACATGAAATTTTTACCAGTTGTAGCTAAAAAAATACTCAAGCAAAATATTTAAACAAAATATGGCAGTTGATTGAATATTTTTGGTAGTCGTGACGTAATGCTGACGTCATAATATGTTACGGGTACAAAATTGCCAGTTTCAGTTGGTGCTGTCAGTTGCTACCCTGCTCTGATGGTGAAAAATTTGGTTCGTTGATGACAAATTTTTGAAGTTTTACAGTTGCAGCCACAAAAAAAACGTGCAAAGCGATCGCATTCACGTGTCTGTGGGGACAGTTGGACTTGTACATGTTCGAGCAAGACAGTGCATCAGCACACCCGTTCAGTGGGTGGGATAGAGGGGTAAGCTACCCCGGGACTCGCGACGTTTGGGGGGCCCCGCCGTCGCTAAGAAATAAAAAGTACACCGAAAATCCGAAATGCATCATTTTTAAAAAAAAAATTCAAAAATTTTTCCCCAAAGGGGCCCCGCAAAAATGCTTGGGTACCCTGCGAGAATGTTTTCCCGGGCCCCGCTGTGGCTCTCGACGGGTCTGTGCATCAGCAAACACTGCTTGCGATATGGTTGAATTTTTGAATCGCGAGATGCCTAATTTCATGTCCTCATGTTGCTCAGTGCTAACACTATAAACATTTTTCATTAGCAAACCAGATTAAGTTCGCCATCAAGCAGGGTAGCCACTGACAGCACTAGTTGAGGCAAGCAAGCTTGTACTCACGACACATTATGATGTCAGCATTACGTCACGACTAGCAAAAATATTTAATCAACTGCCATATTTTGTTTAAATATTTTGAATTACTATTTCTTCAGCTACAACTAGTAAAATTTTTGTGTGAACTGATCATCATCTGAGTAAATTATGAAAAAAGGGGGTCCTTTTATGAAACACCGTGTACATTCGAAAAAATTTTTTTTGCACAAATTTAATATAAAATAATTACACTACTCACTAGTAGGCGTCACTTAATATACAGCAACATCAAAAGTTAACTAATTTAGTAATTTATTTACAGTACATGCAAATACGACGTAACATTAGGCAGTTAATTGATGCGATTGACTTGTAATGTTTTCTTGATTCCAGACGAAAGAAGAACAATGTATTACTAATGACTAAACAATAAACGGACTGACATAATTTGTTATACAACAAGTTTATTATCGCAAATAAGCCTAAATTAAATTATCGTCAAACTAAACAATAATTACCCGTGGCGTTAACAACTCTACGTAATACAAGTCGATGACCATTAGCCTGTACATGTACCGATTAGTAAGCAGAACCGGATTTAAGCCCAAATTAATTTTATGTTCAAAAAATAAATACGCAGTAACGTCGTATATTTTAGATTTCACAAAACGGTGTATACATGCCCCCAGGGCAGAAGAGGAAGTAAATTCTTTTATGCCGCAACACGCCATAAGGAGGCTCTCGAAGTTCAGAAAATGTCGCGCAGCTGTCCGACATTCTCTGATAGGTGGGTTTTTTTTTTCGTGGGGCCCCTGTTTAGCCGAACATGCCAAACATATCTAAATCCGCTTCTGCGTTTCCGTCACCATATGTAGCATATTTTCCATCCACAAAGCAACACATACATAGTACAGCGTTCTTCCGGCTTTCCGTACCAGCACCGACGTCGAAAAATTCTCAAACTAGCTATTATAGCTATACTGCGAATTGTCAGTAATATGTACACAAAAATCGAAAGGAAAAAAATTAAAACAAAACACACGACTAGAAAAGCGCCGTCGATCAAAATTGGTGCGGCTTAGCGACACTACGATCGTCAACAAGCGACTAGAGCAAAGAGAGATATGTCGAAGTATAATATATACACATAGTTGAAAAAACGTACAGTATCATTTGCCCGGCTCTCGAGCTGCAGACGCCGGTAGCTTGTTCTAATTACACAGTAAAACTAAAGTGTAAAACTTCTGATGCCGCCGGATCTCCAATAAACGCCGGATAAGTTATTAGAAGTTTTACGTACGATAGTATCTGTAGACAATGCGCAATGCAAAAATAGCGCCATCACGCAAGAGATGATATCCGAGTCCGCGCAGTCGATCGGTCCATGTACTTACACAGGCAACTAGCTACGACTCTGCCTGTCATTCGGTCGACGTCGATGACGATGTCTTCAGATGCCAATGATCCGCGATGAAGACATGTGGAACTACGAGTTTATAGCATTCTGTCGCTGCAGCAGGAACGACGTCAGGCATCTAATCACAACCTGCACGCATTACAACAGGCACATTCACATCAGTGCATGACGTCATGGCACGGGTTAAGACAAATAAGACAAATAAGACGGTAATTGCCCTCCCCCCCTTAAATTTTAACTTTCCAGAAAACTTTCTTTCTTTCCAAAAAAATTTTTGGAGCCAGAAATACCCAATAATTAGCGAAATTTGAAGGCAAAATTAAAATTTGGAGCACCCATCTGCGTGAATTGTTCAGTGTCCTACATAATATCGATCCTCGGGCTCCCCAAAAACTGGAGGCGCCGCCCAGGTCGCCCACGTCATACCTGGCTACGGACTTTAAAAGCTGACCTTCGGCCGCTTAACCAGGTCTGAAATCGGCGTAGCGATTCGCTCAAGACTGAGTACAATAGAGGCAGTCCGGGGGGCATGCTCGTGAAAAGTCACTTGTGATGATGATATTCTCCTCTGTCGAAAATTTGCAGCTGTTTGTCAAAAAATGCAACTTCCTGCCCCTCCCACTTTTTTACTCCTCGCGCGCTACGTTCCTAACGAAGCGAAGAGGAAGGAGTATATTATAAGATCAGTGTAATATTGAGGACCGACCGACCGACCGACCGACCAACGACCGACCTCTCTTCCTGGAAGAGCCTTCCTGGAAGAACTTCAAACGGCCATATCTCAATAACAGTGCTAGATAGACGAATGGTTACTATGGACCACCGATAGGAAGTCGAGCTCTGGGAGTCGAATGGTCACGAGACCGATGGCGTCACGTGACTCCAAAAGGTCAAACTCGTAACCCCAAAATTTTTGAAGCCTTGTATCTCCGTATCCGTGCAAGATAGACGCATGGTCATCATTGACCACCAATAGGAAAGTGCGCACGCCGAGTCCGATGGTCACGTTCCGATGACGTCACGTGTTTCCTAAATATCAAAATCGTGACCCCAAAATATTTAAGGTTTAGTGTTTTCATGGCCGTGGAAAGCAGATCGTTTATAATTGACCATCAACATAAAACATTCTTTTTCTCCTTCTCCTTCCCTTTCCCCTTCCCCATTTTCCTTCCCCGTTTCTTTTCTCTTCCCCTTTCCCTTGCTCTTTCTTCTTTTTCCTTTCCATTCCCCTTTCCTCTTTTTTAGTTATAATATTAGCGGAGATGTAACCGATGTAACCGACGCACGATGCCAGTTCTATTTCAATAGCATTGCTGCTGTACAATTTGAGATCAAACATTTGGATTTTTTCTATTAATCTAAACAGCTAACTGATTATATTTATACAGACATATACTGTAAACTATCGAAATGCATTGGACAGACTCCGTGTTCGTATGAAC
>Ga0209367_1008592_pt1 | contig 13951 bp, 7 predicted proteins | sample WorMetLIZISLAND2_FD_187412 | JGI IMG/M metagenome (GOLD analysis project Ga0209367, IMG submission 187412) | Marine gutless worms symbiont microbial communities from Max Planck institute for Marine Microbiology, Germany - Olavius geniculatus... ... | reverse complement strand
CTAGAGGCACGTCAAGTGCCAAAGTTTCGTTGGGCTACACCCCCTAACTCCGAAGTTATAATGGCTCATTTATTCCATTTTAAGCCAATTTTTGACCCCCCCCCTTTGAAAAAAGTTGTAAAGGGGGCCGCTGTCCCCGGTGGGGGTGCGCAAGTCAGACTTGGTCATTCTCTAGCGCATGTAAAAATTTGGGGGCACAGCAACCCCTAAGGGCCAAAATATGGTCTTCCAGGTAATGCGACTTAGGGTAGGTCAAAATGAGCCATTATAACTTGGTAGAAAACCGAAATTTACACAATTTTTTTGGTTCAACGCGGAATTAACCGTATTTGATAACGCCGTTTACCGCTCGTCGATATCTCTATCCAGTTTAGAGATATTTGCGGTCAAACTCGAAAGTTGTCGTAAAATGTACCAAATTTTGGACGTTTTTTGCCCTCCCAAATTTTAACGGGGGCGGTGCCCCCAAAAGTTGTACTTGCGTTAACACCCCCACCTAGAAGCACGTCAAGTGCCAAAGTTTCGTCAAGCTACACCGCCTAACTCCGAAGTTATAGTGGCTCATTTATTGCATTTTAAGCCAATTTTTGACCCCCCTTTGAAAAAAGTTGTAAGGGGGGCCGCTGTCCCCGGTGGGGGGTGCGCTAGTAAGACTTGGTCATTCTCTAGCGCGTGTAAAAATTTGGGGGCGCAGCACCCCCTAGGGGCCGAAATACGGTCCTCCAAAAATTGCGCTTTAGGGGGGTACGATTTCACATCTAAATCTCCAAGGTCACTGGACCGAACTTCACCATTCTGGTTTCGCCTAACGCAGGAGGAATCGCCATACACGGAATGACTATCCGATTTTGAATATCCATTTCGGAGATATTTTCCGCCGAACTTCGAAGTCGTCCGAAATCGGGCCAAATTTTGCATGTTCTTCGCCCCCGAAATGTTTTTGGCGTCGCCCCCCAAAATTTTGGACCGGCATTATAAAATTCAGCCTAGTACTGACCATCGTGCAAAATTTCGCGCCGGTCGGTCCACGCATCTCGGAGATCTCGCGTTGAATAAAAAAAAACATCATGCATAAAACATAAGTCCTTCCGAAAACTATCGTTTTTGGGCGGACTAATGATGCCCACAAGGAGTACATTAGATTGGTCACAATCTAATACTATTTCTTGTTTACCATAACTTGAAGAAGGGTTATCCAATTTTAATAACTTGTGGTACACTTATTTCTGACACAACTGGCCATCAAATGGCCATTCAGTTTCCCACCTCACCCAACGTCTGTTTTGCACTACCTGGGAAAAACAGAACAGACAAAATATGCATTAAAATCAACAAAGAAACTTTCGGTAATAAAATTTCATCTTGCCGAATATGTGGCCACCAATAGCCAATCAATTACAAGGTTTGACTGTTGTGCTGCAGCACGTCTATAAAATAGGCATTCAGGAATATTGATGAATTCAAGAAGCGACTGGTGATGTCTGGATTGGTCTGGAGCAGAATGTTATCGATGCTGCTATCAACGAATAGAGAAATTGTCTCCGAGCCGAGCCCATGTTCATGGGCCAGCATTTCAAACATTTTTGTAGGCAGTTAAAAATGGACAATTAGATAAACTATCAGCTAACATGATGAAAATATGGACAAAATGTGTGTTTTCTGTGTTGCTTTGATAAAACAATAATGCTAAAGTGGTTAAAATGCAATATTTTGTTCGTTTTTCCCCAGGTAGTGCAAAACAAACAATGTGTGAGGTGGAAAACTAAACAATCATTTGATGGCCAATTGTATCAGGAATATTCGTACCAAAACTTATTAAAATTGGATCACTTTTCTTCAAGTTATGATGAAAAAAATTTTGGTGTGTTTTTTATGCCTCACAGTGTATTTGTATTCGTCACAGAAAAAATGCTGGCAGAGTATTCAGTGGAATTACAGCTTTTACATTACGTCCCAACTTAAGCCAAAAGCTGCTTTAAAACTGAAAAAAACATGAAAGCAAAATACGTACGGATCGAACGTGTTGATGCAATGACGGGAATGATGTCGACTGGACAACAATGTTGAGATAAGCAGCAACCATTGCATGCAGCGCACACTTGTGAGTGATGGGCAGCTGTGACTTCACTGTGCTACTCTACACAAGACATTAAACACAACATCCAACATGTACTCACCTAGCCGAAGCAGATATAAATACTGCTCAGCCATCTTTACCAATGACTGCTGATGTCTAGCCAAAACTGCCAAAATGCTCCTATATACACCGTGGTCCATAAAAAACGTGCCAGTTTTATTTTTTGAATAGCTCCATGCAGTATGAGCCGATTTAAATAATCAGGGTGGCCACTCTCCAGTCATGATCATATTCCCTGACTTTTCCAGACATTTTAAGGGAACATAGATGGAGTATTGCCCCTCACAACAGTAACAACAATTGGCAACAATGTTAATTATTTTCCAGAGAATTAACTGACCAAATTTAGTGCAGTTTAAACAATAAAGGCAAAGAAAAGCGGCTTACTGGCACAGCAAATTTAAAAGTATGGGAGTACAAGTCTGCAAGCGAAACGAGCAGAAAAAAATGGAGTTCATCGCAAATATTCAACTAGTAATGAACAGTTTTGGGACACTTTTCCAGACAAGATTTTTTCCCTGACATTTCCCTGACATGTTTCAAATTCCCTGACATTTCCAGGTTTTCCAGACAAGTGGTCACCCTGAATAATTTTTGGCATGCAACATCAAAAAAAACTTCATGCAAATGACTGTAGTTTTGACCAATTCACTTTAATACTGTTGCTACACTACCTTGCGTTGAGCCTGCTGTTTGGAAGTAATCTCAACGTTTGCCACTTGCATTCGTGCTGGAGGAAAACATTTTGAGTACATGGTGTAATAAAAAGGATGTGATGTGACATGTGTGACTTTTTGAGATACAAAGTTGCAAATCCTGTTTCTTGCTTTTCAGTTAATCATTTCTGAGCCAAAGCATGCGCTATCCAGTATGAATTCATTGTTGTAAATCGCCAGACTACGACTTGTGCATTTCACAAGGTAGTGTACCGACAGTATGAAAGTGAGGTGGCCAAAACCGCAGTCACTTGCGCCAATCTTTCCTGATGTCGCGTGCCAAAAAAATTACTAAAATCGGCCAATGTTTCATGAAGCTATTCAGAAAAAAAGTGTAACGTTTTTATGGACCGTGGTGTATTTGTATCCAGACATACCATTTCCTATTGTTTTACTATACTCTGAATGAATTCATGTAATACTTACAGAAATGCTTTCAAGACAATGGAGAGTAATTATTCATATGATAAAATAATCTATAACTTTGAATCTTCGATGGCACACATACAACATACTAAAACAGCCACTAAACTATTCTAACTAGAATACTTATAAGAATTGTAGTAATTGATCAGATTCATTATGACTTTATAGCAAAAAAGGCTGGCATATTCTGTCCAATGCGTAAACAAACACTTGTAAAAAAAGAAGCACATCCACAGTTGGTTGTCAACTTACAAAATGTCTTATAGTCACGATGACACAATCAAAAATTGCAAAAATTCATGCTTACTCCTAAATTTCACGCTAAGGAGTCAACTCAACCAGCGGAAAATCAAATGATAAATAACAGCCCAATGGCAACATGGCAACTATAAAAGTGGCTAACAACTAAAGCCGTTAAGATCAAAAACCTGCCACACTACATCATCAGTTGCTGCGGCAGCAATACATGAGCTGATAAACCTGTATCTCAAGGGCCAGCCGGAAAATATCAAGGATAACTTCATCAGCACCGAGCTCCAGGAACAATAACACCATCGTGGCGTAGACGGTCTCGAAGTTGTCCACCTTGTTGTTGGAAACGAGCAGCGTGTCGTGTATATGCCAGCAAAACAGAGGTCCATTCTTCTTCATGAACACAACGTCTTGCCGAGGCATCTTCTCTACTGTCAGATCCAACTCGGAAATGTCCGACGGCAACCTGCAGCAAATATACAATCACTGCCAATATTTACCGATGTCCTGTAGTCATGGCTTACTCTTATGCTATTCTATAAACACTTATCCAGTCTCTAAATGTGCGCTCAAGGCATGTGCTATATCTTTATAACCATCCATGAAAATCCATTTATCTAACCTACAACTATCACTAAGCTACTTTTAAAGCTGACAAAGAGCGTATAAAAACTGCTGACGATAATCGTGTACATTATTATAAATAGCAAAAACTGTAAACAAGCCATAGAGTAACAATGCCTAAAGACAACATTACCAGGTTCATACACTCAACATGACGTTAAAGTAAACAACAATTATTGCTGATGAAAACAGTTCAACAAGAAATTTGAGCTAATGCTCACGAGATGCGCGAAAGCTTATAGCAGTTCTGGTTCAGTATTTTAGCTGAAAATTGAAGTTTTCATGCTAAATTAATATACAAATACCAAATTCTCTATCTGGATCGCATAACGGTAGTTCCGTTGTACCACCTTGTGAATGATATAGACTTGTGTCGCTGCTGTCGCAGCCCGAAATCGCCAAAAAAATCCATAAAACCTCCTATTTTGGCGTTCAAAATCATTCAAGGTAATAAAAATAATAACAATAATCTGACTTGTAAAGCGCCAGTATGTGCTAAAAAAGGACTTCAGTGGTGCTGGCGGTCACTGAATTCGGCGCCAATCGAGAGACAGTGTACAACTTCCTATTAGTGATTAATAGTAACCTAGGCCCTATCTCGCACCGTTACCGAGATACAGAGAGTTATTGGCCAAAAATCACAAATTTTGCCCACCCCCCTCTCATTTAGCGCCCTCATTCAAGGTGACCTCCTTCTAATTTATGGAAAAGCTTTACGGTTCCTGAAACTAGAGTCTTCCAGGCAGCGAATGGTGAGAATTTGGTGATTCTAGCTTTCACTGTCTTTGAGTGATCCACCCGTGTGACAGACAGACAGTCAGACAGACAGACAGACAGAATTGCGACGGCTAAGATGCGCTGAAAGCAGTAGCTGCTTTCGCGCATAAAAACAGTCTAAAAATACTTAAAATGAGGTAGCAGTGCCACGAAACAATATGCGTTTACAGCATGCTCCTAAATGTTCACATCAGAAAGTTAGCTCAAACAGCGGGTTTTTACAAACAACATGTTTTTACCCCATACAACAACTGCTGCTCCAATATATATCAACTTTTCTCACCGAAAACTGATTACAATAATGAAGAGGCTACAAGCTAACTGGATAGTCAATACAAACCTGACAGTTTTTAGCTTATCGAGATTGTTGTGACGATCGAGGAGACTATGCAGGATCTCTTGCACTATACGCCGAGTGGCGGCATCCCGACTGGACGTCATGCGCAGCAATGGTTCGACAAACGCTGACGGGAATGCGTTTGACATCAGAACAGTCTTGTACCTTGTTGCCACCTAGACCAGCAAAACGCACATCAATAATACACACTATCACCTTAAAGGTCCATGAACACCAAAATTAACATATATATATATTTAATCAATTTCCTGAAAAGGCATAATTTCCTGATAATTTTGGCACTAATATCGGTGCCCAGCATTTTGTTAACACAAAGAAACTTACATTTAAAGATGACAATTTACAGACAATATGCAAAAAACATGCCGATCTAATATAGCACAATGACATCAGCATGATCTTGTACCGTGTTGCTACCTACACCAGCAAAATGCACGTCAACAATACAGACTACTGCCTTAAAGGTCCATGGACACCAAAATCAACATCTATATATATTTTTTCATTTTCCTAAAAGGGCACAATTTTCTGATAATTTTGGCAGCAATATCGGTGCCAGCGTTTTGTCAACACGGAGAAACATACACTTGAAGTCAACGATTTACAGACATGATGAAAAGAACATACCGCCCTGACGTCATACCCTGGTGACGTCATCGGTGCAGCCCATCAACATTATGAATAGTTAATGGCCTAGCCTTAATGACGTCACTGGCTAGGCCATTAATATTCATGACGTCTGTGGGCTATGCTGATGACATCACAGGTTGTGCCTACTTGACTGGAATTTTTTGCATAACATAACTTAATGCCACATTTCGTTTGAAATCGCACATGAATTCAATATATTTATAATGCTCAAATCGACATATTATATAGGTGCTGTTAAATGTATAATTTAAATCTACATAAATTGCACGAGCGAGTTTGATCATGGACATTTAAGTTCAAGACCTTCAAAATCAAAAATGTTCAGCGGACGCTTCCGGACAACTGCTAAAAACATTCCTGTTCTCGCAGTATCACCGTGTCCAGCATATTAAAGGTTTTTTTTGCAAAAATGCACTATAAAAGTCTACTTCTGATACAGCACAATGACATCAACCAAAAGCGATTTTTCACAAGATTAATATATGACAAAAATTAAAATATAAGCCAACCTTTAATAAAGACTTAAGCAGCATTGTTTGTAGCACTACCTCGGTGTTATTCCTGACAAAAGGAACAACACAATAGCAGTATGTATGTTATTCGACGGAAATGCAGCATTAGTGATTAGCAAGTCCAGAAAATTCATTTAAATAATCCAGCAAAACAATTCAGCAAATTCATAGAAAGCACAGCAGCAAACACTATGCACACCTGTCAGATTATCTAACTGCCCAATGTAGAGATCTCACGAAGAACTATACACATATTAAAGTGAAGTCAATATGTTGAATAAATGAGAAAATAACAGAATAAAAGATAATATTGCTTCAAAATGCTGAGCATTAAAACGAACATTCAAGCAAGAGATATCACTTTGTACAAACTATGATGTTACCTTTGTGAGCTTTCCGAAGGAAGTTGCACTTTACCCATGACAAACACCATAATTTCAATCTTTTGATAATCTGGCAGATGATTTGCAAATTCTCCTGAATAAAAAAACATTTTATCGATTGCCATATCATAATTGTAATATAAAACGTACTGTTAACAGAAGATCACAGTAAAGTTCAGAAACCTTGCCAAACAGAAAACTCCTCAAATCATAGTGGCTTGGTGGCTCGACGGTTAAAGCATTGGACACGAGACCGAAATGTCCATGGTTCAATCCCCAGCAGGTGCACTACGAAGTAACAACTTTGGGCAAGTTGTTCACACCTTCGTGCCTGTGTAGGTGCAAGTGTCTTGTGGTTAGTATTAACTCGTAACTTTCAGGTTGTGGTTTGATTCTCACTGCTGTCATTTGCAAGTAACCTTGAGCAAGTTGCTAACATACTGTGTGCTCAAATCAACTCAGCCTCCTACCCTCTGTAGGACAGAAAATGAGTAATAGTTTACGGGCTATGGAGTGAAGGCCTAGTGTGGCTGATTAGGGGAGTGGTATGTCTGCTAGCTGCAAACCACGAGTCCAATTATTCGTTAACTCGAGTTTGGATGGCTGCATAGTGCGCTGTGGTATTATTAGCTCATGCCAATCAGCTGCCACTTGCACTTCTGGCCACAAGTTCGTCTCATGTCAGAAGCACGACAGAAAGTTCTAAACTTTACCTTTACCTTTCAAGATTTGAAACTAAATCATTCTGTTGGCAAAATAATGAAAACTGCAAACATTTTTGTTGAAATCGATACATGAGCACTGTAATTAGCACGCAGGTCAAAAGTTTTCATCACCACAACTACAATAATAAATTCTACAAAAAATTTTTACAATTAAACAGATCACGATTAGTCTCTATAACAGGAGAAACAGTTGACTAACCGACAGTGCTAACAATGGCTTCTTGGAAGTTGCGTTCATCGTGCGCTTTGACGCCACTGCTTGGAGCATTCTCAACAGACAGTCGGAGATGCCGCAGCAGTGTGTTAAATACCTCCAACACAGATGGGCCTATGCACAAGGCAACCCCAAAAAACCTCTATACCACAGATGATGCTATAATCAAACAAAGCATGCAATGTAATGCATTAATAAACTGAGTGTACAGTTCGCACTTCGACATTTCCGAGGAAATGGCATGAGATGTAAAAAAAAATCTTGCACTGGCAATAATTAAGAAAATCCAGCTTAACCATCACAGTGACCAGAGAAAATTAGCCAATCTAAGACAAGCCATAAGTAATATTAATAATGACGGTACCACAAACGTAAATTTTGTGAAATAGATAAAATTCGTGTTCAGCATCATGCTATGAACAACTCGTTCTTTCAGTCACAAGGCAACTGTCTTCTGAGGTCTGCTCAATGGCATGTATAAGACAAAGCTGAAAGCTGTAATAATGAAAATGAAACTATTTTCTCCAACAAAAATAGAACAGTAATTGCTATGGTAATCACTACTTCGAACAAGAAATCTGAGCTAATGCTCATGAGATGCGCGAGAGCCTATAGCAGTTCCTGTTCGCAGGTAATTTTGGTCTATCTCCATCAATTTCATCGCAATTCAATCTTTTGCAGCCAAAAATCGCCAAAAAATCACTAAAACCCCTTATTTTTAGATTTCAAGGTCAATCAAGGTCATCAATGTTGACAATCCTAAGAAGCAAGTTGTGTCAGGAATATTCGTACCAAAAATTATCATAACCTGATAATTGGTTTTCAAGTTACAGTCGAAAATGTCGGGAGTGCTTTTTTGAGACACAGTGTAAAAATATTCATTAGTTGTAAACATAATTCTAATGACGATGTAAGATGTGTGACAAAAATGACAAAAAAACACGCACCAATAGATCCTCCGGCGGCAATAAGAACCGTCACCGAGAGAACATCGATGATGCTGACTTTGATCTGAGCTTCTTTCCTGCTGTTCTCATCCAAATGATTCATCAACATCTGAACTACGATGTATCCATATTGAGCCTGATCAACGCAACAATCGGTCGTTTCAACAAACATCCATAAATACACATCATCCAGTTCACTCATATTCTGAAAGAGTTTAAATGGGTGCGTATAGCTTTTATGGGAAACCCGCTGCTGAAATGCTACTGAGCATCAGCTGCCATACGGGATCACACCTACCAACCAAAATAGGCGAGCGCTTAAATGCAGCTGACACCTATCGACATACCTTAACTCCAGCTAAACAGACTGAGGCCAGTACATGATTTACCCACCCCAGACCATGTTAACAGCTGCTCAATGAATGCACCTAAGTCTTGATGAAAAACTCATTATTTCCAGTATGAATTAAGACCGGTAACTGTTACATATGATTATGACTGTCCACCAGCACCTCTGAAGTCTTTTGACATAATGGCATCACATAGGCTAACTTATTATTATTATTATTATTATTATTATAAACATCCCATGCCAGTTAGTCAAGCAAACAAAAGACTTGCTATGCATATATGCAACACTGTTTTTGCACAGACATTCAGCATTAAGGGACGACTCTGTGGCCCATGCCAACCACGCAATGACAACGATGAATGCTGTTCCAAAACTAATTAACAACAACAAACTCTTAAACAGTGAAAAAAGTCCTAAAAATCCTACTTACAAAAAAATCTAATTTAATTTGTGACTCAGCAGGAATCAACTTAGAAGAATAGTCAGAACTAATAAATTGACATAGAGAACATGCTGCAAGCCATATTATGATAAATGTTCAGTCTCTCATACAAACTACATGAAATTCACATAACTGACCTGAACAGAATACATGATAACCTTAAAACACCGAACAGCGAATCCATCAGGAACCCAGAGGCTGTGGTTATCCAAATGCCTATCACACACACAGAGTTCTTATCACCAAATTAAATGTCATTCACGAACGAAATACCACAGTGATAAAAATTTTAAAAAACCAAGTAACAACTAGATGAAGATGTTGCAGAGCAAAAACTAATAACTTGACAATAGGGTTGAAATACCTGGGCTTTTGGGTGGTAAACCCACCAAAAAACCAACCAAAAACCCATCTAAAACTTAGTCCAACTTTAGCTTCCTGTTCCACTGATAATAAATGTTTTATGATGGTTAAATTTTAAAAACTGTCAACTTAGCAATTTTTTTTAACATTCACTTGATATGGACAGTATCTCACGTAACCACAAAAACTATCAAGTTTGGAATTTGTTAAAAACCTAAGTACAACCCTTAAAAATCCATCGGGTTGGGCTTCTTTTCAATCCTGCTTGACAACATTGCAAAAAACTTACACAAGCACGGGGCGTATAACGGCATTTATGTTGCCGTACGATGCTCGACAGATGAGATCACGGAAAACAGTCTCAGCAACATTTGCTGGATTACCGTCATCTTTAGGACTCTCCGGCTCCTTGTGAAAATCGCTATCAAACAGAAGCAAACACAAATAACTGCTTAATTTTGTACCAAATACAAAGCCATATAAAAATTAGTGCTGGTAAGATTACAATGTTCTAATGGATTATCTCCAGAATTTAATCAAAATTTGTCGGCAGACAGAATAACCACAAAAAATGCATAATTCAACCACCTGTTGTTGTCATCTTTTGCAAACAAAATGTGAAATCGAAAAAGTGATGATGCTGCAGTAGCTTACATAAACTGTGCAGTCAAAAGTCGAAACTCACAAGTGTTAAGCTATACAATGATCATGCCCTATGAAAAATAAAAGTAGAAATCTTATAAACATTCATCATCAGTCATTTTAGGCTGTTAAAGAATCTAAAAGTTTAATCAAATTCTAATCAATCCACAAAAATAAACTGATTAATTTTTTAATGATTTATCAATTAATTAATCGTTAATTAAATGTTGAACGTTGCCTACATCTGTGCTCCTTGCTCCTAAAAATGTAAAAAAACTGACTCAGACCAACACAACATTTGCAGCCCGCGCAGTCTGGAACTCACTACCCTCTAGCATCTGTAGTTCTACCTCAGCAGACACTTTCCATCGCCTCCTTAAAACTCACTGCTTCCAGCAGGCCTACTGCTCCCCCTAGCAGCTCAGCCAAATGCCTCTGATTCGGCCACTGGCTGACATTGCCCCTCTAAATATGCACTTACTTACTTACATAATACTGTCATATATGTGCAAGTTTTAGCACTTGCCATAATGGCAAATTTTTGAGGAAAATAAAACAGGAGTCAAACGATACAACCATACCCAGCATCCTGCATGTTGAACAGGAGAGATGGAATGATTTTGTCCATGTGCACCGGCTTCCAGATATTACACTGCAAGTCGTCCGTGACAGTCTTACGAACAACGCCCTGGAGACCATGTAAGCCGGCCAGCCGCAGCCTAAACAACACACAAAGTAACTCGCTCAAAACACTCAGACATAATGCACAACTGACGCTGAATCACAGGATAATGATCTAGTGCAATAACGAAGTGTTGCATTTCAACATTACGCCACAGTTGACTGTAGCCTCTGTGCTGTGGGTTGGCCCGCCATTCCGAACAACCGCCATTCCGAAAGACTGATACAGTTGGCATAGTTAGCACATTAGACTTGTATTGATGTGCTATACAAATGCATTTTAGATTAGATTAGATAGGTAGAAATAGGGTTAGAAATAGGGTTCGGGTTAGCTTAGAGTTTAATAAACATGGTTTCGTCGTCACCTAAAGCAGGTGTTTTGGTGGCCCCTCAAAATGGCAGCCCTTTGGAATGGAAGACCCAAATCCCGTATTGCACCAAACACACGCAAACATGCATCTTTACATCGAAGATTCCAGCAATTAACTGTTTTTGCCAAATCATAGTCAATTTTCAAGACATAAGCTTTACCTGCTGCACTGATTACACGAATAATAATCCAAACATACTTGCAGAAGCCATTAGTAAACAGAAAATTTGAGCTAATGCTCACGGGATGCGTGAAAGCCTATAGCAGTTCCTACCCGCAGGCAGTCACCCATTGCAGTACTAACCGGACCCGGCGTAGAGTAACTTCGTTTCAGCCGAAACGCGTTAACAACTACGCCACGCCACCAACGGCGCCGCCTTGTGAATGATATAGACTTGTCCAGGCCGAAAGCGCCAAAAAAATCCATAAAACCCTCTATTTTGGCATTCAAGGTCATCCAAGGTCATTGAATTCGGCGCCAATCGAAAGCCAGTAATCCAGTATACGATTTCCTATTAGTGATTAATAGTAACCTAGACCTTATCTCACACTGTTACTGAGATACAGCAAGTTAATGGCCAAAAATCACAAATTTTGCCTACCCCCTCTCATTTAGTGCCCTCATTCGGGGTGACCCCCTTCGAATTTATCGAAAAGGTTTACGGTTCCTGAAACTAGAGTCTTCCAGGCAGCCAACGGTGAAGATTTAGTGATTCTAGCTTGCACCGTTTTTGACTGATCCACCCGTGTGACAGACGGACAGACAAATGGACGGACAGAATTGCGATGGCTAAGACGCGCTGAAAGCAGTAGCTGCTTTCGCGCGTAAAAATGCAACTGCATGAACCACTAAAATTTTAGTGGCGACAACTTTTAGTGGCAACTTGGTCTTGTAGAAGTAGGGTTTCAGACTTACTACTTGGATGGGTGACTGTTGGCAGACATATGAACCATCCAGATATATAACCAACACCAAGGTCAACTCAGCTTTTCATCCCTTTGGGATAGGTAAATTGAGTACCAGCTTGTCTGGCTGGAGGCTGTGTCAAGTGGCAGCTAACATGGTGTAATCCCATATGGCAGGTGATTCTCTGTAGCTCTGTGACAAAATTTCCTATTGAGAGCTATCCACCACCTTTACCTTTCACCTTTATAAAAACACCGACGAATTTTAGAATGCATAACATACATACAAATGTATGGTGAATGCAATGGCACCAAGTGAACAGATGTGGGAAGAAATTATCGCTACATTTACTGCTTTCATTTTCAGCTATATTTCAGTATCTGCAAAAACACTAAAAGATCTATCATTATTGCAATCTTAGCTTTAGTTGTCTCATTCTCCAGAGTTACTGAATGTTATATGATCAGGTACTAAATAATATATTGATGGAAATAGTTGGAAAAGTGCTCCAACTAAGCCAAACGCCATTCCTGTTACCCAACCATATCAAACAACTCAATGGTTGAATTTAGCAGCCCAGAAAAGGTGCCCACAGGCCAATCTTAATGATTCTTTATATAACTGGGCAACCGTCAAACGAACAACTAACACTCACTAGCACTGATGCTAACAACTTCATATGGGCATGCAACATTAAGAGCGTACACATGGTTTGCACCATCACGGCTAACATCCAGGCTAACATCCAACAGTTGGCACAACCTTCAACACATTTTGCCAGTTGGTCATTTACGATATAGGTATGTTACAGCATAGCTATAAACAACCAGCGCTGTTATAATCAATCGCTGTCATATTCTCAATCGTAGCTCACTTTTTCAGCCAACCTCAGGAAATTATCAAATTGATCCATTATGAATCTGGACACAGGTAAACACTGAACAAGCCTAGAACACAAATATCTACCAATCACACTGCAAGCAGACACAGCAGTGACTGGGCGCTAGTTCTATGCCACCACACGTACACATATACACACCACACACGTACAGGGTGGCACGTAAATAGCAAAACATGTGTGCTTTATATACAGGGTGTTTAAAAAAACAACACAAAGTTTATGGCACCCGTAATCCCGTATGTCACAGAGTCATGCAGTTTTGAACAAATTCTTTATGTGACAAAAGTCGATGTTTGAATACAGCAGACGAGCTATTCAAAAAACAGTATTAACCTCAACATCTTCATTCTTTAAGACACTCTGCGCCAAATCCCATTTTTACGCGCGAAAGCAGAATGCTTCGCGCGTCTTTGCCATCGTCTGGGCGTCCGTCTGTCTGTCCGTCCGTCCGTCCGTCACACTCGTGAACTGTATCAAAACGGTGCAAGCTAGGATCACGAAATCTTCACCGTGGACTGCCCCAAGGTCTCTAGTTTATCGCGACAAAATTTCGTGCCACTGGGTGCAGGGG
>Ga0209367_1008591_pt1 | contig 13952 bp, 5 predicted proteins | sample WorMetLIZISLAND2_FD_187412 | JGI IMG/M metagenome (GOLD analysis project Ga0209367, IMG submission 187412) | Marine gutless worms symbiont microbial communities from Max Planck institute for Marine Microbiology, Germany - Olavius geniculatus... ... | reverse complement strand
ACCAAAAATTACAACTCTATCTTATACACAGCCAAAGTTATGACCGTTTAAAGAATTGCTTAATTTTCCCCATAGGCGCCATTGTAATTTTTTCGATTTTTGCGAATAAATACGTTAAATGTTAATTTCAAATTTTTTAACCCCCAAAAGGCACATCCTTGCGCGAGACCGCGTCGTTTGAGCCATCGCGCGCAAAAATCCGGATATATGGATAGCTATAAAAATTTTTGCGTATATTTCACCCATTTGCCGGGAAGCCCCCTTAGGGGGATTTGCATAAAATTTTGCATGACGGGTCCCCTCGCCGACGTAATCAACCGAATTTTATCTTAATCGGGTCAGGGGTTTTGATTCTGTGGGGGGTCGAATTTTTGGCTTTCCCATAAGAAAGAGAAGTCGCCGTTAACACAGGGCTTGAACTACCGTTCAGCCTGTGATACACATTATGTCAAAATGTTGATTATTTGTGGTCTCGTATTAGTCTATCACTTAGTTATTAAGCGCTGAGTTAATTTCACCGATTGATGCATTGTGTTATGTGAAACGCGATGCATATGCCAAGGCCATTCATTTGTGAAAATTTTAACTTTACTACAGACTCCATAGTTGGATATTGTTTGGCTTTTGTCGTCACATGAACGCTGTTGGCGAGTGTCAGTCGACAGCGAACTTATAACAAAATAAAAGTATGTTACTTATTACTTATTATGAGTTGGACAAATAGACCAACCATAAAGGTTAACCCAGCCTTCCATTCCTTTGAGGTAGGTAAATCGAGTACCGGCCAGCTCGACTGGGATTAAAAAGGACGGAGCGCATTCACCTGTGGCACGTAGCAGGTGACCAAATACGGTGTGATCGAATATGGCAGGTGACGTTTCGTAGCGCTGCAATTGGTTTTTATTCCGCCTTTAGCCATTTTAGTGCTTATGGTAAAATCACCTGACAACTGGTGGTAAACTACAGGAGCGTGACAGTCAGCACTCGGGCGGCGACGGTTCAAACGCTGACAGCGGGCGCGGTCACAGCTGCTGCACCGAGGACGACGAGCAACAACTACAGCGAGCCAGTCTGAGTGCGAGAGCCTCGAGACTTGTTCCACCTCCACCACCAAGACTCAGCGCTGGCCACAACACGCTGCCACCACGCCAGGTGCTTCCAGCACACACGGACGCCGCCAGACTGAGGACCTTCAGTGCCCAGCCCGCCGACTGCGCCTATCTACACAAGTACTTCACGTCTTCCAGGTCATCTGCTGCTGTTCCCGCTAAGCCATCCAACTCTAATCCGACATCACCGGCCGCCGGCGGAGGATGCCCGGTTCACAACGGCGGACCATCGGTCGTATGGACCTCCGCCAACTGCAACGGCGGTCTTGTAGTCTGATGTAGGCCCTATAACTTCCTAACGCCCGTACAGAGCGACGTAACTAAACTGAACTGAACTGACACGGTTTAGTTTTTGACGAACTGGCCAATGGGTAAGCAGGTCAAGCTTATTGGTCTTTGGTTAATGCGTACGTGTGCGGAGTCGCATATGCCATCGACGCCGTTAGACGGTGTTTACTGTAATGCATTTTCGCCCATTGGTCAATTCGTCAAAAACTAAACCATGTCAGTTCAGTTCAGTTCAGTTAGATTGCTCTGTCCGCGCCTTTATTCTGCCTTGACCATGGGCGGCGGCACGCTCTGAAAAGTGGGGGAGTGAGGGTGGGGAAGTAAAGGGTGGGAAGTTTGCCTTAATGGTAGCGCCAAACAAGTTCCTGGCAGCGTGTGCCGGACGACGTCCCTAAAAGCTGGACCATTTACTGCATTTTTTTCTGAACAAATTATTTGATGTTTCAGTCAACAATTTGCAAAGTAAAATAACGTTTCGTGGCCAAAGTGGCGCGTGGCCATAGTTTGCCCAAAAGCGTTATCGCCATGACCATAGTGGCCAACTGGTGACGCCACCCTTGAGCAGTGTTGAATACACCCAATGCATATTTTTATAGCATAAACTACATGTACATCCTAGTCATCAGTACATCTACTGTATTACTGGCGTAATATGTTCGCAGTAGGCTTAAATGCTGAGGCTTTTATTTTGTGCTGTTGTGTTTAGTGATCTTTAGTAACGTTGCATTAATTAAGAACGATTTGTATTTAACTGCGTGACGGACAATACCATCATTAATATTTATGCATTAATGATAATAGGATGTATTCGATATTATTTTACAGTTTACGTGCTGTGTTTGCCGAATTTTTGTGTATTTTACAAAGCCAATTCAACTGCTACACATACGGAGTGCTGTAAAAAAGCAATCCCCTAGCAAAATTCTATGTCGTTTGCAGAGGAGGTTTAACCGTTTAAGCCACATATTTAACAAGTTTTATTACATTATTTGATTTGATTAAAAATTTTTCACTGCTTAAATTCAAAAAATGCATTTTCCAACAGCAAATACGTAATTAACTAAATTGCGATTTTGGCCCACAAATAGCATAGCTGATATTTAAATCTTACATTTATATTTGCGTACCACTCGCATGTTAGTTTTAATAATCTTTGAAATACGATGTCAATTTCGACATTGATGCTAATTGTTATGATGTCATTGTGACTTGAGGCAATTTTGTTGTTCTCTGTTAATTTTTTTACGACAGGTAAGCTGAGTAATAAAATAAAGATAAAATAATAAGGATAAGCTTTCTTTGCGGTGACTTAATGACTTGAATGTGTGACTAAAGCGATGTTAACAAAATTTGGAGATTAAGCACATCGCAGAAAGCGTTTGAACTGTTGACGAAAAGTTTTCGTCTTCATTTTATTGATTGCGTCATAAATTGATAAACCTTACTATGCAAAAGTAATATAGGATGCGACGGACTGTGACAAGTTAATGCAAAAATCTTTCTCTAAGTCAACACAACAGTTCAGGACAAATAAGACTGACATTTTTGATCGTTAATCAACCGAGGAAAGTAATTACTGCCATAGAGTTTGCAACTATTAATTGACGACTTTCGATGGGACGTGACTTGATATGAAATGATACCGACTTAACCGACCGCTTGCTTCTCTGTCAAAGTTGATCTATCGCAATTCACTGGTTGCTAAAACACCGCTCGATTGAATGCCATTAATCAGTTTGTCACCCGAGACTTGATCAATAAAGCGACGATGCAATCAATATCCGCCTAAATCAAGCGCTTAGCCGAACTGTAACTAAAATCAGTCAATCATACTGCCAAAAACGTTTTTGCACTTAAAATGTGCAAATTCACGTTTTGTTCTAGACTCGAAATATGTCATCTAGCAGCTGCATTATAGCAGGTGACATGCCAGGAAATGAGAATTATCTCACTCGAAATGTCTGCGGCATCGTTCAATACGAGCAGGCCTGCCTTTCGCGAACACAACTAAAGGTAAGTTGCGTATAATTCTAACTTAGTCTGGCATCGCTCAGATATAAATAACCTAGGAAAAAACAACATGTATATGATAAAAATGTGTGCTTTAAAAGAACACAAAAGCGAGATGGACATGGACTGGGCGATTATCAATAAACTCAATCAGTTAACCTGTTTCTGTCCAGTCCAGTGATTTGATTGTACTCAGATGTCGCATCATTAAATGAAGGAAAAAAAACAAAAGAACGATGTTAAGATGCATTTCGTTGTTGCTCCGATGATCGATCAGTTAAACACGCAAGCTGTCCACTGCTACTTACGTGCGGCATAAATAATGAACAGGAGCATTTCATCACGTTTAACTGTTCGTGACAGCGATAAACTAGGCTACCTGCTTTTTGACTAAATGACAGTGATGTTTTAGCCTACTGTTTTAAAGAAACCTGATTTAAGTTTTTTAAAATTAAATTTTAATTTTCTGCGTGTAGTTTTTATGTCTGCGTGTTTTTGTTGTTTTTTAAAAAAATTCTAGTCAGAGTGCACGTCTAAGCAATTTCCGTTCACGTCATGCACAGAAAATGAGTAAAACAGAACTGAGGATACTGGCATATTGTTAACGAATGATGATTAAACATTCGTAGAAAATTTAGTAAGCTGACAGAAAAGTAATTAGACTCTTAACATAAACAGTTCTGCACGGTCATGCAGCCGACGACAACAGGCTTTCAAGTCTCACATGGTGCACTAACTTCTACAGTGTGTTCGGAAAAAAAGTAACTCCCTAGAGTAATCGTACAATAAAAATGTCAAATCTAAAGGAATGTAAATAAAATTTCGCATGATTAATTCCCAATTCCCAAATTTTGTTCAAAAAGATTATTTTAGAGCAGAGTTATTAATTGTTAAATATCGATAACAAAATATCTCCGTTACCAATATGGCGTTACATAAGTAGATCCGCGGTTATTATACAATTTTGTAACTTCAACAAAAAACATTCGATTTTAGCAAAATTATGCGTCAATAATGCGCCGTTCATTGGCAATCAAAATGTTAAATTTCAGTTAAATCCGCTGAAGCGAACAATAGTTACAGTGGTTTATGTGAGGCGACCCCAAAACACTTCAGTTTCAGGTTTTTGTACATTACGTCAGACACAAAAGACCTGAAACTGAAGTGTTTCGGGGTGACCTCACAAAAGTTGCTGTAACTATTGTTTGCTTTGGCAGATTTACTAGACATTTTGCAGTTTGATTGCTAATAATTAATGCATTGTTGATACGGAATGTTGCCAGAATCGGGTGTTTTTGTTGGAGTTACGAAAATGTACATTAACCGCAGGGTTTACTTATGTAACGCCATATTGGTAACAGTGATATTTTGTCATCAATATTCAACAATCGTAACTTCGCTCAGAAATAATATTTTTTTGGACAAAATTTGTTTATTTTTTAGCAATTTATTTGGAATTAATCGTGCAAAATTTTATTTAAATTCGTTTAAATTTGACATTTTTATTGTAAGATGTCTAGGGGTTACTTTTTTTCCGGACACAGTGTATATTATTGATTCGACGTTATATACAGGGTGCGGCAAAAGAGTAAACCCTTAAATTTTTTTCGCTGTTTTCACAGCAATCGTTTGGAATTTTAATGTGTAATTTTACAGCTTTACCTTCTACATCGAATTGCCAAATAAAATGTGATTTTGTTGAAAAACGGCAAAGTTATAAACTTTTCGACATGACGCGTACCGATTTTTCAGCATTAAAAATGTTGAAGCTACTATACCAATGCAATAACATCGTTAAAACAACACAGTTAACTACTGATCAAATGCCAGAATTCCATTGTCAGTGTAAATGTTCGAAGTGTCCACCGCCAGCTCCAAGCTCCAACACAAGCCTTCAGTCGCTTACTTAGATCTTTCACAGCCTTGTCAGGTTGCCCCAGATAACCTGAAGCCCTTCCTTGACTACGGCGATTGGTTTCGGCTTTGTTTTAAGCTTGCAGTAAGCCTCCAACATTGCGTCTTACACGCGATAGTCCACTGGGTTTATATTCGGCAAATGTAAAGGCCACTGGTCTTTTGTGACGAAATCTGGAGAGTACTGTTGGCCCGCAGCCCGTTCCGTGCGCTGTGTGTGCAGGCGCGTCGACCTGATGGAAGATGAACCCGGTGGGCAGTCGGCGCTTGCTATAAAAGAACGATAAGTAATAATTTATAAACAAAATAAATTACTGTTTACCAAAACGTCACTTCGTCGTTTTTCAACAAAATTATATTTTACTTGGCAGTTAGATGTAGAAGGTTTCACTAAATAAAGTTGTACAATTTCACATTAAAATCCCAAACGATTGCTAAGAAAACAGCAAAAAAACTTTAGGGGTCCACTTTTTATTGCCGCACCCTGTAGGGTGACACAATAGGTCGTGAACGATTTTAAATGGCAAATTCACTATGTTAAAAATATCAAATAATTATTAAACTGCTATTACCATTTAGGGAAATTTAATACAATATTGTGTGCAAAATATCACAACCGTCCGTTACTTGCTTAATTTGAGCCAATTACACAAATCACCCAAAAAGCAGTGACGTCACGCAGACAAGCACTGACTTAACTCGTGAAGAAATATTTTAGCATGATGGCACTCGTGCGCATTACATCAAAGGTTACCAGAGTGGGGTAAAGGGTAAGCTACCCCGGGCCCCGTGACGTTTGGGGGCCTGCCATCGCTCAAAAATATAAAGTACACCAGAATTTTTAAAAATTCAAAATATAGAGGCCCTGCGAGAATGTTTCCCCAGGCCCCGCTGTGACTCTCGATGGGACTAAAAGTTACAATCACATGGCTAGATGCAAATAATAAACACTGCATTCCATCTGAGGACTGGCCGTCTAATTCACTGGATTTATCGCCAATTGAAAACATTTGGAGCATTATGGCATTGGCAACAGTTGTTTATGCTGACCACGAGTCTCAGTTACTGCAAGCAACGAAGCACCGTCTCCGAAAAGCATGGAAATCGATTTCTTTGTCAACACTTCAAAATCTTATCGGTTCCATGCCTAACAAACTGACAGCAGTCATTAAAAAGAAAAAACCCATTTCACAGTAACAGTGGTGCAGACATGGACAGCGACATCGCTTGCAATTTTAACGGTGGTGTTATGTATTATAAAATTAACGTTGTATATTAGCTACGGCTCTGACATTTTATACGAAGTATTTCACTGAATATATTTACAAGGAGACGTAAACTATTGCTGGTTACTGTTACTCTTATGTTTGAAATCGAATTCGTTCACGACCTGATCGTGTCACCCTATATTACGTGATTGTCTGCTTTTTATACTGTTATTTATCGATGATGTTCCTGAAGCCAGTTAGCTAAGAGTATTACTGAACAGCTGTAGGCGTATACTTACTTTCCCACAGAAGAAAGCATTCGGCTTCTCCTTCTGTCACCGCAGCACATCAGCAACAGACCGAGAAAATTCACTCGACATAAGCTTGCGACTCAGGTGCCGCAAGTAAATCTTTTGCAGTGGGCCTGAAGGCTGGAAACATACAGTTTGTCTGCGGAATCTTGTTGCTGTGAAAGCTACTCCGTGTTCTGCCATATACACTACACTACTTATTATGAGGCCGTCTTACTAGGCCACATTAAGCGTCTTGCTTGCTCGTACGTCCGCCTCTACTTAAGTCAAAAACTGAATGCAAAAAAACTAAAGTAAGCATAAACGTTCAACGTTCACCGTGGCAGGACTAACGGCGGTGTCTCACAGACGACCAAAAGTTTCCACGACAACAAGACGCCTTCGTAAAAAGTTACGATCATTAAAAACAAATTCTGCGAATTCATTTACGACATGTCGTAAGATAATCTTACGACATCTTAAATGATAAGTTATGAAAATTTTATGACGCCTTACGACATGTCTTACGACAATGTTTGTGAATCGGGCTCCAGGTGCAAATTTGCTTCGCTTCAGTTTAAGAAAGATTTTAGTTCTAGTTTAGTTTTTAAGAATGTTTACATGTATTTTTGGTTTTAGTTTTTGTAATTAGTTGTTATTTTTGCTTTTCGTTAATTAAACTGCGTTAGTTTTAGTTTTGGGCCTATTTGCTATAAACTACTGCTTAGCAACAGTGGTGGTTTTAGGCCCGGGGCGAGGGCATAGGCCTCCAGTTTTGCTCCAGTCAAATGTCAAATGTAAATTTATATAGCGCATTGTCGTCAAAACCTCTAATGCTCCAGTCCCCCTAGTTTCGTGGCCACTTATGATTTATGGCAAGGATAACACAAATATTTGATTATTGGCGTTTCTAAATTTTAGAAAAGTGGCTAAATTTGCGGCTTCCATTGAACGTCAAAAAACCAAAAGTGCTTCAGCTTCAGGGGGCTTCGCCCTCCTGACCAGAGGCTGTGCTCCTAAACCCCACTGGGGGCTCTGCCCCCAGATCCCCGTTAAGCTCGCGGTACCGCGCTCGCCATGGGGCCGTGCTCCCCCAAATGCTGCGGGCTAGAACCGCCACTGCTTAGCAACAGTAATAGGCCTACCGTCAAATGACGATGGCGTGTTAATCTAGATTGCAAATGCAATACTTTTAAAACAAGTTTTTGTACGATGCACAATAACTGACACTCAGCACTGCTAGTAAACTTAGTCAATGAGTATGCTTTTACTATAATACGAATTATTATACTAAATGTCTCGGTGCGAATTCTCAGCTAGTAATTGATTTGTGTCAGGTTGTGTCGTACAAGTTAAACCGGCGTTGGCATTGTCAAAACTCAGCCCACATTCCGATCGCGTGAAGTTGCTAAGTAACTCGCACGTATTAATACTGCCAACACAGTTAGGTAATTGACAGATCTAATTGACAGATCAAAAAACAATCAGCGAACTCACTCAACGGCCAGAATAACAGGTTGTCGAACGCATTGTAATAACATCTTGTGATAACGCATTTTACCCGCATCTTACATAATAATTCGCTAACTTGATTTTTTCATTGAACGAGCTTTAAGCACACAAGTTAGGATATGGTTACGTCCACAATATCCAAATGTGCTGCAAATTAACAATCACCATACGATCGTAACACTAGCGTCACAAATACTTTCAAACAGAGTAACGTCGTCAAAATCATACTAACAACGGTAAACTGTGACACTGTGGCAAGAAAGCGGCAAAAAAACAACTATCCCCTTAATTTTAACTTGTCAGAAAATGTTTTTGTCAGTAAATTTTCTTGCAAAAATAGAAAATTTGGGGCTAAAAATTTATTTCAGAGATTTTAGGGCCAAAATTAAAATTTTTAGCATCCATAATCTGCTCAATCGAAAACTTGCCACTGTTTGTCGGAAAACGGTACCTTTCTGCACCCCTCCCCCGTACTTCTGGACCCACAACGCCGCTAACGGTAAAAGCAATCTAACGCACTCCGAACGATCAAAAATGTACAAACACGAGCAACAACAATTTACATCGGTTCAAACAATAAAATAAAATTCCACTAAAAGCAGTTTGCTCTCTCTACAACGCGAAGCAGCGTGTCAAGACTAGAACCGTATAAATACTATTCTAAGCTCTGCGCTTGTTACAACTAACGCAGGATGCCTAAATGAGCAAGCACTGTCTGAAAACCGAAAGACAATCTAAAGCCATCTTCTCTAAACATTATCAACATATTTATGCACAGCTGATCATTCAATAAATAACACATGCAAACATTAATTTACATCTTTATTACATGTTTTTACATCTTACATCATGTAAAAGTAAGACTATCTAATATGAAAATATTTTGCTTTCGCTATGGACTGTATAATGACAGAGAAAAAAACGGTTTGCTATACTCTACAACCAAAAAAATAACCAACGAGGTACTAAGTCAAAACAGAGATTCTTAATCTTATCCTTGTCCTGACTCTAAAAATTATTATCCATGACATTTCCAATAACACTATTGCCAGATCACGATCACTACGCCATCCGGAGCGGTGCAAGGGCATTACGAAGAAAAGTTTTGAGGTCTCGGATCTAAAATACCGAATAAATTCATCAAACACGGCAAGTACTACAACGTACGCATTCAGTCTACTTATTCAGCTAATAAGTTGAAATTTTTCTTACCGAGATAACTGGCCTCGGAGCCCAGATTTAATCCACAGCAGCCATGCTCCCTGTTAAGAACTTCTAACTAAACAGGATTGAATATCAGTTGTATGTTACTGGAGGCACCAGCTGTCGGTAGCAAAGCAAAAGATGCATAAGCAGCATTATATAGACCTACGAAGTTACAAACTATGGAGTAAATCGAAATGAATCACCAAAATATTTTCAACAGAATGAATGGAACCAAAGTACCAATAACGAAATTATATAATAAATGAAAAAATATTGGATTAACTTAGGCGTCGAATGCACGATCTAATATGCTCTTCCAATGCATACAAGAAACAACTAAAAACATCTAGCATAAAATGGGAGAATTCTCTATTTAGGTTTACAAGGTTTAGGTTTACAAAACCGCCGACAATGGACGATAGGATGCACATTCAAACGGCACGCACCATGCACGCACGAGACAGTATATTCACAGTTATATTGCTATCTTACCGTCACAATTCGTGTACCAGTCATCATAGCACAATAAAAGAACAAACACTAGTCGCTGACTAAAAACAACGTCGTAAAGTTTAACAGCACTTTTCGTACAATACCATGGACTATTCGTATGATTATTTTTATCACTTGTGGCATCTTAACAGCTGCCAGACACCGCTATACTGCTGTTATTTGAGGGAATAAATAAGTAACATTGTGACTGCAGCACTAATCCAAACTTTTCAGTTACCAAGCTAATAAATTTGATATTATGTTTACGTGGTTAAACTTACAACTCAAACTAGGCCTACATCTTGAACTTCGCAGGTTTTTTAAAAGTAAAATTAATTAAATTATTTCACTCTGGACTTTGAAGCCACAACGAGGCTCAGTCGCTTTCCGCCTTCGTGCTGCTGCGCCCTGCCGCTAAACTCTAACGGCACGAATGGTATGAACAGTCCATGGTACGAAAAGTCCATAATTCCTATTGAACATACACAATGTACACGCAATAAAATGTTCACATAAATAACGTATCACGTGATCAATGACAAACGTCAACAAAACTAGTAACTGCCGCGCGCAAAAAAAAATCAACAGCTGATATTTGCAACTATAGCTGTTGCTAGGGTCCGGTAACTATGCAGACTTGGCGTCTGGAGGTAACAGAACTGAACGAATAAAATGCCATGGCGGCTTAACGGTCGGTCATCAAGTTGCGAAGAACAACTCGTCGATCTCGTCGCAGAGTTGGTGCGGATTGACTACGACGGACGCAGCGCTGATGTCTGCAGCGGCACGCTGTGGTGGCTGACGCACACCGGAAGCAGGGGTCTCGACGTCGCGTAGTGCGGCACTCACGTCAGCGCACGAGTACGGCGTCTGGTCCATCATGGACGTCGCCGTCGTCTCCGCGCCCCAGCAGTCGCTGTCCTCCTCACCTAGCAGACGGCACGCGCTGTCGTACGCTGGCGGCTTGGCCAGCACTGGCGGGCCGCGTTGCCGGCGCGTCAACGGACTGGACGGCGAGTGTACAGCGGGGGGTTCTGCACCGCCACCGGCGTGACGCAGTGCGTCCACACACGCCGTGCTGGCGTACCTCACTGTCGGCACTTGCGCAGCATGCTGTTGTCTGCGCTCGGCGCTCCACGACGGTAGCGTCGCCGTACCACTGTAGCCGACTGGAGTCATTACAAACCCGCCGCCAGCACTACAGTCTGGTGAACTAGCACCGTTTGTGACGTCAGTCAGTGACGTCGACGCGTTGCGGCCGCTGCCTGGCCCCGGGTAGCGGCCGTACATCCGCCGCGACTGTAGCATCGATGGCGGTGTCGCACCGAACGTGCTGAGGTGGCTCTGTGCACCCGGGTGTTGGTGGTCCGAGTAGCTGTGGCCGCTGACGCAGCCTGTGTCTGGAACCACCTGGTTGCTCACGTCACTCAGCTCGTCGATCACGCTGTGCTGAGGGAGCTTGGACCGCTGTAGCGTCGTCTGACCGCTCATGTCGCCGTCTGAAATAGACAAATTACGTTTCACAATAATTAGTTCATACTTTGGTTGCATTGTTTTGACACCTCAGCTCAAGTTTCGGCTCCCATACGGTTCCAGCCACTATTACCATCAATGCTAACAACGCCACCAGCAACAACATGACAAACTCGTTAGTCTACCATTGTAGTCGCCTAACCATATACGGCTTCTATTTAATATGCAGTTAATCTGCAGTTACTCATCTCTTATTGTTAGTATGCTATCAGCCTCCTATTACTGTGATGCTGAGTCTAGGTATCAACACTGTGGTGAACTTTCTTTTGCCCAATCTCATTCCGGATCCAAACATTTTGAGGGAAGGGCCACAAAGGCCCAGATGGCCAGAAAGACGCCGGCAGAGCCGAGAAGGGGAGAAGGTTTAGTTAGGGAGAGGTAGTGAGCCTATTACCACCAGCTGGGGAATTTGGGGAATCCACCAGTGTACGAATATAACGACTGCCAAGTTCTACAGAAGCAATGAAAATCTACTCGCCAGCTGGTGCCACGTCTCAGTCACTCGCACTTGCTGCAAAATCACGTCTGGTATATATGCATTGTAGGTCGTAACGACGTAGGCCTATATCTGGCGAACACAAAGAATAAAAGTTGATTTAGTGTTCACAGAGGTTTGCACCCTCTGAGTGCCCATCTAGGTCTAATACGGATAATACGGATGCTGACCTCGTGTTGCTGTAGCCAATAATCTGGTTCTGGCACTTTCACCCTCTTCGCTGGGACCTCGGCCGCTGTCCGTGTTTGAACCGTCTCCAGAATGATCACTGTCTGTTTCGTTAGGATCGCGCTGTAGCGCCTTCAGAAGCCGGTTTACCTGCTTGCACAGTGCATACGTCATCAACAACTTAACTCCCAACAGACGCACAATATGTTAGAAACAGACTAATCACGAACAGTGTTAGTGTAAAACATTAATGTTAATGTAAAAAGTACAGTCGGCCTTGCGCGCGCGATCCGATGCTAATGACTCGGCAACAATTAGTCAATCAAATCAATAAATCAATAATCAGTAAGGCAATCAAGCAATCAAAATGTTTTCATAAATATCAGGTAAAAGACTGCAACCGACTAAAAAGTTACATGATGTATTAAAAGCAATCAAAGCAGCAGCAAATGCAAAATGAAATAAAAAGTCAGTATGAGTCCTTAAACAACAAACACGTTAAAATATTACAGCTAAGACAAGAAGTAATTTTGAGTTGTGGCTCCTTAGCATACATCTGATTATATTATACGAGATGCAAAGTGGCTACTATAAATAGGGCCTACTGTTCCACAGAAATCGTTCACAAATTTCATACACGACTATAGAAGCGGCGTAATTATAAGCAATGATTACAAGTACCTCGATGTCTCGGTTCTGTATGACAACAGGTCTCGGGGCTGTTGAGTTGCTGAAGTCGGCGCAGTTATTGGCACGTTTGACGCAGTTGGTCATAAGCCCGGGACGTCGCGTGTCCGTGCAGCCGTTCACCGCTGACGACGTATCCGTCAACAGAGAACTACACGCCTGAGGGTTCTGCACTCACATCCACGACATAATTTGACATCATTATCATTTATTCTTATTCATTATTAATTACGTTGTAAGGAAACGTTTTACATTTCCAAGGAGCTAGATACAAAAGGTGTAATCGAAGTGTAATGAGGAGAGGTTCGTATATGCGCAACAAAATACAACTGAACTGTAAAGCAATTTATTTTGTCGTGTTACAGCATATGACAATCTTTTATTCACCAACATTGGTAGCACAACAAAAAAGAAAAAAAAATAGATGAAAATTAGGAACTACATAAATAATAGTAATTAATAACGATTAGATACAATACATAAATAATAATAATTAATAATAATTAGTAGAAAGAATTGTCCGGGCAAGTACACACAAATCAGACAATTGAACATTACAAATTAACGTTAAGCTTGCGCGATAATTTCTCTGTGCGCTCACTCGGTAACTCAAAACTAAAATATTGCCTGCATTCATCAACTATAGACAAATTATTAGTACACAAAAGTTTCATTAACAGTCTATACACACAAAAGTCCAATGATTGTATGTCTGCTTTGTTTAGATGACAAGCCTCTAAACCATAAAGTAATATCGGTATACAATTGGCATTAACCAAATGCAACGCTACTTCAACAGAGGCCGTGCTTAAGACTTTGCCAAAAATTGCATTTACCGCACGATAAAACGAGCGTTTAGAATAGGTTAACGAGCACTTGAAACGTCGACTTTTAGTTATGAAGACGCCAAGGTAGCGTATCTCGTCTACCCAGGGTAATACACGGCCACTACTAGTAACAATATTTGCACAAACAGCATCATAGCGGGGCCCTATACGAAGACAACACGTTTTTCTGACATTTATACACATATCTAGCC
>Ga0209367_1008590_pt1 | contig 13952 bp, 9 predicted proteins | sample WorMetLIZISLAND2_FD_187412 | JGI IMG/M metagenome (GOLD analysis project Ga0209367, IMG submission 187412) | Marine gutless worms symbiont microbial communities from Max Planck institute for Marine Microbiology, Germany - Olavius geniculatus... ... | reverse complement strand
GATATCTCTTACACAGACCGAGTTATAGCCAATTTTGTCCCAAATTTCGTTGCCATGGAAACCAGGGAGGGTCCGGGGTAAAATTAAATAACACCGTTAGATTGGCCATCCCCGAAAACCATACCTAGAACCAAAAATTACGACTCTATCTTATACACAGCCAAAGTTATGACCGTTGAAAGAATTGCTTAATTTTCCCCATAGGCGCCATTGTAATTTTTTTGAATTTTTTGAATAAATACGTTAAATATTAATTAAAAATTTTTTGACCCCAAAAAGGCACATCCTTGCGCGAGACTGCGTTGTTTGAGCCATTGCGTGCAAAAATCGGCCGAAGGGTCTGACCTGTAGGTGAGTTTCTGAAAAAAAGGTATATAGCTAGAAAAATTTTTACGTATATTTCACCCATTTGCCGGGAAGCCCCCCTGGAAGGATTTGCATAAAATTTTGCGTGACGGGTCCCCTCGTCGACGTAATCAACCGTGCCAAATTTTATCTCAATCAGATCATAGGTTTTGATTCTGTGGGGGGTCGAATTTTTGGCTTTCCCATAAGAAAGAGAAGTCGCCGTTAACACAGGGCTTGAACCACCGTTCAGCCTGTGATTAAATACGGCGACGTTGCCAATGAGATCATCCCGTAACGAACAGCTTGCCATTATTGTTTCTTTGTGGTGAAAAAGACTTGATGCAACTCAGATTCATTCTGAAATGTATCCAGTAGATGGCGACAAATGTTTTATGAAGCCAACAGTACATGTTTGGTGTAGGAAAATGTTAGGTGTCAGATATTTGTGTCGGATACCGAGGTGCAGTCGTTCATCAGTGCTTTAAACAGCAGCCAGCGTCATTCTTTGTATTAGGCATTCAGAAACTTGTTGACATATGGGACAAATGTTTCAACGAATTCCAATGATATGTTGAAAAATGAAATGCTATTGTTTAGCATTTAAAAAGGAGACATTAATTTAAGTTTATTTGTCTTTTTTCTCACTCCTGTATGCTGTTTGATGTGTTTGTCACTTGTTAACGGTGATAAATTACTGGCGGGGAAAATGATACACATATACACTGTGTTCCATCAACAGGTGATGTCACAATAATGATGTCATCATTCACAAAATTTCCCCATGTGTTCGGAAAGAAATTCCCTACAAAACGTATATTTCAGATTTTATCTATTTTAAGAATAATTGGAATGGTGCTATTTTGTTAAATTATTTATCGAACGACCCTCGTTAATAATCGAGTTAACTGTTTTTTATGGAACAGAGTCTATAGTTTTGTTTTTCTTTCTGAACTACAAGCATTGAGCTCTGCAGTAAGCAAATGAACTGAACTGATGTTTAGTCCAGTTTGGTTTCCAAAGTGTGCTGGGTAACTTCAGTGCAGTACCATAAAGTTTATTTAATTGGTATGGGCATTTTTAGGAGTCAAGTTGTGGTTGCAAGTATGGTTGTATACTGGTATGATTTGTGTTAACACGTACTACGTAACTCGCTGGACTTTTTTTAGAACAGTGTTGTTCTGTAGTGACCAGATTTAAATACTTCTAAAAACTTGTCGTTTCTATCGGATTATAATTCTAGTCTTATTGAAAGCAGGACTTTCAAGCCCATTAGTTAACACAATTTAACACTGTCATCTGCAACTAGCCAAAGGCTACACAGTGCGGTTGTATTGTAAATGTTTTAAATTATTATTGACATGTCTCGTTAAGCTGTTGCTATTTCTGTGCTATTTATTGCTGTGAGTTTGCTATGTAATGCGCAGGAACATAGCGACTACGATGCATCTCGGTGCCACGCGTTCGTCAGTGATATATCTGATGAGAGATGTTGGTTGCCGTTTCCCAACTCAAGTCTCGATGTCATCATCTGCATCTTTGTTCTCTCCGCTATTCATCCTGACAAGTAGACTCTACACATGATCTCTGATTGTTTATTACAGAGTTCCCACACCTACTGGATAGTCCTGGATTTTTTTTTATTTTTCCCAGACTTAGAAAGTTCAGAAAATTGAAGCTTAAGGTTTTGGATAGTCTTGCAAAATGAAAATCTTCTATAGCAGTTGAATTTACTGAGGGTTCAAAATAGTCAGTGTGTAGCATTAGCATAATACTTACTGAAGTAGAATAGTGAGATGAGTTTTAAAATATTTGGTGTCCTGTGCAGTGTGCGCGTTATGAAAAACTTTGTGCATTAGATTGTGCTCTGTATGCACAGTAAGTAACTGCTGTTTGTCTTTATCTTTATATTCAAGAGTTGTTTGGCTTTGAGTAGGTCCTCAAAAGGTGTTTTGATTATCCTGGAAAGTATTGGAACAGTCCTGCAAAGTTTTGTCAGTAAAAGTGTGGGAACCGTGTTATTGGCATAATCTGAACTAATCAAGTAATCATACGGTGTACGCATTTTTTGCAGTCGTACAGAGTTGTGTCTTGGTGAGCAGCTGTGCATAGTCTGTGATCACACTCTCTCAGCCGACTGTTGTAAAAGTTATGAAAATATATGCCACATAGTGATAACAACAAAATTAAAATTAAAATATAAAAAATAGTGTTGTAAATAACACTTGACTAGTTCTTAAATATCAGCAAGATTGCTACATCCATGCAACAAATGCAGCACAGAGGATTTTACAGCAAGGTTAGTATTAAACTTGAATTTTTGTCTGAAATTTTCAGTGTCTGTTATAAAATTGCCACTTTCTCCTCTGGAAAACTCACGATGCCTCTTTGTGAGTATGTTTCCTGGCTGAGTTTGTAGGTGCTGAATAGTGAATAGATAGATAGTTATAGATATAGTATTGAAGTGCAACTGTCAGCAGTTGAAAAGATATAGCATAGTTCACAGAAACTACTCTAACAAACATGCAATAATGAACATATACATGGTGTTTCATAAAAAAGGACCCTTTTTTGTTTTTTTTCATAACTCACTCAAATGATGATCAATTTACCCAAAATTTGTACCAGTTGTAGCTGAAGAAATACTAATTCAAAATATTGCAACAAAATATGGCAGTTGATTAAATATTCTTTGCTAGTCCAGACGTAATGCTGACATCATAATGTGTCATGGGTACAAACTGGATAGTCTTAACTGGTGCTGTCAGTTGCTACCCTGCTCCAATGGTGAAAAATCTGGTTCATTTATGACAAATTGTTGAAGTTTTACAGTTACAGTTACAAAAACATGCAAAGCGATGGCATTTACGTGTCTGCGGGGATAGCTGGACTTTTACACATTCAAGCATGACAGTGCACTAGCACACCGAGCTTGCAAAATGGTTGAGTTTTTGGATCGCGAGACACCTAATTTCATGTCCACATGTTGCTCAGTGCTGACAAGATAAAAAGTTTATATTAGTGAACCAGATTAAGTTCACCATCAAAGCAGGGTAGCAACTGACAGCACTAGTTGAGACTATCCAGTTTGTACCCATGACACATAATGATGTCAGCATTGCATCACAGCTAGCAAAGAATAATCAAAGAATAATCAACTGCCATATTTTGTTGCAATATTTTGAATTAGTATTTCTTTAGCTACAACTGGTACAAATTTTGTGTAAATTTTTATCATTGTTTGAGTGAATTATGAAAAAAACAAAAAGGGGTCCCTTTTTTATGAAGCACCCTGTAGTCATACAGATCGAGATCTCTGCTGGAACTGTTTAGAATGTCTGCGTGCAGACTGCCGGCGCTGGCGGTACGACTCGCTGGTCTGTTAAAGCCTGGCGGACTCATTGTATTTCGAGACTACGGACAATATGACCTCACACAACTCCGCTTTAAAAAAGGTGCGTTCAGATTCCATGTTGTTAGATATACTAGAGCAAGTATTATGGCAGACTTTGGTTTTGATTATGATAATTGCTAGTAGTGCTGTCATATGATTATTACTAGTTAGTCAAGTTTTTAAAAATATTTTCTGACAGGATTTAGCAATTTGTGCCGTTGCCTGCATACCGGTATATTGAAACATTGGTTTAGTGTAAATGTATAACTTTTTATTGCATAATCAGTTTCTCATATTGTTATGTGAACCTCGGCACAATTTTTGTAGAAAATTAGACAAACATCATATGGTGAGTTTATTGAGTACATATGTAATGTTTAATATGTTAGTGACTGTCTTTGATATGCTGTTGCTGTGCATCAGAGTCGAATGTAGTCTGTTAAGTAAATTGAAATAGCTTAAATTATCTTAATGTCTTACTATTAGTTTATCACTTTTATTGGCTTCTTTCTGCTTTTAATCATTGGTTATTAGGATTTTTTGAACTTGTACTACTGTACTGTGGTTATCGATGTGAATGCAGTAGCACATCTCACAGAATACAGAGAGCACTTTTACAATGACAATGCAGATAGTGTGTTGTTATAGCAATATTTGAGGTTTCTAGAATAGACTGCTTTAACACGTCTTAGCCATCGCAATTCTGTCCATCCGTCTGTCTGTTCATCTGTCTGTCCATCACACGGGTGGATCAGTCAAAAGCGGTGCAAACTAGGATCACCAAATTTACACCGTCGGCTGCCTGGAAGACTCTAGTTTCAGGAACCGTAAAGCTTTTCCATAAATTTGGAGGGGTCACCCTGAATGAGGGCACTAAATGAGAGGGGGTAGGAAAAATTTGTGATTTTTAGCCAATAAGTCCAGGGTGACCACTTGTCTGGAAAAGAAATGTCAGGGATTATATTAACAGTCGGGGAATTATCAGGGAAATGTCAGGGGAAAAGTCTTGTCAGGGCAAAGTGTCCCAAAATTGTTCATTACTAGTAGAATATTTGCGTCCAACTCCATTTTTTTCTGCTCACTTCGCTTGCAGACTTGTACTCCCATACTTTTAAATTAAAGTTGCTGTATCTCAATAATGGTGCAAGATAGGGCTTAGGTTACTATTAATCACTAATAGGAAGTCATACACTTGTTCTCTTTTGCCACCGAATTCAATGACCTTGGATGACCTTGAACGCCAAAATGGGGGTTTTATGGATTTTTTGGTGATTTCAGGTTGCGAGACACATTTCAAGAGTGAATTGCGCTGAAATAAATTGAGATAGACATTGAGAAGCTGTATATACAATTTTCAGCATTGAACGTAGATTTTGATAGTCCAAGTCTCAGTTTTCTGTGTTTAAGGAAACCTGCACATGAGGGCATCAAAGAGCAGTATTCCCGTAAAAGTCGTTACTTTACCGTTGTTGGCCAGTATTCCTGAAAACAGTTGCAGATAGGCATGTGCAATAATAAGGGGTTTTTATTGATTTTTGCGATCTTCGGCTGCAGTGCACACTCCAAGAATGAACTGTGATGAAATGGCTGGAGATAGACTGACAGTTTGCGAGCAGGAACTGCTATAGGCTTTCGCATGTTTCGTGAGCATTAGCTCAAATTCTTTGTCAAACTATGATAAACCTGAAACAACTATTAACTAGGTGATAATTTAGTATTTGATTACAATAAATGGGTGCATTCATGGGTGTGATAGTTTCATTAGGCGTTAGCCCATAGGCTGCCAGTCTAGGCTATTAATAGAACGTCTCTGAGTGCATTATCCTAGTGTTACACAGAGTTTATCTTGTTTGCTCATAGGCCGGTGTCTGGATGAGAATCTATATGTTCGTGGTGATGGTACGACAGTCCACTATTTCACACAAGGCAAGTACACAAATGCTCTGATGTCACGATTTGCACTCGGTGTTTACTATCTTGTAGTTAGGAATGTATCGCTTAGCTTATAGTTTGTTTCACTGCTCAGTCTGATTCTTGTAAGAAGCGCTGCAGCAAGTGCTGGACCTTGGTGCCAGTTTTCTTACATCGTGTCCGAAAAAAACATCCCAAACATTATTGATTGTCACTTGAAGTAGGAATATTCGATTTTAATAATTTTTGGTACAATTATTTCTGGCACAATTGGCCATCAAATGATTGCTCAGTATTCCACCTCACCCAGAGTCTTCTTCTGCACTACCTGGGGAAAATGAAATATGAGTTAGAATGATCCAAAATACGTCAAAAAGCATCCCCAACATTATTGATTGTGACTTGAAGAAGGATTGACAGATTTTAATAATTTTTGGTGCAAACATTTTTTGACACTACTTGCCATCAAATGACCATTCTAGTTTTCACCTCACCAAATGTCTGCTTCTGCACTACCTGGGAAAACTCTAACAGGCAAAATAGGACAAAATGCAATATTTCGTTGGTTTTGTTTCTCCAGGTAGTGCAGAAACAAACAATGGGTGCGGTGGAAAGTTGAAGAGTCATTTGATCGCCAGTTGTGTCAGAAATATTGATGTCAAAAATTATTAAAATTTGGTAATCCTTCTTCAAGTTACAATTGAAAATGTCCAGGATGTTTTTTTTGGACACTGTGTAACAACAGTAGGGTGTTGGATGTATAATCAAGAGGTGGTGAGTTCAACTCCTGGTCAGCTCACTATCAAATGGTTACGACTTGGTGTCTATGGGCAGGTAAACCATTTTGGTATAACCAACACCAAGGTCAACTCAGCCTTCCATTCGTCCAGAATATGTAAATCGAGTGCTGGGCTGTTTGGCAAGGGTTGATGCGGGACTCATTCACCTTTGCAACTGCCAGGTAACACTGTGTGATTCCATATGACAGGTGATGTTCCGTAGTTCTGCAGTGGGTTTCCCATAAAGAGCTATACACAAACTTTTAATTTTTTTGACTTTCATCTTTGTGTGTAGAGGAGCTTCGTCGGTCATTCGTTGAGGGGGCAGGGCTTATCGAGCAGCAGAATTTGATTGACAGGCGGCTGCAGGTGAACCGCAGTCGACGACTCAAGATGTATCGCATTTGGGTGCAGTGCAAGTTTTGCAAACCGGCTCCGTTGTGACCTCCGTAAACCTGACTTTTGAAGCAACTCATTGTTTAAGCTGCAACTCTGGCATTGTGATGACGTGGAGAGAGAGGAGCAACTCTACTCCCAAATTCTGGGCTGTCTAAAAACTGTTGGAAAAATGTTTTCGTTCTTGGAAAGGGACAAAAATGTGAAATTTGGTGCTGAGCACCTGTAATCTCTCTGTTGGAAATTTGCAACTTTCTACTCCACTTACTTTTTACAGCAAGACCACTTGTCTGGAAAACCTGGAAATGTCAGGGAATTTGAAACATGTCAGGGAAATGTCAGGGAAAAAATCTTGTCAGGGGAAAGTGTCCCAAAACTGTTCATTTCTAGTTGAATATTTGCGTTCAACTCCATTTTTTTCTGCTTGCTTCGCTCGCAGACTTGTACTCTCATACTTTAAATTTGTGGTGCCAGTAAGCTGCTTTTGTTTGCCTTTATTGTTTAAACTGCACTAAATTTGGTCAGTTAATTCTCTGGAAAATAGTTAAAATTGTTGCCAATAGACGTCATATCACTACTGTTGTGAGGCATGATACTCTGTCTATGTTTCCTTAAAATGTCTGGAAAAATCAGGGAATTTGATCATGACTGGAGACTGGCCACCGTGTTTTTAACCCACAGTGATCGCTGATGTAAGTAATAAACTACTGGCTGGTGAATAGAAAGTGGTGTACCGGTATGACGAGTAGATGTGCTTTAGGTTAATCAGGCAATTTTGAAAATGATGGCTACATAAGATAGCTTGAATCGTTGCGGTATAAAGGGTGGTCATGTTGAACGCAGCGTTCTTGTCTTCTTGTACATTGAAGTTGTGTATTGTCAGTGGCTATTATTGCTGTGGTGTATTTGCATGACATAAGCTTAATTATGTGTTGCTGACTTCTCAAAGAACTTGTGATCTCTGGCTATAGCCGTCTTGTCAAATGGAAAATGTCCCATGGTGCAGTGCAGTGTCAGACTCATGCAAAACAAACTGTTAATGCTGTTAGCAAATATTATAATCATGTTACTGAGCGCTAATTACTTGTTGTTTTTATTTATGTGGATTCTTTACAGAAATGCTCGGAGAATTTTTACCACACCAATGGCGCTGATAATGCCACTGAATATGATATTTTATAGTTGTGAGGTGTCATTAATAGCAATATTTATTTTTGTGACATTGGCATAAAAGTATTGCTTACTTCTGAGGGGAATGGAACGGAGGGGGATGGGAGGGGAAAGAAGGAAGGGGACAATTTCATGTGTTATTTCCTGATCCACTAAGGATTAGGAGGCTGAGTTGACCTGAGCACGCAGTAGCTTAGCAACTTGCTCAGGGTTGCTTGCAAATGACTCGCGATGAGAATCGAACCGCAACCGAATAGTCGCTACTACGATAATCTAACCACTAGACAATTTGCCCTTGTTCTGTAGGGATCGTTTTAATTGCTCATTATTTAGTCGCACACGTTTTGGCCTAGAAACACAAGTCATAAGCGAAATAAATGGCAGCTTCAGGTAAGACAAAGAGTAGTAGAATGCTACAGGCCGTACGAGACCAATACAGGTAATATAATTATATCACACAAACTAATGGATATGCCGTGCGTGCGACACGTGCGTGACGGGCCGCAGCAATCATCTGCACGGCTAATAACAACGAGAGTCGTCTATCATCACTATATAGGCCCTATGTACGGTGCGATAAATCAGAACTATCTTATAGGCTGTAGTTGATATCGTATGGCGTACATACATGTAAGCATATTCCTTTATTAGCACAGCTGACAGGCACAATTTGGACAACAAATGAAGCGCAAAATAGACGAACAGTGATTAAAAATTATAAGAATTACGTAAGTTTAAAAACTGTAGGCCTAATTAAGAGTTTATGAAGGGACTTGCAGGTTTTAACACGTACGGACTATGGTCGCGAAAACATCAGCCACTCGAGAAGCTTGCAAAGTCTAAACCTTTCAGATTTTCGTGGCGTAGCAAGAAATTGAATTGGGGGCCTTTCCTCCAGTTCTTCCCTTTTTTCCTCTTTCTTTTCTATTTCCTTTTTCTTTCCCCTTAGAAGGAGGACCCCTACATCAGCTAGGGAGCTTGGGTAGCGCTGTCAGCTCCCCAGTGGGGTCTGGGGCAGAGCCGCAGTCGTCGACATCGAATTTGATGCACCGTGCATTTGGTGCGATTTGGTTGCAAAACTTTCAATCACTTTCCTGAGAATCAACTGACCAAATATAAAATTTAGTGCAGTTTAAACGCATGTCTGTGGAATTGGAAGGGGGAGCGGCTGGGCCCCTTACCCCCTTCATTGTCTACGCCACTGAGATCTTTGCGAAAATGTCGAGGAGGCTGATATTCGGACGCGGCGACGCAAAGAAGAAAAGGATTGAATGATGCAAATGAAATGGAATGGATCAAGTTTCATATGGGCAATATGGCGTTCGTAAGTGGGTGTATAGTTTTGTCGCTGTGCATTTTGCTTAAAATAATTAATCGTTTTGTCATTCTTCACTTTTCCGTTATTTTCCGCCAGCTATCCGTGATATCTACTTCGTTTGTACTTGCTTAATCTTATACGTCGCGTGGTTTCAGTTTTTTTGTAAGCCTGACAAATCTCATCTACGTGCTTTTCTTTCTGTTAATACGTAGTTGGCCTATGTCATTTGATACTCCACGTGCGCGTACGGCGTTTTTTTCTTCAAAATTTGTTACTTTGCTCAGAAAAGTAATTACTTAGTTTTAAAAGAAAATGTCATGGTGCGCATTTTCTGTTTTATATGACCGAGCGCCACTGTATGCGTAGCGTAAGCTTGGTTTATCATTTAAGTTTTGGTCAACGAATCAGTTTTCCGATGTTGCTTTCAACTTTCATCCGATTCTGCATCAAAATCATGTCCAATATTGGGTATGATTTTGTTGCAGAATCAGATTGGACCTGAAGCGAACTGCCGAGAAATGTTGTCATTTTTGACCGAAACTTATATGATAAACTAAATTTACTGTTCTCATTCATGCATACGTTGGCGCTCGAATCGGCTTTGATTTTTCTGAGTAATGGGGTGTTTACACGATCCAGCAAACGTCCAGCTCCATTATGGGCCTATAACATTATGGCAGCAAACGTCCAGCAATTGACGTGTATTTTGAATACATTTGCTGGAAGTTCGCTGGACGTTTGCTGGATCGTGTAAACACCCTATAAAATTAGTTAAGGATGTCGTGTTTTATCTTTTTTTGATTGTTTGTTGATCATTGGCAAAGGCATATGCGAATGTTAATAAAACAGGTGTGCATTCCCCGCATGTATGCTTTTTCCTCCGCTCCGTCTTCAGTATGATGAATGTTATAGGCCTAAAATGTTGCGCTAGTAAGGCGCGTACCGAGCGACGTAACTGATCTGAACTGAACTACCATGTTCCGTCAGACATTTAACCTCAGCGACTAGTTCTGTCCGCCAGCGCCACTGAAGTCTTTTTAGCACATACTGGCGCTTTACAAGTCAGATTATTATTATTATTATTAACTGTACGGTTTAGTTTTTGACGAACTGGCCAATGGGCAAGCAGCTAATGCATTACAGTAACCACCGTCTAACGGCGTCTGCGGCCTACGTGACTACGCTCACGTACGCGTTAACCAATGACCAATGTGCTCGCCTTGTTTGCCCATTAGTCAGTTCGTCAAAAACTAAACCTGTGTCACTTCAGTTCAGTTACTCAAATCCGGGCGTTTGCATGACAGAGCAGATAATTATTAACTTCCTCGCAAACATTTAGCGACACGCAGCGAAATCTTCATCAATTAGGCCTATCGTGTCCCGTGAGGCTTGGCGATAGAATTCGAATTGCGGCATTTTCGCGCAACTGATTGGTGACTTTCTAAAACATTTCGGATCATCGTATACATGTACGTTATTGCCAATTGCTTCCAAAATGGGCGAAACTTCAGTCAGACGTTCGATCAGAAAGGTGGCACTTTTTCAGTTCTACTTTTGCTCCACCCCGTGTACTCTAATTGATCGATGTTTGCTCGATTTGATCGACGTTTGCTTGACGTTTGTTTCGTGTTTGCTTGATAATTGCTTGATGTTTGCTTGATCGTGTAAACGGGGTATAAGTGACTTTCTTTGCTACCATCATCGAGCCATTCATCCTCTGTCGGCCATGCGCAATATATCCACCTGTTCAGCATCATCAGCATCAGCATCATTACCGACGCCGTTAGACGGTCCCTACTGTAATGCATGGTATCAAGTCGAGCACAGTAGAGACAATAATGCAGACTAGAACGTTGTTGTAGGGCCTATTTCGGGCGTGTGTGGGTTGACTAATCGAGGGAACCGGACCAAAAAGAAGACCGAAGAAAAAGTGGATGGACAACATCCGAGAGGTCTGCTCGGAGATAGGACTATCAATGAGCGATGCGGACAGACTTGCACGCGACAGGAACAGTTGGAAATTAGCAGTTTTGCTGCACAGAAGTTGTGTCCGTCAGCGCGCGTTGAATGTCAAAAGTCAATTTCTATAGCGCATTCTCGTGAAAAAAAACATCTAATGCGTCGACTACGTCTTTGTCGCCAGGACATTATAGTAAGTATGTCAGTCTGTCGGTCGTCACTGTGTTAGGCCTAATGGAAGTAGGCCTCTCTCTCTCTCCCTCCCTCTCTCTCCTTCAGACTGTGGATCTCTTAGGTAAGGGACCAGCCACACAGGGTCTCCTTCTCCAGTCGGCTCAATTCTTCACGTCCTCCACGTTGAGCCGCAAGTCCTCCATGTTGTACTTGATGACGTCGATCCACCTTTTTCTGTTTCCCCTGTTCTGTTGTCCACGAACGTCTGCCTCCAAAAATTCGCTTGATACAATCCTGCTCTTCTCGACGCTGTACATGCCCAAACCATCTCAGCCTGGCTTCCCATACCTTGTCCGTGATGCATGCTACTCTGAGGATGCGACGGATGTCATCATTTCTGTTCTTGTCCTCAAGGACCAAGGATCCATCGTAACATTCTCATTTCAGTTCTTTCCAAGCGGAGGTACGCCACTGAAGCTGACCAATCATTCATCGAATCGTTTTAGTAATCATTATATTTTGTCGCCGTCTATATCTGCGCTCGTCGGATGCTACATCCAGCAAGCCTTACGTGGCGTTTCTCTATATCTTCTTGGGTGGTCGGCGACCGTACGTGTCAATAACATAGTTGATTGTATTGCTATGCATTGTCCAGGTGTACTGTATACATACAGGTGACCGTTCGCTTAGAACGTGCTATTTCTGCGGACGTTGACTTAAAAGCTAATGGCAAGATTAAGTGGTGAAAAGGTAAATAATAATAATAATAATAATAATAATCACGTTCGCGTGTATCCAGTGTTGTACTTATGCGTTTATCGTTTCGGTTTCGAAAATTAATTACAAACTTGCTGTTTCCTGCAGTTTAATTGCCCATTGGACGCTTTTAAATTAATTACCTTAAGCAAAACGAAGCGGTGGATGAGTAAGTAAGTAAGTAAATTTATAAGACGCACAATAATGTCGGCGAGAAACTCGCCGAATCGCATGCGCTATCTGAGGATACATTTGTGCGTCAAACGCCTTTGTTAGCTCTATCAGTTAAAAAAACAAATTTTAATGAAATTTGTAAAAAAAAGTTTTTCGGCATGCCCCAAGGAGAAAGTGATTAGATTTATGCGGCGTAGCAATCCGTATTCTTTCGTGGTTTCTCCCAAATTTTTTTCCCGATAGGCCTATAACATCAGTATCAAGCCCTTTGTACCGGCCACGTGACAGCACCCGCCGTCCTCGGCAGCGAAGATTTGAGATCTTTGATCGCTTCTAGTTATTGGCGGTTTCAGGGAAATAAGTAGCGGAATAATTGAGGTGAATAATATATGAAATATCGGTGTGTGCGCGTCGCACAGTCGCAGTGCAGCAATGCACCGCGCGCACTTGCAGCAAATGTATAGGCCTAGTAGTCTACCAGTAGAATTGTAGAATTATTTGCTCGGAGGTGCTCGGTAAACGTGCCGCGGAGATTGCGCGTGATCCTAGATTGCACCGTTTTGATAGAATCGCTGCAGTGTGTGACGGGCGGACAGACGGACAGACTCAGAGACGGACGGACGCCTCTACGATAGCCAGCACACCGCCAAAACCTGCTGTTATTGCACGGGATCGTGTGACTGCATCGTTGCTTCTATCGAAGCGACAGCGTCATGATCATCACTGCTACAAAACTATCGTATAGACGGCTGCTCTGTGATAATTTAACCCGGAATTTCGGACATAACAGATCAAGACGTCCCGTCGGTCTTTGACCCAGTTATACGTTCGGCGGCCATGCGTTACCCGGTTTCGTCGTTCCTGCTCTGCGCATGCGTAGCGGCGGCGTCGGCTGTGTCCGCTGGTTCGGGGGTGGTGCGCGTCGGCGTACTGGTGGCGCTGACGTGCAACGACGACGTCGGTGGTCCGCATAGTGGGGCCGTACTCAATGACACCGTCACGGCGGCAATGTTTCGGACCACCCACGACGCTGTCCAGCTGGACCGGTTCAAACTCAGAATAGAACTGGACGTGGTGGACGCCTGTATGATTAAGCAGAGTGTCAGTCGTCTGACGTCTGCACTCGGTGACCCGTTCTACGTGGCGGTCGCTGGACCGGGACTTTACAGTTTGTGTGGCATCGCGTCAGACCTTCAAAGCAATAGACCGCAGGTACATTCGCTACTTTTGGTCTATTATAGGTAGGTCGAGTCTTTGGTACGATGTGTCGTCTGTATGTCTAACTGTCCCCGTAAAATCTACCCTCCAACGTCCATAGTCGTGGGGGGCGGGCAACAAACCGGTTTTCAACGGCCTGCAAACCCGTTTATGGAGCTAACCGGTTTGGCTAATAGGAGGCTCTAGTAGACGAAAAAAGAAAAAAAATCTTCTCCCTCTATCTGAGGGCATCCTGTTTGCCGTGGGATGCGACCCGTGTCGGCGGAGGTGGAAGCCTGGTACTTGAGCTCTGGAGTACCAGGGCAACACAGTGCTTTCGTCCCAAACCTTCGTCTAGACGGGAGGTAGGGAGCTAGCC
>Ga0209367_1008589_pt1 | contig 13952 bp, 8 predicted proteins | sample WorMetLIZISLAND2_FD_187412 | JGI IMG/M metagenome (GOLD analysis project Ga0209367, IMG submission 187412) | Marine gutless worms symbiont microbial communities from Max Planck institute for Marine Microbiology, Germany - Olavius geniculatus... ... | reverse complement strand
CTTTATGTAGTGAATGAACTGTCCTTTCCAACGTGCTTTCATCCTCCTCGATTATGTCTATGTCATCCGCAAATCGCAGGTTGTTTATTCTTATTCCATGTACCGATATTCCTTCTTCGCCATCTTCTGCACTACCTGGGGAAACAAAATCAACAAAATATCGCATTTTATCCTATTTCGCCTGTTCGTTTTTTCCCAGGTAGTGCAGAAACAGACATTTGGTGAGGTTCGAATTAGAACGGTCATTTAATGGCACGTAGTGTCAAAAATGTTTGCACCAAAAATTATTAAAATCTGTCAATCCTTCTTCACGTCACAATCGATAATGTTGGGGATGCTTTTTGACGTATTTTCGTTCATTTCAACTCATATTTCGTTGGTTCTGTTTTCCCCAGGTAGTGCAGAAACAGACATTGGGTGAGGTAGAATATTGAACGATCATTTGATGGCCAGTTATGCCGGAAATATTCGTACCAAAAATTATTGAAAATAGATATCCTTTCTTCAAGTGACAATCGATAATTTTCGGGATGTTTTTTTTCCGGACACGGTGTGTACGTGAGGTTTCACATACGCGTGCTTTATGCTTGTGAGTCTATCTGACTGACACTTCTAGGCCTGTGGTTTGTAATTGATTGATAGATAGATAGATTGGTTGATTTATCGATTTATCGATCGGATCAAATGATTGATTGATTGATGTCATATTACCACCTAGTGGTTGGTTAGCGGTAACGCGTTTGATTCGATCAACGAAGTTACTTTACGCCGGGCCGGGTTAGTACTGCGATGGGTGACTGCCTGTGGGCAGGTAAACCATCTCGGTACTTAACCAGTCACCTAGGTCAACTCAGGAATATTCTACCAAAACGTATTGCAATTGGATCACTTTTTCTTTAGGTTATAATGAAAAAAATTTGGTGTGTTTATGCCTCACGTGTACGTCGTTGTCGTCGTTGTGTTTTTGAGCAATATTTTGACGCGTTTTTTGCAGCCATGGACAGGGGCGTCCACTCCGTTGACAGTTGGAAGCAGGATGCTTCCTAGAAAAAGTTGGAAAAAGTTAAACCGTGGGCGGGGTTAACTAGACAAATCAGCAAAACACAGTTGTTTGCATTCTACGACTAAAATGCTGCCGAAATGATGGCAAGATGCGTCGAAGATGCGTTTGCGACGGGGTTTGTGGGAGCTCGAAGCAATACCCCCCGGTTTTCTAGTTGGGTGTTTTGGCGGGAAAAAGAGCAGTTGCAAACCGCAGATAGATAAAAAGGGGAGAAAAAAGGAAAAGGGAAGGTTTTGTTGCGACATTGGGGTAGGTTGCTTTTTGTCTCTGAAGGAAATTAGCGCCCCTGACCAGGAAAGTTTGACATTACTGTTACGTTACGTGCTTTGCATTTTTGCTGTGCCTTTAATTTGTACGAGAGTCGTTCCATAAATAAGTTTACAAACTGGCACCATTCCGTTATTTTTCAGTTTAGGAAAAATTTAAAATATACGTTTCGTAAGGAATTTAATTCTGAATATAGATTTATGTTGAATTTTTTTTAAACGAATAAGCTTAACGAGTTAATGTCACCTCTTACTAATGTTAAACATTAGAGTTTCTTTTTTCAACACATCGTCCGAGTTCGTACAAACATTTGTCCCATCTGTCAACAAGCTTCGAATGCTCGATGTTGGCTGCTGCCCTAGCCATTAAAAATTAAACGACTAATTGTATCTCAATATCTGATGCAAATTTCTGCCAACCTACCATTTTCTTACACTAAACGAGTACTGCTGGCTTTGGTAGCGAATCTGATCTGCATTACCCACAAAAAAAAACAATAACGGCACGCTGTGCGTTGCGGGACAATTTCAGTGGCAACGTCGCCGTATTTAATGTTATAAATGACGGCACGGTGACGTCATCGTAATAAAACCCACAGCTAGTATTCAGAATTAAATTCCCTACAAAACGCATACTTCGGATTTTTCCCGTTTTAAGAATTAATGAAATGGCGTCATTTTTAAAACTTATTTATAAAACGACCCTCATATATATTTCGCATGTTTTCATAGCACTTTTGCTGTTTTTGCACGTATATGTTCACTCTGTTTCAAAAAAGTGGTACGCCAAGCTGCTATGGTTGTTAATTCACAGCGGATATTCATAGGCCTAATGTTTTTTTTCACTGGCACATTCAGTGGAAAATAATTATGAGTTTCATTATAGTCTGCTACTTTTTGAAATTTTTCAGTCAGTGTGTGACAGATTGGTAGCCTGGAGTTGTCACAGATTCACAGCTCCTTTTAACATGCAGAAACACTTATTTTTATCCCACGACTGCACTAGTCTACCATCACGTGTCTACCATACCGTGCCGGTGTCGTGGGAAATTTGTCGCACCTGGAAAATTCTCCCCACCTCCATATTGTCATAATGTAACTAACGCTAACCCTAACCTTAACCCTAACCCTAACCTCAACCCTAGCCGTAATCCTAACCCTAATCTTAACCCTACTCCTAACCCTTACCCTAAATTTAACCCTATCCTTAATCTTAACACTAACCCGTACTGCTGCGTGTGGGAATAATTTTCCGGTGCGTCAAATTTTCCACTACACCGGAGTCTCAAACATAGGACCCACTGATAAAAGGAAAAGTAAAACCAAGTGAATTCTCTGGCTTAAAGCAAAAATAAAAGCAAAGGTCGAATAATTTTACTGTAATTGTGTGTGAAAAAGTCAACTAATTTTAACGCAAATCGATGCTATTTCATTCCACTTTTTAAAGCGGCACAGAACCTACCGTCCTTGCCGTATGCATAGGTTCCAGGGCACGTCTGCTTAATTATATTCCGAGTCATGGTTTGAGTCCACTGAGTTCTATTATAAGTAGGCCTATTAAATAACAGAATGCTCGTAAAATTTGCACTATACTCGCCATCTGAACATGCAACGAGAAACAACAACTCAACGGAATGTTAAGAGATTAGACAACGTTCACAAAAACAGTAAAAATGCAAAAATAGACAACGTTCTGTATGGCGCAGTTGCTTCCAATGAAGCAATAGACGTCCAGCGCTAAATCCAGTTTGTTCCAAGTTTCCTACAAGTGAGACAATGGTGCTTGAAATATCAATTCCACCCCTATATTTCCCAAGATATGGGGCTTTTCAGCCAGTATGTTGCATTTTTGGAAGAACATTTTGCCGACAAGAAGAGAATTTTTCAACAGCCAGGAATTTAGATGGGGGGAGGCAAATTTCCCCGCTGTTTCCCCTGCCACGACCCCACTGCATGTAACCATGTCATCATTATGATACAGCTTATCAACATAGCAAATGTCATCAGTATGTAAAAAACGTTTTTTAACGTTTTTTTCTTCTTGCCACGTTTTTACGTTTTTAACGTTATTTACTTTTTCAACGTTTTTTTATTCTTATGAAAAAAACGTTTATTAAATTCCATCAAAAACGCCGAGAAGCACTTTTAAAGCGACAAAATCGAATTAACAGACCATAATGATGGTAGTTTACTTAGTTAGTCTAATGATACTTAGTCTGACGACCACAAGGTTATTAGAATTGAACAATGTTCTCTCTGGCCTATTTCTCTACTTGTAGCTATACTGCATCTACAGCATTAGATTTTAGGCAAGAAGTTGAACAAATTAGGGCTAACGTTTTTATCAACGTTTTAATACGTTTTCAAAATTTTTGCCACGTTTTTTAAACATTTTAACGTTTTTTAACATTTTTTTCGAAACGCTTTTTGACATCTATAGTACACAGTGTCGATCAGTGCAGTCAGTGCAGGTCGAACGGTCAGTAGTAGACGGTTATACCGGGTGAGTCGTCAGTTCGTCGCGCTCCGAAACTCATCAGCGAACCGTCCTAACATACGTCACATCCATTACAATAATCTGTAATTTACCAGCGAGTTATCAATGACTTTGTGCTCAAGGCCAAGGACATGGCGTTCAAAACCAAGGCCAAAGCCAAGGACTTACAAAAAAGCAAGGCCAAGGACTTTGTCATCAAGGCCAAGATCAAGACCACTGTTCTTTGTTCTCGAAGCGCGCTGGAAGACGAAGCCAAGTCCTCTAGGACACAACACTGATAATCAAGCTATAGGGGCCTATATGTAAGCGTAAATACCGGCTTTCGTTCGTACAGTAACTTAGGCCTACTTATTTCTTACCAGCTCTTTTCCTTTTTTGTTCATATAGCATTATACTGAAGACAGTGAAGCTAAAATATAACCGGAACGACTTATGGTTTGGAAGCCAGCCGCTCTGGCAGTCATTAACAGCGAATTGAATCGCTTACGGTCGACGTAGGCTACGTGCAGAGCCAACGTGCATCGTTAAACCAAACAGTCCTGAAAGCATCCGACTTTCCTAACTAGCGCCGTCGTGGGTTAAGAAAGTAGGAGTGGCACGAAGCTGCACATTTCAGAAAGAAAAGATTACGGGTGCTCAAAATATTTACAGTCTAAATTTTCAGAGAATTCTCAGCCCCCAATTTTGCATTTTTGCACGACAATTTTCCGAAAAAGATTTTTATGACAGCCGAAAATTTTGGGTAGGTGATTGCCCTCCTTTTCTCTGCCACAAAAGGCAAAAAGGAAAAATTGGCGTGTAGCTCTTAATAGAATACCATTCACCGAGCTACAGAGCGTCACCTGCCATATGGGATCACTCGGTGTTATCTGCCACCCGACAGAAGTGAACACGCCCCGCCCCAAACAGACAGGCCGGTATACTCGATTTACCTACCCAGGAGGGATGAAAAGCTGAGTTTACCTTGGTGTTGGTTATATACCAAAATGATTTACCTGACCGCAGACAGTCACTCATCCAACTAGTAACCACTTGATAGTGTCATCGACCGGGAATAGAACCCACGACCTTTTGATAGTAAGTTCGACACCCTATACCGTTACACCACCAAGCCACAACCAGATAATCGCACAGATAAAATAACCACACAGAGATGTACAATAGTGATACCGGGGTGTGCATGTTGCTAATACTCTGCAAACTCTCGTCGTACGCCGGAGGGTTCGCCTCTCCCATCAGAGTCACCGTGCTACCGATCACACTCGGGTCATCCATCTCGTTAACAATACTTTCCTCGTACTCGCATCTGCAACATTATTATACGCAATGATCTGTCCACCGTAAGAGTGATACGTCCAAAATACTGCGCAGTGCGCATAATACGATACCTATTGTCTTCCATATAATATAATTTGAAACTATCGTTAAATCTAGGTCAAGTACAAATAAGGCGATAAAAGTAGCAGAAAAAATCGAGAAAGAAAAAACGAAGCATGCTTAAGTAGTTTCTGTACAGGTCAGACATACACATAATTAGACCTAACCTATTAATACAAAATATAAAAGCGGTTTGCCAGAAGAATACGAGTTAAACGCTCATCGTTGCTAGCGTTGCAACTTATACCCCGTGTACACGATCAAGCAAACACCTTGCAAATGTATTCAAAATACACGTGCAAAACGTGTGCTTTAATTGCTCGACGTTTGCTCGACGTCTGCTTAATGTTTGCTTCGTGTATATGATATGCTTTATACCCCGTTTACACGATCAAGCAAACATCGAACAATCATCGAGCAAACATCCAGCAAATGCACTCAAAATACACGTGCACGACGTGTGTTCTAATTGTTCGATGTCTACGTTTTATACATGCTTCATATTTGCTTGATGTTTGCTCGACGTTCGCTTGACGTCTGCTCGATGTTTGCTCGATGTTTGTTTGATGATTGCTTGATCCTAACTAAAACACGGCGTATATAACACCTTGATTAAGCAAAACTGTAACACTGCAGACAGAAAAACAACAAAATATGTGCAAAAAAACGTGAAAACAGTAGACGCGCGTGTCTAAACTATAGCAGCAGTGCAGCAAATACAAATCATCGTACTTGTCGGCGACGTTGGACGGCTGTGACGTAAGAGTGGAGCGCGATTTCGACGACAGCTGATCGATCTGGTAAACCAAATGTTGCGACGGCTGTATGAGAACTGCCGGTGGCGGTGGTAGGTCATGCGGGGCTAGTGCTGAACCGGAAGCTGTTCGATGATTAATTCTCTCGTCAGTCACGGTGTCCGTGTCGAAGCTGTCCCTGCTGGCCGCTGCCGCGTTGACCGAAGACGCGGCAGAATTGACGGATGACATCGTTTTAGCATAACTGACGTTAGTCGCTCGGTTTAGATCGCTGTCAACCTCCACCGGTGTCACCGATGCCTTATTGCTCTTGCTCGGCGACTCGTCTGTTACAAATGATTAAACAAGCTTAGCTTACTTTCATTTGCAGATAACTGCAGAAATTACAGTGCAGTGTTCGAAAAAGAAGACAGAAAATACGAAGATTACTACCAATGAAACACGTGAACGTTATAACACTACATAAGTACAGTGCAATTAATTGTTATAACAGCGCAAAGTGGGGTTTTCATCCGATGCAACGCACGCTACGCAACGCAACGTACGCAACAGACGCAACGCACGCACGAAAAATGCTTAACGAACGCATCCGACGTACCGGCCAAAACGCAAGGACCGGATCGCGGTCGCTGTGTCTGTTGCGCGCGTTGCGTTGCGTTCAACATGTGTGCAATGTGCGTATGTTAAACCACGGTCCGAAATGGGATAAGTGAGTGTTAAAGAACTTACATACCACTCCAGACAGTGGTTTAACAGACACTAATTATTCCACGCTGGCCGACAGTCGGTCGTGTGGCCTACAATGTCGTTCGTTTGGTCATGTTTGGGTGCACCCGTGGAGTTATCGACACGTTATCTTATACCCCTTTTACACAACGAAGCAAACATGAAGCAACCTTAGAGCACACGTCGTGCATGTAAATATTGAATACGTTTGCTTTATGTTTGCTTCATTGTGTAAACGGGGTTACTGCACAATTTGGTAGACATAAACAGTTCAGTATGAGTGCCAGCAAGAAACAAGAATTAGGCCTGCATCCATAATATTATTACAAATCTACGCCGGAAATATTAAGCAATGAAAATTTATACTGCAAAGAACGCACAGTGATGATCCACGTCAGAAATATGAATTTTTTTCAAATATTAGCAGCGTTGTCATACTGGTAATTGGCGGCAGGTTGCAGCGCCCCCTAGCGGCTAATGCATCGTCATCATCACGTCGCTGAAAAACACCGCGGTCAGCCAGTCTGAACAAAACAACACAATAATCGAACTAGTAACGTACAAAACTTTAAAGTTAAAATATATACTTTTCAACACAAGCCTACTAAGAATAAGTGAAGCTAGAAGATACTGGCCGTGAACTCTACGAAGATTAGAAGACTGTGACAAATACAGTAAATGAGATCTTAAAAAAAGTCCACACTGCGTTTGCAGTATTAGGCCCACTACTTACATAAAATCTAGTTGCCGTAAAATGTTTTCATAATCATTCACTTTTATTACTGTCAAGAGAAAACTGCAACCGTGCAACGGTCGAGCGTCTAAAGGCGCGTACAGAGTGACGTAAATGAACTGAACTGACAAGGTTTAGTTTCTGATGAACTGCATGACCAATGAGCAAACAGAACGAGCCCATTGGTTATTAATTGACCAGTACATGAGCGTAATTACGTAGGCCACCAACGCCATTAGACAGTGCCCACTGTAATGCATTATTGCTTGTCCATTTGTCAATTCGTCAAAAACTAACTCATGTCAGCTCAGTTCAGTTTAGTTACGTCGCTCTGTACACGCCTTTAATAGCGTCAAATAAGCTAATTCAATACGACATACATTGAACACATAACCGCTTACAAGAACCACATGAAATGTTAATAAAATACACTACAACAGTTTTTACAGGACTTCAAGAATATACAGAAATATTAGTGGATTGTAACCAATCTAATGTACTCCTCGCGCGCACTATTTTCTCATGTATTCTTCTAAGTGCTTTTTCGTTTGTTTCAACTTGTATTAGAGACTCGGTGTCAATTTGAGACCGGTTTAATATTATGCTAATGGCGATTGGCGTTGAGGTCTTTATTGGAAATTGTCTCCCCGTCTATCTGGCACCGTTATCAAAATATGGCGTCTCAAAAATAATGGGGGTAGGGACCTTGACTGTTTGAAATCACGTGACGTCATCGGTCACGTGACCATTCGACTCCCGGGAGTCGACTTCCTATAGGTAATCCATAGTGATCATGCGTCTATCTAGCACCGTTATGAAGATATGGCCGCGTGAAGTTCTTCCAGGAAAGCTCTTCCAGAAACAGAGGTCGGTCGTTCGTCGATCGGTCGTCGGTCGGTCGGTCCTCAATATTATACTGATCTCATATAGGGCCTACTCCTCTTCGCTACGTTAGAAACGTAGCGCGCGAGAAGTAAAAAACAGGCTAACTGGGCTACAGCGACATCGAAGATCACAAGAACGTTTGGGGCAGAAACAGGTAGGTAGTTGCATTTTTTCGACTGAAAGCTGCTAATTTTTGTTACAAAAGATCATAGGAAGTGCTTTAAAGTTTAATAAAAACCCTTAATTTTCCCGAAATGGCGAAACGGCAAATTTTTAATCTTAAATTTTGTATTTTTAAGAGAAAATTTTGGACAAGAAACTTTTCCAAGAGAAAGGCAATAATTTTGTCCCCCCTAGTTGGCAGTCCGTGCCCTGCCAGTGCCCGGACACGAGGCCAGTGACTGTAGAACTAACCTGCGGTACTTGACGATGAACACTACAACGACAACAAGCAGTAACAGCAGCAGAACGCCGCAGACAGCGGCCACCACGACCATTGCCGTACGATCAGTTTGAGACACCGCTACAAGAGGCCCGGCAGCATCTCGTACGTCAACTACGACCAATGCCACGTCCGTCGTAGATCCGTGCCGTGCGACGACCGCCAGCGTGTAGCGGGCATCAACCAACGTCTCATGCGCTGACAGCCAACCTTCGCCGTCGACCAGAAACAGCTCTGCAGGCCGTATTCTGTAGACAGACGCAATTATAAGCTCTACACGTAATTATAAATACAAAATACCCACAGGCACTGGTCGTTCATAAAAGTAGGCCCCTATAACATGCATGCGTACATTCACAACTTCATCAAAATGTTAACTATTTTCGAAAAAATTTTCAGCATAGCTAAGTAGCGAAGAAATTAAAATAAATCAATAATTATTAAAAATCCCAGCACATAAAGTGTCGTGAAATGCAGTTTTTTAGAATAAAAATTTACACTGATACTTATATTTTATAGTAGGCCTACAGCTGACTAGGCCTATATTTTACAAGGTAATGTAGCGACACGTTAGGAATTGGAGAGCTTTAACGATCATTTAGTATTGCAACCATAAAGAATATCGATAAAAAAATCTTAAAATATTTGACTCAGTTATGACACAGAACTCGGGGTTTACTTTTTATTGGGCCGTTCATGTAAGCGTACACAGCAGCTTTGGTAACTTGTCATATTGTCAAAGAACTTAACCAGTAACCTAATGATAACATAAATCAGTCATAAAATAAATCACTTTTGGCTACAGTATAATGTAAAATTTAGCGCACTTACTCTGGGTTAATCAGTAAAGAGTAGGTAACGTTTTCTCGCCTGCCGATAGTATTCGCCTGCAAACAAATAGACCTATAGCATTATCGACAGTTTTACATACAAACCGATTTAATAGATACACGTACTTACTGCTCTTTGTTTTCACGAATGATTTAGCATATGCTCTGATGTGTAACACAACGAGGAACTCTTCGAACAGTCATCCGTACTACTAACTGTTCACAAGATTAAGACATGGCAGCAACTATCCAGATCAGTTGTTTTAGTGAACGAATTATTCATGTTTGGAACTTTTCACCATGTGACATTGTCAATTATACCAGTATGCATGCTTTTAAACGAAACATCGAGCGTAATAATTTTAATGTAGGCTAATTCTTTTGTAGAGATATTTAACTGTTTTAGCTAAGCTTATCTATAAAGCTACTGTAAAGTGTTAGCGCACTTAAGTGTTTCTTAGTCCTGTCCCATTTATGCTATGTGTTTGTTCACTATTTTTGCTAAGCTTTCTAAATAGAATAAATAAACTGAAACCCAGAATATTTTTTGTACATTATAACCGGATGTTTATAATTTTGCGCATTGCTAGCCGTCGAAACTTACAGGCGATAGCTGTCCAATAAGTCTGGCTGCTGATACGACGTTAAAGACGTACACGCTTTTGCTGAAGAACTGTGCGCTATAACTAGCGCCGCGCGTCACTTCAACAAACACGCTGCTCAAGTTGCTCTACAAACACAGATACATGATTACGCGCATTATACCCCGTTTACATCATCAAGCAAATATCGAGCAATCATCGAGCAAACATACAGCAAATGCATTCAAAATACACGTGCACGACGTGTGCTCTAATTGCTCGATGTTTGCTCGATGTTTGCTCGATGTTTGCTCGATGTTTGCTTGATGATTGCTTGATTGTGTAAATGGAGTATTGCGTTGATAATAAAATCACATTCTAGAGCTCGGCTATAGATAGCCACAGTTTTTGGCCGACTTTTTTATCGAACCTTAAGTACCATCTATCTGTTTGTTTGTCTGTCTGTAATGCAAGTATTGTAGCTAAACCGTACGTCGTATAAGGTCGGCAATGGTGCCGTTGGATAGGGCGATGGCAAGTCTCTATAGATTATTAATAGTAACCACATCTCTATCTGCAGCGGTTTGGCCGCAATTTTAAGTGCAAATTGCAGTACATTCAGTTTCTGCAGTCAGGTCACCCTCGGCGTGCTGCCGGGTAAAGGTTTAGTGTGGGTGATTAGGACGCTAGGTCTTCTCTCGTTTTACGCGCGAAAGCAGCTACTGCTTTCAGTGCGTGCTAGCCATCGCAATTCTGTCTGTATGTCTGTCCGTCTGTCCGTCACACGGGTGGATCAGTCAAAAACGGCGCAAGCTAGGATCAGCAAATCTTCACCATTGGGTGCCAGGAAGACTCTAGTTTCAGAAACCGTAAAACTGTTCCATAAATTCAAAGGGGGTACCCAGAACGAAGACAATAAATGAGATGGGGTAGGGGAAATTTGCGATTTCCAGCCGATATGGCGTTGGCAGAGCGAGACAGGTCACGTCGTCTGGTGAGTACAAGTAAACACTATAGAAAATTGTTTTACTGGGTTTTAAAACATGCACCGCTGTTGCACGTTCTTCTTTGCGTTAGCTGGGTTTTACTCGTTAATAAACGCTAAATACCACTCACCAGGACTCCGTCGGTGACTTGAACAAGAACAGTGTGCCGTGACAGTGTGCTGCTCAGCAGACTGGCCGCCGTGCGAATTTCACCTCTAACAAACAACAGACGAGCACAATGTGGATAGAATCACATTTGTACATTGTGTCTATTATGAGTTATTATGTGTAGTTGGTTTTCCATATTTATTTTCCTATTCATTTTATTAACAAACTTCTCCGACTTTCCTGTCAGTGCAAAGCTGCTAAATGTCGGATCACAGTTTATCCAACAAAATAATTTGCATTTAACCGCATCTCAAAAAATGTTTGCAGGTACACAATACTTTTTATATTTTATCATGCATGTTACTATTATTATCTATGTTCAAGCAATATACTGTTAAAATGCGTTGCAGTAGTTTGCAAAATTTTTGCAAAATTTTTAGCGCAAAACACTTTTGCAACTGTCTTAGGTGTGGCTACAAGTGAAAAAAAACACTCATTTTATTTATAGCATGTCATTTATAGCATAAAACGTTTGCAAAACATTATTTTACAAATGTTTTATACAAAATTTATACGTAACAGTTGGCCTATTTTGGCTTTTCATGTTGCTAAAAAGCATCAGTAATTGAGAACAGCAAGCAAACTAACGTAGACGCGTCGATGCTAAAGTATCTTCTGCTGAAGTCGTCGACAAAAGAATAAACGTAGTTCTGCAACCAGAAATATTTACACAATTTCACCAAATCATCATTATCATCATCATCGTAATTTTAACTATTTCTAAATATACAAACAGACACAAAAAAATCGACAAAATATGTAACATACGAATACCATAAATGTAACAAAAACATTTTTATATTTTCTATAAAGATTTATAAACATGTTTTTAAGGTTTTTTAAATTTTGTTATGTTTTTTGTTCTATTTTTAATGTTGCGTTTTTTTCTTATTAAAACATAACGTACAAAATTACAAATATGATGCATTTTTCACAAGCAAATTGCGTTTAGTCCTGTTTTCGATTTGTACCGCAATCACGGTTACATAATAACATTCAGTACATTCCGGTCTTTGGTCTTTAAATTTTTATTTTTAACAAGTTATTGTGTTAAATATAGTTCACTGTTTTATGTATGTTTTTACATGTTTTATAAAAGTGAAAAACATGTTTTTTATGCTTTTTATTTGCAAATTAATGTTTTCAACATCTGTTACGAATACAGTGTGTCGTTTAGGCCTACATTCCTGGTAACGGTCAAGACTGCGGCAAGTCGTCAATTACAAGTCGTGTGCCACTGAAGTGGAGAGAACTTATAACTTTTCCATGCAACAGTTGCAGAATCAGCAAATGCCTCGTAAAAGTCGTCGTCTACTACCAACATACAGTTCATTTTTATGCTCTATATTAAATTGTGGCAAACTATAATTTTACGGTTTTATCTTGTCCTAAAATCTGTCGTATTTTTCTCAAATTGGAGCTTCTCGACTCGAAAAAATTGTTTTTTTTTACACCGTGTCTCAATAAAAAACATGCCACTTTTATTTTTTGAATAGCTCCGTGAAACATTAGCCGATTTCGATAATTTTTGGCATGCAACATCGTGAAAAAAACTTGACATACATGATTTTAGTATAGCCCATCTCACATTAATTCTGTTGCTACACTACCTTAAGAAATTCATAAGCCGTAGTTTGGCCGCTTACAACAATGAATTCATACTGGGTAGCGCATGCGTCGGGTCAGAAATGATTAATTGAATAGCGACAAACACGACTAACAGTTATTATCTTTCAGAAAGTCTTACGTGTTACATCGCATCATCATTACAGCATGTGCTCAAAATGTTCTCTTCCAGCATGAATGCAAGCCGTGGACGTTGACGCGACTCGCTAACAACACGCTCAATAACGCGCGACCCAGAGCAGCTTACTCACTGTTAATGCGTCATTTCAGTTAAGGACGGATCACACTGGCGGTCCGGCCGGCCGTCAAAACGGTCGTCAAAAACACCAACCGTTCCGACGGCAGTCCGGACCGCTAGTGTGACCCTTTCTTTAATCGACGTACAATATTAAAACCAATATCATTAATGTTAAACACGTAACACATTTTCATTGATTCTGTGATCGCAGTGATTTTCTGAGCCGACGCATGCGCTACACAGTGCGAATTCATTGTTGTAGATGGCCAAATTACGACTTCTTTATTTTACAAGGTAGTGTAAAGACAGTTGTAAGGTGATGTGGGCTAAACTGCAGTCATTTACGCCAAGTTTCTTCGTGATGTAGCTTGCCAAAAATTATTAAAATCGGCTAATGTTTCGCGGAGTTATTCAAAAAATAAAAGTGGCACGTTTTTTATTGAGACACGGTGTATATCACAGGCTGAACGGTAGTTCAAGCTCTGTGTTAACGGCGACTTCGCTTTCTTATGGGAAAGCCAAATATTCGACCCCCCACAGAATCAAAATCCCTGACCCGATTAAAATAAAATTTGGCATGGTTGATTATGATGGCGAGGGAACCCGTCATGCAAAATTTTATGCAAATCCCCCCAAGGGGGGCTTTCCGGCAAATGGGTGAAATATACGCAAAAATTTTTATAGCCATATACCTTTTATTCAGAAACTCACCTACAGGTCAGACCCTTCGGCGGATTTTTGCGTGCAATGGCTCAAACGACGCGGTCTCGCGCAAGGAT
>Ga0209367_1008588_pt1 | contig 13953 bp, 12 predicted proteins | sample WorMetLIZISLAND2_FD_187412 | JGI IMG/M metagenome (GOLD analysis project Ga0209367, IMG submission 187412) | Marine gutless worms symbiont microbial communities from Max Planck institute for Marine Microbiology, Germany - Olavius geniculatus... ... | reverse complement strand
AGAGGACACTAAGTTTATCAGAACAGTTATTGATCTGCCGAGTGTTGATTTATGCATTGCTCGTAGGCTTCACAAGTTTGTTCAGAAGTATGCTGTGACATACACATGGTCTTCTCTGTTTTCTTTTCAATATTGTCCTTTAGCTTAGGTTTTTTTTAGTAATTAGCTTCTGCATTGTATTGTATTTTTTTACTGTATGCTGCATCTTATTGCAATTAAAGATTATTATTGTTGCAGTACCCGGGAGCTATAATTATCTAGTTATTTTAAAAGATGGGACATTACAGCAATTTGGTTGTGCCAGTAGTAAAGTGAAAATTGGCAGTACTAATATTTTTCAATTTCAGTTCACTTGTAGCAGCAGGAACTTTGTTGTAACTCGTGATTCTATTGCACTTGTCAATTCTATCACATTATCTGGTGAAATTTAATTTTATTTTCATTTTTATTTCATTAGTCTGCTTTGGGCACGGCACACACATTTAGCTAGATTTAAAAGTTTTCAAAAATTTTAGAAAATTGCAGGATTTCTGCATTGCATCGGAACTAACTTTAGCTTGCTACTTATAAGAATCCATATCTGTTGTCTAGACTGAAAGTGAAAGAGCATTGCATTCATTGCATTGTTTGATGCAGGAAAGACTTCGTGATGTTGCAAGCAGTTTTTCACATGAAAACATATAACAACAACTGACATTTACAGTAGCTGTAGCTGACATGATTTATATTACACTACCTACTAGAAGACGTGGTGCATTATGCACTCAGCTCTTGCACTCTCTAGAACTAGAACTGTCTCATGTTGTCGGCAGTTTTATGCTGGTATTTGTCATCTGTGTTGGGCAGGACATTGAGTATATACGTTCACATTACAACATTGAAGACTTCATCTATTTCAACCATCACCGACGTGAGGAACATGCGCATCTGTATCACTACGCTCTTAACCCAATCTTCAAGCTCTTCTCCAAAATGTTTCTAAAGGTACTGATGCTTCAGTCTAGATGTTGCCATGTTCAACTTACTCATACCGGTACTTATTTAGAAACTGCTACAAAATATTTACATTTAAAGTTGTTGTGTAGAGTTTTTCATTTTAAGAGTTATATTAGATACATTTTTATAATATATTTTTGTGTGTGCAGTAGTGCATATTAGTAGGCCTAATATCGACATAGTAATTATTTAGTCAGTTAGTCATCAGTCAATCAATTGCACACGTTTATGTAGAGCTATATGTCATAAACGAATTAGAGGCTAATACGGCTAGCCAACACGTCTATCACAGTGTGTTTTTGTTTTAATTAGTTCGTGAATGTTGTGATTATTGATTTAACTTTTTACAAATGTCTATCTTTGCATAGGAAATTTTGCGGATTGGCCACAAGACTAGCTTGTACTATCCCATCTACCCGGCTTATACTGATCAGCAGGTGAGTTAGGCCTACATATTAATGATTTATGGACAGTAGTGGATTGGCATACTTGTAATCCCATTGCAGTCTTCTTATAGTTTTCATAACAATGCTGTTACAATGTTCTTATCATTTGACTTTTTTATAACTGTGTTTGATATTATTATGCGGTTGTTGTAATAATTTGCATTACAAGTCTTGCCCGTTTTTACAGTCATCTGTCAGTCTGTTTGTTTCATACAGGGTTTTAACTGGAGCATATAAAAAGGAGAAAAGCCAAAAAATGGCATGAATGCTTTCTAGGTCAGGTTTAACCATTGCATTAATTTGCAGCTTGAAAGGTCAAAATGGCATTTTTACAGAAAGTTTTCAGAATAATGGATGTGGTGGTAATTTTTAAAACTGATTTAACATTGTTTTATTATTTTATTAGTATGCTAAAAAATCGTCGTAGTATTTTTGCTTCTGCCAACATTATGATAGCAAAACGAGATTATTTTTTTGTCTGTCTCACAATAGGTTAGTCACATGATTTTTAATCATTTCATATCTGTTTTTTATCTGTTTTTATCTCTGTAATTTCCATTCTACTCTAAAAGAATCTGTTGTATCTCCTCTACTTAAAAAACCTACCTTAGACACTGAAGATCGATCAAACTACCACCCTATTTCTAACCTGTCTCTCATCTCTAAAATAACTGAATGTGTTGTAAAATCTCGATTAACCACCCACCTATCATCTAATAATCTTCTTAATCCACACCAGTCTGCCTACTTTAAACATCATTCCACTGAAACTGCTCTTCTGTACATTCACGATCATCTCATCAGTGCCATTGGTTCACAACAAGTATCATGTCTCTGTCTTCTTGACCTGTCTGCTGCCTTTGACACCATAGATCAGAACATTCTACTCTCTCGTCTATCATCCTGGTTTGGCATTCACGGCACTGTCTTAAGCTGGTTTAAATCATACTTGTCATCTTGCTCTTTCCGTGTCCCGCTGCTCTGGTAGTCTCTCTTCCCCACATGGTTCTCTCTATGGTGTACCTCAAGGCTCTGTTCTTGGTCCTTTACTATTCATCCTGTATACCACCTCTCTCAGCACTCTCATTTCATCTCATTCCTTAAATCACCACCTTTATGCAGATGACACTCAGATCTTCCTCTCTTTCCACCCACCTGATCTCCATTCTAATCTAACTCACCTTCAGGATGTCTTGCAACATATCTCTTCCTGGATGACTGCAGTGCTAACCTACTAACTCTCAACTTCTCCAAGACTGAATTTCTTCTCATCGGGCTTAAACAACAACTTGCTAAAATAAATAATTCTTCTCTCAACACTACTCACTCTGCTCATAACCTTGGCTTCATATTTGACGAACACCTAATTTTTTTGGATCAAATATTTGCACTGTCTAAATCTTGCTATTCTCACATTTGTCAGCTTCGTTGCATCCGTCTTTTTTGATGTTAAAACAGCCAGCTTCAATGCAACTTCCATCATTCACTCCAAACTCAACTACTATAAATCTTTATACTATAATCTTCCTAAATCTCAATTTAATCATCTTCAACACATCCAAAACTCCCTTGCTCGTGCTGTCATCAGAGCTCCTAAATTTAGTCATACCACTCTTATTCTTAAATCTCTTCACTGGCTCAAAATAAATGAACATATTGAATATTAAATTATCTTTCTTATATTTAAACTTCTCTATACTGCTCAATTTCCTTACCTGTATAACTTAATCTCTCTCCAGCCACCACGTAACACTCGATCCTCGTCTGTTGTCACTCTCGCTCGTCCACCTACTCATTCCTCCTTAAAAATTACCAGTCGTTCCTTTCGCTGTGCATCACCTCATCTCTGGAATCAACTCCCTCACTCACTTCGTCAGCCACGTCTTGATCTATTTCCTCCTGACTCACCATACTTCCATGATCATCTCACCTCGTCAGCGTCACCATCACCACTCTTGTAATCCATCACCCCATCATTCTTTCATTCCAATCTCAAAACTTTTTTTTTCAAATCCTATCCTCCATACACATCTGGTACCCCCTTGGACTGACTCCACAGCTATTCGGACCTGCTCATGGTTTTTACTTTTGTTCTCATTTCAGTTTTTTTTTAGTTTTAGTTTTCATTATTTTATTATTATTTTATTTCTCACCTTTTCAGTTTTTTTTATTTTCTAGTTTTCTTTATTTTAGTCATTTTCTGGATTTTTAAATTTTTAACATTTAATGGTATTTTTATTGTTAGTATCTCTTATTTTATTTTTCTTTGAAAACATTTAAGGTTTTTTTTACTTTATGTGCTATATTAAACTGACAGTTTGTCTGTCAGTTTTTGAGCACAAATTCTCTGTTGTATTTTTATGTATTGTATTGTTGCCCATGTCAGTAGATTTTTTCTGAGGGTTTTCCATCTTGTCTCTCATGTCCATTCAATGCTTTTTAGGTTTGTCTTTTATGTTTATTGACTTCTAGAAAAGGTAAAAAAATAAGGTAACGCCTAGTACTTGCTATAGTGCTTCTTACATGCGACGAACTCGTGGCCAGAAGCTCTTTGACAATCTTGGAAGTGGCAGTTGATTGGCATGAACTAATGATGCTGCAGTGCACTATGCGGCCATCCATTACCCACATTAACAAACAATTTGACCCGCGGTTTGCAGCTAGGAGACATACCTCTGCTTTAATCAGCCACACAAGGTCTTCACCCTGTAGCTCGTAAGCTACTACTCATTTCCCTCATGGAGGGTAGGAGGCTGAGTTGGCCTGAGCACATATCAGGTTAGCAACTTGCTCAAGGTCGCTTGCAAATGACCGGCAGTGAGAATCGAACCGCAACCACCAGACACTTGCACTTACACAGGCAGGTAGGTGTGAACAACTTGTCCAGAGTTGTTACTTGGTAGTGCACCAGCTGAAAATTGAATTTTGGACTGTTCGGTTTTGTATCCAATGCCCTAATTGCTGAGCCACCAAGCCACCCACTTCTGCTGATATTTGCATATATTTGCTGCCTTCTGCAGTTTTCTGTTCAATTCATTATGAGTGACTGTGAGCTTGCTGATAAGTACAGTGAAGAATATATCTGTCTCGTGTGTCATTTGTTCTTAGCTGTTGACGAAACACTCGCTGGTTGCTGCACTCTCTGACATGGTGCCTGTCAAACCAAGAAGGCAGATTATATATCCTCTGGATAAACTTGGACTGAATGCTCCTTCGGACAGAATTTTACAAGTCAAAGAACAGTTCGCTCTCAATCACGTGAACTGCAAACTTGTGCTAGAGCCAAAGGTTAATCAGTGTGTCATTTCATTACTTATGTAATATCATGTATTTTCTATATTTGTAGACAGGTACTAAAATAATAATATTATTATCGGTGCTGTGCATTTGCAGTATTTTTTGTACTTATTGATTGGTTTGTTTTGCACTTTTGAAATGGTATCCATCTTGTAAATACATTGTTCCAGCAGCCTCTGAATGTTTTCTCCAAAATTGTGGTAAATTACCAGTTTAATCAGGCACCCATAAAAATGACAAACTGAATCACTGTCTTCTTGGCTAATCTTATGCACAGTATGTTTGTAAGCCTTGATGAGTATTTAAACAGAAATTACGTGTTGACTAAATACTGTTTTAATGTACATCTTCTATGAGTAATTAATGAAGTTTGAACATTTGTAGATAGTGCCAAAATTGCGACAATGGGATGTTGTTGAATTTCACACAAGTGTTGTTGTTTTTCGTTTTGCAGGTATTTTTTGCTTTTTAGATTATTTGTCAACTAAAATGTTTTTTGTACAAGCGGCATTGGCATTTGATCTTGTTGGCAGCTGTTGTGTTAGAGTGTCTGTGTTGGTGTGTTGTGTGTGTGTATTCTTCTGAAGATCACACTGAATGCACGCATCGTGGTCATTGGAGCATCAGAAGTTGGCATTTCTTTTCTTGAAACTTTTGCTTTCTGGTTTGTAGATTGTGATGATTTATTGTTGCTGCTTATTTTTACAGTGTAGCAAATAGCAATTGCAGTAACGTGACTTCAGTTACCTATCATCTTCACTTATTCTGTCGTGGTTGTCATGTAGTACAGTGCTTTTTAGTGCATTGTATTATGTGACAAGATTAGCATTAGCTTCTTGAAATTATTTTTTATCCCAATTTGTTCTTTTATCTCAAATGATTTTTTATTGGTGACTCGATGTGATGCGGAGTTACTGTTGACAGCATGTTGGTTAAAAATCAAATGTAGTACGTAGCAATTTAGCATTACTGTTTTGCTGTGGTGGGACCAAACAGTTGTGCAAAATGCCAAATTTTTTGTTCTCATTTAATTGCAGTTTATTTAGTATTTTTGCTGAATTTGTTAGGCACAGTGAGACTATTTGTTGTTAATGTGAATAGTCCACACATGAGGTTCAACAGCTTGACGTTGGTGTCACCTCACGGCTTGCCTGGTCAACTGCCACCGAATCCACTGAGAGACAACTTTTTGTCCACAACGTAAGCTCCTTCTAACAATTAGCAGCAGGCTAGTGAGTGGTGATTTACACAATTTGCTTTAATTCTGTCTACAGTTGTTGTTTATTCGTTTTAATGGTTTTCGACCATTTTGCACTTGGTGTTGTTTTTATTTGGCATTGGCTTGCTGTTCTGAAAGCCAGTCTTAGGATTAGCAATATGCTTTGGTTGCATTAAGGTCAGGGTTAATTTTTGAGTTAGGGGTTAGGTTGGGTTAGTGTTAGTGATTGCAATCCTGGTATTGGATTCTTAATCCCAGGATCTGGGATTGAGAAATTTGTAATCCCGGGATCCCGTTTTGGGATTAGGCTTACAGATTGGTTGTTATTTTGGTATCTCCAATTGACTTATTTTATGCACAGGGCCCCTACGAAAGGTATATCCAAACTGTAGAGAGTGACAGTGACTGTCAAATTACAAATTTCCAGCAACAGCACGAAGTAGTACTCTAGCCCTCATAAAATATTTTATTTACTAGACAGCTAAAATTCTTCTTCCTGTTATTTAATATGCGAAAAAGTACAAATTTAGCTAATTTTTGTAATCCCAACATCATGGGATTGAGAGGCTGCCAATCCCGGGATTCAGGATTGGCAAAAACGGCCGGGATCCTGGGATTTGGGATCCCGGGATTGCAATCTTTAGTTAGTGTACTTTACTATGCTAGCAGATGTTTAGAATAGCAATGCTTTCAGAATAATGGACCTCAATCAATCATTGATGCTTTACTGTGCCTTTGATTGTCTCAGTGCCTTCAGTAATTCATTGAAACTTTGAACACATTCCATATGCCACTGCCAATGTGTGCAGTTGAACTTTGTGTGAATATTAACTCTTTGCTGCGTTTTGGTGGCAGTCATGGCTACAGTCAGGAAGAGTACGATCAGATGTCACTGCGGACATGGGTTAATGTTGTCTGCGGCAAAATGACTGCAATTGACAGGTTGTTTGACGTCTTTTTTGCAAAACGCGAACGAAATTATTGAAGTCTTGGCTTGTGTGCAGCGAGAGCAACATACAGCTCTGTAAATGGTTAACACAGTCATTAAACTTTGACTTGACCATATTTTTACTATTTTGTAAGTTAATAAGTCCCAACATTTGTATTTCTGTTTTTCTGCTTAATTTTTCAACCAAAAGTACTCAGCTGTAATTTTTTATACATTTGATAGGAATTAATTATACAGTGTTTCATTAAAAAGGCACCTTTTTGTAACTCAGTCTAATGGTAATTAATTTACATGAAATTTTTACCAACTGTAGCTGAAAAAATACTAATTTAAAATATTTCAACAAAATTTGGCTGTTAGTTAAATATTCTTTGCTAGTTGTGATGTAACGCTGACGTCATAATGTGCTAGGAGTACAACTGTTTCAACTGGTGCTGTCAGTTGCTACCCCATTTGTAAAATGTTCATTGTATCAACCCTAAGCAACATTTTGGCATGAAATCAGGCATCTCGCAATACATAAACTCAGCCATCTTGCAAGCAGTGTGTGCTGGTACACTGTCTTGCTGGAAGGTGTAAAAGTCAAGTTATCCTCACAAGTGTGTGAAAGTGATCGTTTCGGGCATTTTTTGTGGCTACAATGGTGTAAAACTCCAACAGTTTGTTGTCAGTGAACCAGATGAAGTATGCTGTCAATGCTGGGCAGCTATTCAGCAACTGTCAACAACCAGTTGTGATAAGCAAGTTTTTACTCCAGGTACATTATGGCATCAGCATTACATCAGGACCAGCAAAAATATTCAACTAACAGCCGTATTTTGTCGAATCATTTTGAATTAGTATTTTTTCAGCTACATCTGGTAAATATTTCATATAAATTGACCATCATTTGAGTGAATTATGAAAGAAAAAAAAGTGTGCCTTTTTGTTAAACACCGTGTATAGTCTGCGACTCTGCAGCATGGCTTTACTTTGAGCTTGCTGATTCGTTACTTACTGCTTCGGTTTGTTTGCTGCCCCTCCCCACTCCCGCTCTCGGTCTCTTGATCTCGATTTTTATCTATTCGGCCTCTGTCCATTCCTCCTGATTCCAGTGTCTGGCTGCGTTTACATTACTGACTGGAATTTTCATTGACAGGAAGAAGAAGCATGTGATAGTGAATGGTCGGTATGTCGTGCCGTATGATTACCTGATACTGTGCAATGGGACTCAGTATCAGGTGCCGCAGCCGACTGGACTTGATATCAGCACCGGGGCAACCAACAATGACCTTGAGGACCCTGAGAATCCTCAACCTGAACTGCCTGTGGACTGCATGCCCCCAAAGAACGTGTTTGTTGTCAACGACGCGTACGAGGCAGCTGTCTTCCTCTACTGGCTTGAGAGCAATGTGCTTGATGCTAAAGGTCTCTGAATTCAGCATTTAGTTACTTGTGAATTAGCATATTCTTGTTTTACTACCATTTCTGTGCTTGCTATGCTCACATTAAAATGATACACATCGGTACAGATATAGGGACTTTTTTTAGGGAGATTAAATGAAAATCAAATACTTCTGTAACAAAACAACTACAGACTGCAATTGTGCAGTGTAAAAAGCAAAAACAACACAACCAGTCTTCACTACCTTTAGTAAAATTATATACCTGTAACTGGTTAATGTGACCATTAGGCATGACTACTACAAAACTATGTTTTGTGCTAGTTAGTGTGGATGACATAATGCTTTACTTTGCATGATCTTTGTCATGTTTATTTGCAGTCAACACACTGTTGTAGGTCTGGCGGGGAAGATCGTTGTCTATGGTTCAAACGTGGACGTGTACTGCTGTGTGCAAGTTCTGCTGCAAACTGGTTTACCAGGAGATCAGATTGTCGTTGTCCAGCCACCTGCACCTTCTGAGGTACCTACCAACAATCACACAGCTATCTTGACAGACCATGTCACATACACATCTTGCTCATTTATCTTTCCCATACAGGAAAAAAACCCACATAACAGAAAAACTGAAATAGGTGTGAACATTTAACAGGGCAGGACTCAGGAGTAACTGGAATGTTTATTTTTAACTGAGCAGGTTGAAAAATTAAGATCACTGGATGTTGAAATCCTCATAGAAATGATGCGTTTCTTGGGTAATCATTTGTGTACCTGAGCTTAGCCCTTATAGTCTCTTTGTTGCACCCGCATCCACGATTGCTGCATTCTGCTCGTAGCACTTAGCAGACTATATAAATTCTGTGCGGGGATTTTCTTTAGTTGCTGTATATTAATGTTTAATGTTGTGAGAGGGAACCGCAGTAATGCAGATGGTGTATATTATGTTGAGACTTAGTGCCAATATCTTTAATTGCTGTTACTTTGACACTAGCACAGAAAATTATTTGAAGCATTTTAAAAACAGGATTACCAGCCTGTTGTGAGCATCTGAAAACCTCTTAGAGTGTGGCATTTTAGCTTACTTGAAGTTGTCGTTTTCAGATGCCGTAGCACTGTAGAAGTACACTGACCATCAGAGGTTTTTGCATATCACTCAGACGAGTCTGAACAACTGATTGAAACAGCCACAGAGAAACGTCAATTAGCCTTTTGCATCATCATCATCTCATCACCAGTCTTGAGATGCTGACTGAAGACCAAGAGTGATGTTGCCGAGGTTATGTTCAATAGAAGGTCATTTTATGCACTAGAAATGATAGTGCGCTGTATAAATGTTCACTTATTATTATTATAGGTTTGCAATGTACATGGTGTTTCATATAAAAGGGACTCCTTTTCCTTTTTTTATAATTCACTCAAATGATGATCAATTTACACAAGATTTTTACCAGTTGTAGCTGAAGAAATACTAATTTAAATATTATAGCAAAATGTTGCTGTTGATTAAATGTACTTTGCTAGTCGTGATGTAATACTGACATCATAATGTGTCGTGAGTACAAGCTTGCTTGTCTCAACTGGTGCTATCAGTTGCTACTCTGCTCCGATATTAAACTTAATCTGCTTTACTGTTGGCAAATTGTTGAAGTTTTACCATTGCAGCCACAAAAATCGCCCAAAACAATCAATTTCACTCAGTTGTTGGAATAGCTTGACTTTTGCTGCTGATTGCAGCTTTCAGCAACACGGTGCATCAGCACACAAAGATTGCGAGATGGTTGAGTTTCTAGATTGAGAGAGACTTGATTCTAAGCTCCCATGTTGTTTATTTCTGACATGATGAACATTTTTCATTAGCAAACCAGATTAAGTTCACCATCGAAGCAGTGTAACAACTGACAGCACCAGTTGAGACAAGCAAGCTTGTACTCACGACACATTATGACGTCATCGTTACATCACGACTAGCAAAGAATATTTAATCAACAGCCATATTTTGTTGAAATATTTTGAATTAGTATTTTTTCAACTACGACTGATAAAAATTTCGTGTAAATTGATCATCATATGAGTGAATTGTGAAAGAAAGAAAAGGGGGTACCTTTTTATGAAACACCGTGTAGACTGGAAATGCTCGTTTGCGGACTGTAGCACGTTGCTGTATATTTACACAAAGAATTAGCAGTAGAAAAAATTAAAAAGTAAGCATACAAATATGTCCTTGTGTGTCAGGATGGCGTGAGTTGTTTCAACAATGAGGACGTTGAGTCGGCCGTGGCGGCGGCATTGCAGGAGGCTGAAGTCGAGGTGTATCTTGGTTACATACTTGCTGACTGGAACCTGGTGGGCGGTGACAATGGTGAACGTGCTGAGCTGACGTCAGTCAGTTTTACGTCTGACAACGAACCACTGACGATTGACTGCCTGGTAAATGCGAGCTGCCTTCTACTGTCAGCTAGTGGCCTGGTCTAGTGGTTAACGTGTTAAGTTTGATCAACGTAGTTGCCATGTGTTGGGTTTGGTTAGTAACTGGATGAGTGACTGTCTGCGGACAGATAAACCATCTTGGTATATTATTAACCACCCAGCTCAACTTAGCCTTTCATCTCTCTGGAGTAGATTAATCAAGTACCTATTTGCCTGGCTGGAGTTAAGCCTGTGGGTGTTCACCTGTGTCACTGTGTGATCCCGTATGGCAGGTGCTGCTCCGTAGCTCGAGATGAGTTTCCTGTGAAGAGCTAAGAACATCTTTTATAAACAGGCTTCCAAATGATTCTGTTATTTGATCTTTTATTCAGCTCACTGATATTTTTTCTCCTTTAAGCAGACAAAATTGCCGAAGACCCATATCATTTTTTCAACCAGCCACTTTTTTGTGTAAATGTTGCCATGCAGTGGCATGCATTTTATGTCACTAGTTGTTAATTGGACTAGGTGCATGTTTTGTGCAACATGATGAATTGGTAATCAGTCTGCATTTTGTTGCTCTAGTGATGACTACAGTGAAACGACGCAGCCAAATATTTGACTGTTGTTAGGAAAACTCTAGATGTTAAATACATTGTGTTCTGTCGCAGACCAGAGCAGTAAAATATTGCTGATAATGTGTACTTTTAGGCATTTTTGAGTTACTATGCGAAAAAGGTGGACTATGAGTCATTCACTGGTTGGTTGTAGTTTATTTATTATAGCAGAATCCACTTGCAGAATCTATTTAACAAACAATTTTCTGTCTCATCTGTTGTCAGAAGTAATTATGCGCGAAAGCAGCTATTGCTTTCAGCACGTCTTAGCCGTCACAATTCTGTCCGTCTGTCTGTCCATCTGTCTGTCACATGGGAGGATCAGTCAAAAACGGTACAAGCTAGGATCACCAAATCTTCACCATCGGCTGCCCGGAAGACTAGTTTCAGGAACCGTTAAGCTTTTCCATAAATTTGAAGGGGGTAACCCTGAACGAGGGCGCTAAATGAGAGGGAGGTGGGCAAAATTTGCGATTTTTGGCCAATAAGTTGCTGTATCTCAGTAAGGGTGCGAGATAAGGTCTAGGTTACTATTAATCACTAATAGTAAATCGTACACTGGCTCTCGATTGCTACCGAATTCAATGACCTTGAATGACCTTGAACGCCGAAATAGGGGGTTTTGTGGATTTTTTGGCGATTTCGGGCTGCGACACAAGTCTATATCATTCACAAGGTGGAGCTAAGGAACTGTCGTTATGTGCACAGCAGCATGACTGTAATAAAGGTGTTGTATTTTATCCCAAATTTCTGCATAACTCAAACAGCGACAGAAATTTTCGTTGTACGATTTCGTTGTGTTGTGAGCGCAATAATTTATTATTTAGTACATTTCTGATGCACAGTAGGCTTATTTGGTGAAACGGCTTACATATCTTACAACGTAATTTGTGATACTTTGTTTGATGGTGCTGCCACCTCGGGAATCGGTTTACAACGCCCAGCACTAACTAACACTGATTGATTGCATTGATTGACTTGTTATATTTTTACGTGCAAAAGCAGCTACTGCTTTCATCGCGTCTTAGCCATCGCAATTCTGTCCGTCTGTCCGTCTGTCTGTCTGTCCATCTATCGTCACAGGGTGGATCAGTCAAAAGTGGTGCAAGCTAGGATTACGAAATTTTCACCGTCGGCTGCACGGAACTATCGTTATGCGATCCAGATAGAGAATTTGGTGTTTGTGTATTAACTTAGCGCGAACACCCCAATTTTCAGCTAATATACTGAACCGGAACTGCTATAGGCTTTCGCGCGTCTCATGAGCATTAGCTCAAATTTCTTGTTTCATTTTGCCAACTGCTGAGAAAGGCATCTGCTTCTAGTGCAGTGCCATGGTGAACCGGTAGTAGTAGTCTGTTGGATTAAACGTTAATGTACTTAACTGTGATATTTTTAATTGAAAGCTGAGTTGACCTGGCTGGTTGGCTATAACCAACCACCCATGTCAACTCAACTTGCCATCCCTCCAGGGTTAGTAAATCGAGTACCGGTCTGTCTGGCTGGGGTTATGACAGGGCACGTTTTGCTGTGTCGGATGGTAGGTAACACTGTGTAATCTCGTATGAAAGGTGACACTCCGTAGCTTTGAGATGGGTTGCCTGTGAAGAGCTAGGCCTATAGCATTTTTAACCAAGCTGACTTAATTTATAATGTGTGCTGTAGCATTGAATAACGCGTGCCTCGTGTATGACGGACGACTGGTGATCGACGATTGCTTTCACACAAACGATGTGTCAATACGCGCTGCTGGACCACTGACCAAGTACCAGCGCCGCTACTACACGCAGCTGACGCACGCTGACTTTAATTCCAAAGAGATCGGAGTACAGGTGAGAGATAGGCTGAATGATGCTATTATATGTGAAAAACATGTCGAATTTGTTTGCATGGTGATTTTTGATGAAGGCATAAGCGTTATCAATCATCTTGACTTCATCGTTGGTGTCCACTTAGTTTAGTGCATAGGTAATCGATCACTAATGCGTAAGCTTATGCTGTCTTTATATTCAACCATGGCTTCAGTTGAAATGACAATCTCTTTGTGGGTAGGTAAAATGAGTATTGCTACCGGGACTGCTGCCACAGCCTACGGATCCAATGGCTTTGGAGGTACTGGTTGTTAATAGAGCTGGCCATCTGGCCGACTTGGGCTGTATGCTTTCTTATTTGGGTTTAACCCTCTCTTGCTCACATGAACTCAACCAGCAGGAAAGAGCTGGTCCTTCAGTATGGACGTGTTTTTGGAGTGAAACTAATTGCATTTGTTATGACATTTTGTTGTCGATTTATTGCACCCGGGGTACAGTATGTGTCTGGCTGAGACAAACAGCACATGTTGAAGTCTGCCAATTCAGTGCATCTCTGAGGACGATAATCAATCAATCAATCAATCTTTATTTGTCCAATAAAACAGTTTAAAACATGCAAATGACAATGCAGTAGGACCGGACAGTGAGACTAAAAGTACTGAACACTGCCCTTAATACACAAGTACAATCAGATAAATCCATAAGTTCTAAAATTAGAACAAACAAATACCAAAACAAGGTAGTAAAAACAACGACCAGGACAGTTGAATAACAGGCTAAACAGAGCCAATACAGTAAGCAGAGAGATCCACAGTATTTATTGATCGTTT
>Ga0209367_1008587_pt1 | contig 13953 bp, 8 predicted proteins | sample WorMetLIZISLAND2_FD_187412 | JGI IMG/M metagenome (GOLD analysis project Ga0209367, IMG submission 187412) | Marine gutless worms symbiont microbial communities from Max Planck institute for Marine Microbiology, Germany - Olavius geniculatus... ... | reverse complement strand
TGCTAAAAGCGGGCGGTCCCCAAGTGCTCACACACCACGACCACCACCATGACGCTCAGAAGCGGTCGGTCCGTTTGTTGTGTAAGCGTTCGACTGACGTCACGCGAACGGTCCTCTTCGGCTTCGCGTCATCGCTGCGCCCAGGGAGTGTCCCCGAAACTGTGGGGTCGGCGTTTAAGCTCCCCTCTCGACTCCGATCACGCAGAGTGTTGTGTGCGTTCAACCAAGAAGTCGTATATACATAATAGCATGCTAGGACTCGATGGTTTGACTGGCGTCACGCGAACGGTCGTTTTCGGCGCTTTGTTCACGACGGCCAGTCTGAATGCTGCCTGACTGTTCCGGTGAGCGTCACTCACGAGCGCCGCGTCTGCCGTCCATCCTTCTTCGCTCTCTCCGCGCCCCGCGAAGCCAGCCTCTGAATCTACGACCCACGGCACCGTCGCTGACAGCATCCTGGTGATGTGCCGCGCTGCAGCTGCGTTCTGAAAGCTTAAAAGCGCGAACTAAACTTAACTGAACTGAACTGAACTGACACGGTTTAGTTTTTGGTAAACTGACCGATGGCCGAGCAGGACGAGCCCATTGGTCATTGGTTGACGCTCACGTAAGTATATTCACGTATAGGACAACGACGCATTAGGCCTACTGTATGCTCATTGCTCCCTTCGTCAAAAACTAACCCATGTTAGTTCAGTTCAGTTACGTCGCTTGTACGTGCCTTAAGCCGTGTTCATAGCGACAAACTCAACTCAACTGAACTCAACTCACTTAGTTTTCCAGACCAGTGAGAGGAATAAACAAGTAAATATTTGCCTGCAAGTGATGCAGTGCTGAAACTACAATGCCGGCACCTAAAGGCTTTCGCTTACGCAAAGCTTCGCGCGTAATGAAACTATATACCTTGTTCGTAGCGCCGCGCTAGAAACGGCTTTTTTATAACTCTGAACAGAATAAATAAGGAAATCAACGCAACGGCTTTACGCTTTCTTACATTGCATCGAGCCATATTGGCGCTATAATGTTTGTATTAGCTTAGGAAATTCCACGCGCGGGAGTGCGGCGCTCTGCTATTGGTCCACTGCTTGAAAGGTGAGTCACTGCTGTTCAGTTGAGTTGAGTTGAGTTTGTCGCTATGAACACGGCTTTATAGTGCGCGAGTGCCAGACTGTTGCAGTGAACGGACCGCGCGATGTGTTCGCTTCAATCAATCAATCGATTGACCATTTATATGCCCAATCAACACAGTAGCTAGTGAAAGTCAAAACTATCTAAAGATGGATACAGAGCGACAGAAATGAAATGAAATAAAAGTCGTGCGCTCTGGGTTTCATTTTATTTCATTTCTGTCCTTTTGTACGCACCTTAACACGGCGTCTTTTCTGTTTCAGCGAGTGTTTATCTCAGATTCAGGACAGTTTTTTATTCGAATTTATTTTTTAAATTTCATTTTCGGTTTTAGACATATGTTGTAAACTGCTGGTCATTTTGTTAATGGTTATTTCCTTATTGCGTGTAATTCATTATGTTTATAATCTTGTTTGGGGGTGACGTCGCACGATATGCTAGTTATGCATTGTATTGTATTTGCTGTCTATCGACGTGATAAATGGTCTATTAATGGTTCTAGTACGTAATCGAAACGCATAAGCTTTGGTCACCTCACCAGACTGTGTGTCGGCCGGCGGTCGCATTGGTTAGCATTGATCGCTGTAGAAGTCGGCTTTGGCCGGCACATCCCTCCCTGGTTTTAATTGCACGCCGGCGTTCTCTGCTCCGGCCACTCGCCGCAGACAGTCATACATTCCCATACAAACAATTAGGCCCGACCGACCGGCTGACAACAGACGTTCTAGCGATGCGCTTAGCATTTCAGCGTATCTGGGCGGAATAAGCCATCAGTTCGTGGCTTAGAAACTGCCCATCGCAGAGGTCTCCTATCATTCGAATCTATCGAGATTGATCACACATAATTGCGTGAGAGTTTTTAGCTGTTCACGTTGTTAATGCTAGACGGATCATAGCTTTAGCCTTATTGCATTATACCAGATAGACTGGCTGCAGTGGCTAGATTGATTTTTACGGGCTGACTTGTCACTAGTCCGAAAGGGCACTTGTCCGAATTAGATTAGGTTCCGGTCGTGAAATACTGTAGTTCATTCACAATTTGAGCATGCGACGAAAAACAGCAATAGCCTACAGTAGGACGTCAACAATAATCTGTTGATGCTATGCGTTTAACAAAGCAGTTATCAGCTAAAATACGAATATCAATTTGGTAGGCCTACAGTTACTTCTATGTCACACGTAATTGACTCCAATTCATGTGGATCTGAATCCGAGTTCTAAAAAAACGAAAGCGCAGATAAAGATTCGTGCCCACCATTGATGAAGTGCCGCCATTCCGAAAAGCCGCCAAAACCTGCTTTAGACGACGACAGAACTGTCTTCATTTAAACGCTAAACCAACTCTATCACCGACCCTATCTCTAACCCTATTTTAATCCTATCTTTAACTCTAGTGGCTTTTCGGAATGGCTGCCGTTTGGAATGACGAGCCGATACTTGAGTACTACATTATGATCAGTGGCTGTAGTTACAGCATGCGTGACAGCAGCGAGATAACGGCGTGCACTGCACGGTCGCATTGTGCAGCAACATTACATTGCACTACGTCGGTCAGTTCACGGACAGTTACTAGTAGGCCTACTAGTAGTCGCAGCAGCAGCAGCAGCAGAAGCATTATAGATCGCTGCGGCGTCATCAATTAACCGCAGGCTTTGACACAGCCGATTGTGCCGCTGCCGTTGCGGCGCACTAAACAAACACGCTTCACCGGGCGCAGGTACCAGAACCGAACCCTTTCCGCACGTAACTCCCTCTGGGTGAAAACCCCTCTTTAGCGACAACATACCTAGGACAGAATCCTAGTCTCACAGACAGGACAGATACCCCATGATGCATATATCATTCATTACTGACATAAGGACGGCGATGGCGATTGTAGCTCAGGGGAAATTCTGTCACGATTGGGGGTTCTGTTCTTCTTCAGTAATAGAAGGGAGCGTTTTGATTTAGGGGGTTCATTATTCAAAAAAGCAGAACATGCAAAACATTCGCGAAGATTACAAAACGATATTAAAACCATATGGCGCATCAAAGAACTTTGAAAGTGGCATTTTATAAGCCTAACTGTGACTTATTGCAATATAAACTATATCCTACGTCAAAATATTTACTATATAAACAAAATTATAAAGCACAAGATAAGGCAAAGAATACAGTATCGGATTATGACTAATTTGCAGTTTTTTCCAGAACAGTATTATTTTGGATACATCCGGATCCATCCTGATGCCAGGGGTGATTATACTCGGACTCCGGACAGCGGTAAGACATGCCAGGAATTCGCTGCGATGTCCAGTAACATCAATACGCTTCTCGCTCTGCGAGCTCTTTGCCGAGCCTCAGAATCTCGGGCCTACATCCGCTTAAAGTCTCCGTGCCCGGCAGACCCAGGTCGTCCGACAGTGCTTGGCGCGTGAAGAATCGCCTCGCCGGTGGTCCGACGGCTGGCTCGGTGGTTTGTCTTATCCTGCGTCGTGGGTGGTCCAGGAGACCGACTCAGACTCAGCGTGGCCTAGCGGGACGTAGTCAGTCCGAGTCCGACGTCGGCAAGCTGTGATACCTTTTTCTAAGCTTTGGCTTGGAACGAGTTGGTCCAACTCCCTGCTTGGGACTTAACCGAAGAAAGAATGAGGCAGAGAGTCGTCAAAAAATTTTCGCTCAAAAAAGGAAAATTGAAAGCCGAAAATCCCATTTTTAAGGAAATGCAGGAACACTGTTAAAATTTTGAACATTCGTGATGTTCTTTGTCGGTAAATTGTAGCTGCATACCCCGCGCCGTCTACATCTATCTTTTTACAAGGCGCCGCAGCTTGCAGGAGCCTGCCTGTTGCAGCGCTAATGACCTGATGCACTTTTCAATCTCAAATGTGTAAGCCATCCAGATGCCGGTATAGCAGCGATTCAAGGTTCCTGAATTTTTAAATGTCGTTGTTACTGGTAATTCAATTACCTCCGTTTTATTCGCCAGGTGACAGCGCTATTGTCGGCGGAAGTTTGAAATATCTGATCGCTTCTAGTTTAATATTTTCTTTTATTCAAGTAGTAAAATACCACTTTTAGTTGCCTTCTGCACCGTCGTATCTCTTAATTACTGCAGTCAGCGAATGGTCAAAAAAGAACTGACCATTGCTGACTATGCACTGACCAGAACAGTTTATTCTCATCATTGTTGTTGGTCGACCACCGAGACACTCTGTACCACCCCTTCCGCCTTCGAGTGGCGTCGCCAGGTTTTGGCGCAAAGAGGGGCACGAAACTAGAGAAAAATAAGATTTTAAGGGTGACACACACAAATACCCTGTTATGAAATTCGTGCAATCAAGTGATAAAGCTGTTATAGGCCAGTTGCGATTGATTATCTCTGGCTACAGGTCTGCATGTTTAAGTGTAAAGTGTGAAATAAGGTCGACACTGAGTTTGATTTAAAGCTGGTCGGGCTAAGTTTATTTCCGTTCATTTTAGGGAAAAAAGGAAGAATATTTTACGTGTATCACGCGCAGGTCTTAAAAACACAAGAACGTTGTCAACGCGCACACGTCGCATAGTTGAATGTCGCGTTATGTCGGTTTTTGATCGACAGTAGAGTGACCTGAAAACCTAAAGTCGGCGGGGCATTCGTGCAGTGTCCCCGAGCTGGCGACGCCATTCACATGCCAGTGCGTAACGAGACAGGAAGAGAAAGTATTTCTTGGCCGACAGAAATCATCAAACGATGCCACGCCGGAGACCCGGACGGACGGACGCTCCGGTCGGACGTCGTCGTCTAACGCGGCTAATGAAGCAAACGTTGAGCCACGTGTGTGTTGCCGAAGGGGGGGGAGATGGGAGAAGAAAGCGTGAACGGAGAGCTGCTTTGGACACAGCAGCAGCAGCAGCTAGTGACGTCATCGTTATCGTCATTGTCGATGTGCTAAGTGCTTCATCACGTTAAGTAAGAAAGCAAACAAGCGAGTAACTGAGTTTTCTTTATGCGAAAAAGTTTCTTTTAGTTTGTTGTATGATGTACTGTGTCGATTGAGAGCTATCATCTGTCAATGGCATAGTTGGTTCAGATGATTTTATTTCGCGTTTTTTTTCTTTTTCTAACACGAATAAAAACATGAAAAAGTAATATTATCTTTGCTGCAGTTTAAACAGATTTCATAATGAGCTTCGCTGGTTTTTCTTGAAACAAATACGAGTAGCCTATGTCTTTAACTGGGCGGTCAAATTAAAATCCTTGTATAGCTAACGTCTGATTTCCTTAAATCAGATGGTTGGCTGTTAAACACGCGGTTCTGTTGTATAAAAAAACTATTGTCGCGGTGAACCTATATATTTTTCTTTCTCTTTTATTTCGTAGACGACACATTTTGCTGTATGCGATTTTCTTAGTGCGTACTTTTTTGTAGACGGTTAGTGAGGCTGCCGCGGGGCGGAATAGACGTTTAGCCCACTGTTCCGTAAGATATGATGGTTCGAATGATGTACAGCGTGCTTGCTCTTTCTTGCCTTTTTCGGATGACAGCACCCCCTCTCTTATTCCTCTTGCCTGATTGCCAGGAAAGCGTTAAAGCAAGCTGGTATTGTCTGCATGTTGGGTTTTCGTATCGGCAGCTGCTCTGTTGCGCTTAATTATTAATTCAGAGCATCGTTTGTTTCTCGGACAATTGCTATGGTTCGCTACTAAGATTCTCAGCAGAGCTGGGCCATTTCGGTAAAAGTAGATTAATCATGTTCGTTCATATTTCGTTTTAAATATTTAATCGATATTGGCTTTATTTGTATAGCTGTTGGAACGGTGAATAGACGTTGCTATTTTATCCAGCAGTCGAGTGTCGTACGGATCAAATAGCGACATGGTATTTTACGCCGCTGCAGCAGCTGGTATCGAGTATTGCCCAGCTTTGATTCCGGACATTTTTTTTCTTTGCCGGTTACGTTTTGATGTATTTCTTAATTCTCTTCTTCCGTCCTTATTGTCCAACGCTTAATGTCCAGTTTTGTTCACACGCGCATCGGTGGAGGCACCAGGTCGGAAAACAAACAGTGAACAAGGCATTAGTTGGTATTTCTTAGTTGGAATTTCTGTATGTAGCCTAAACAACAGTTTTCAAGTATAGGCCTATAAAAGAAATGCTATAGGATACAATACTATCTATTGTTCATGACTGTTTTGCTAGTTAAAATTATATAGTATTGTATTTTATAAGTATTTGTTTTACTAGATTTACTAACAACTGTACAGTACAAGGCTCATAATTATAGCCAGAAACGAAGGTGCATAGGGGCCTATTTCACATTTTTTGCCGCTTATGCTATAAATCTGTACGCGTACTTTATATTGATCAATATTCATTAGCGGTGGTGTGTTGCACTGGCAAAGTAACTAATAATTTCCTTTGCTGTCAACGACGTTCGAATGAAGTGAATGCGGGGTGCGGTGAACTTGAGACAGGGATTCCATTTCGGGTCCCCAGCTCCCTCTGGTGCCGCCCGCCACTGACGCACGGGCGGGTCCTCGTATATACCACCGAGCAACATTTCCTGGATTGTTTTTTTCCTGTCTCGTGGCGGCAGCAGCTGGCGGATTGGGTCGGCTGATGAATATTAATGAGATGAGATGGCCAACCGAGAATTGCGTGCGGTCTGCAGTCCGGCGTCGAGATTTTGAACTCGCTGGGGAGAAGCAACAGAGCGCGGCCTGCCTGCCTGGCAACACTGGCTGGCAGTGCTCCGATAAGATGATAGCTTAATTGATTAGCGGAGCAGACAGCGACTATGTATGGAAGTCATGAAATCGGGTTACACCGTCAGAGTTGTAGCATCATACAGCATTTGCTTTTTACAAAAATGTATCTGGACACTCAACTGCTGGATAAGAGGCCCTATAACTGTCCAACTACTATTTGCTCAAGCTGTTATATATTCTGCAGTGAAACATCTATAAACATGAAATCAGTGTCGATTAAAACAGAAAAAGTCGTCTGTAGTCTTATTTATCGATTTTCAGCAAAATGGCTCAGCCCTGTTGAGAGTTGTAAGCTATTTGCAGCGATCAACGTAGTCTTCGAGACCAAGGTCCTGGTTTCGGTGGGCCTGGAGGACGAAAATATAAAGTCTTGGTCAGTAATAATTGAGGCCAATCGTATCAAAAGCTGTTTGATTGCTTGATTTACGTAAAGCCTGCGTGTTCCATGTTCCATCATTGTGCTGGTGGCAGGTGGCAGCACCGATGCTCTCGCGCGTCACGTGAGCTTTGCTCTGGTTAATTGTTGGAAAACCCTCGTTGGCCAGTCCATCGCTGGTAGCCTATAGCTTTTCACTCGTGACTTAACGTTGTCTTCATAACTGAATTGCAATAGTACGCCTGTAATACACGTTAGTTTAAATTCGGCAGTATGCTGGGATTAGTTCTGGTGGGTTTTCGTTCTGGTGGGCTGTTCTCTCCATGTTCGCTGTCTGTCTTAATGAACTGTGATAATTCCGTGAATGATATGCTGACGAACTTTGTCTTAATATCTTTGAGCTCATTAAGCAACGAGTGAGCGAATGATAGTCGAAGGCTGGCAGGATAATTATACGTGCACAAATCATTACCGTATCAGATTCGGCAGCTGAACTTACTATTCGTACGTATACCGCTGTAGTATAGACGGTGTATTTACGATCACTTTTTACGCGCGAAAGCAGCTACTGCTTTCAGCGCGTCTTAGCCGTCGCAATTCTGTTCGTCCGTCTGTCTGTCACACGGACGGATCAGTCAAAAGCGGTGCAAGATAGAATCAACAAATTTTCACTATCGGCTGCATGGAAGACTCTAGTTTCAAGAGCCGTAAAGCTTTTCCATCGAAGGGAGTCACCCCGAACGAAGGCGCTAAATGAGAGTGGGGTGGGCAAAATTTGCGATTTTTGGCCAATAAGTCGCTGTATCTCAGTAACGGTGAAAGATAGGGCCTAGGTTACTATTAATCACTAATAGGAAGTCGTACACTGGCTCTCGATTGGCGCCAAATTCAATGACCTTGAATGACCTTGAACGCCAAAATAGGGAAATGGCGATTTCAGGCTACGACACAAGTCTATATCATTCACAAGGTGGCGCCACGCTACTATCGTTATGCGCTTCAGATAGAGAATTTGGTATTTGTATGTTAACTTAGCGTGAACACCCCAATTTTTAGCTAAATTACTGAACCGGAACTGCTATAGGCTTTCGCGCGTCTCGTGAGCATTAGTTCAAATTTCTTGTATTATTAGACAGAATCGCCCTTGAAGCGCAAGCGATTTCGCCCCTACACATTTCTTCGTAGCGTCGTCGGTGCTGTTGGAGAGTGAGGAACTGGGCACATTGGGAAAATTTCCCCCCAAATAATGTCTAGCAGAAATTCGAAACCGCTCTCGATTGCAAGTCCAACGCCATAATCACTATGTATACATCAACCCCAAGCCATGTCAATCGAGGGTGAAGGAATTAAAAAGGGGCTGCGTCGTTCCTTTGATGTCTTTTAATGTCGTTCATTCTCTCGTCAGTCCGAGAACACTTGAGCGTGCATAGTACAGGCGCGATGAGAACCGCCCGTCCGTGTGCTGCTGCTGCTGATGATGACCATTGCGATGACGCCGCGGTGCATTGTGGGTGTGGGTGTGGCGGCGAATGTCAGCGGCGGACTATCCGGGCACCGTTCTCGGACGTAGATTCGATCCTCCAGGGTAGCGCGACGGGGAGCCAGCCGTATACCAACGCGTCAGTCCGTCTGTTCAGTCCTGAATCCTTGGTGGCATTTTCGGTCTCTGCGGGTTACGACGCCGACGTCTTCGAGTTGTGTACGCCGTCTGCAGCATTATTATTGTCCGCTCGGTTCATGCATTCTATAAGCTGTAAAACAGTGCAACAGTTTTTAGTTTCTTTCATGCCTTATATACCTCGTTTACAGCTCGATAATTGCTTGCAGTATCAAACGTGCGACTTCATCGTTTAGACGGCTTAATAGGCTATATACGGCGTGAAATAGTGTTACTCAAACTGTCATTTCTGACCTAACTGTTAACACTGATACAGTCAAAAGTAGGCTCGAATCTGCCTGCTCTGTACGGTCATGTTTTCCTGCAGTGACACATGACTTCCTTGCACTTGCGATTCTTCACTGCGACCGTGATGCGTATGAAGCGTATGACCTATCAGTGAACAAATAAGTAAGTAAATTCAAACTGTGGGCTGCTGAAGCCTTCAGTGCTGCAGTTGTCAGTACTTGTGGAGGCTCTTTACCTTGGACTGGTAGAAGTAAAAAGGCGGCAACAAGATTTATTTTCATTCATGCAGAAAAACGCATTTTACAAGAAAACGAGCATCTCAACGGAGTTGGAGACACGAGGATATTTTCCTAAATGTTTAATCGGTTTTTCTCTGCAAGTCATAAAACTGGCGGTGAAAGAAGCACCGACCGATGGCCTTAGCGCTGAAACTCACAAATAGAATAAATAGCAGCACAGTAGTCATGTTTGCAGGTTGAATAAATGCATCTAAAGATTGCATTTTCGTTCATTTTAGACAGATTTAAACAGCAAAAGTTGCTTATGATTTTCCTGTCCATCTTTCTTATTTCTTAATCCGGCCTACTCACCACCGGATAAGACACGATGTATTATGGAGGTACTGAACGATATCTTATATTGCCTGCAGTGCCACCGAGCTAGATGCTCGAATGCATTAAACGAATATACGCCCCTCAAAGACAAGGCGAATCTCCATGATGTCTATTTGCGGCGCCGGGGCCGCTGTGACTCAGTATCGCTTGCTCTGTAGCCTCCTCGCCTGTACAGAGAATATTGATATGTTTTGATGATGCTTCGTTAATTCTGATATGATATATTCTTTCGCTATGGCGAACCTCATCCGTATAGCACAGAGGCGCCACAGTAGTAGAAGCATACAGTAGGCCTCTATACAAGAAACCCTGCTTTTGCTGGGGAAGGCCGATCGTACGCGGGTGTCGAAAAGCCAGCAAATGATTCTCGTGTCGTGTGAAAGGGCTTATGCGACTTTTAATTCAGTGCTCAATAAGAACCTATCTCACACCGTTACTGAAATAGGCCTATACGGCCAGTTTCCGATTGAAAACCGCACATTTTTCCTACTCCATCCATTTAACCCCAACTTTGAAATTGTTTCCTTCGAACTGAATCGCCGAAATTTTGAAGGCGCTGAACCACCACACCAGGCTGATCATTCGTGTAAAAGTTTTCTAGTAAGACTTACCGCGGAGCCACAATACATGTGTGACAGACAGACAGACGACACGCACGTCGTAGCAAAGGGCCAGACCTTCAAGCTTACAACTTAACTGTTGGCCCAAAAATGAAATAAGATACAATTTTAAAAAAAACTAGCGTAAGCCTACATCGCCAGCAGGGAAACTGATGAGCAGCAGAGATCAAAAGGAAACTGACAAACGTGAGATAAAAGAACGCTTAACGGGAGATCACAGAGTCTGTGAACCATGATTATAAGACGCAACTTTGCTGTGAACACAATGCAGTGACGGTGCATAAAATACGTCACTAAAACACAGAAAAAAACTACTATTATTAATTTTTCAGATGATCTAGGCTATTAGTTCAGGCTACTGCAAGCACTTCTTTGACTTTGAGCCTGATGTATTTTGCCGGCTTTGTTTTATGACATATTTATGTAATTGCATTTTGGCAAGTAAACGATGAAAAAGAGACTGAGGCAAAGCAAAGAAAGAGACAGCTGAATATTGTCTATACTGTTTGTACGAACCCATTGCTTCTGTAGGAATTATTTTCTATTTTGTGATTTAAAAATGGTGCAAATTTTTATTTAACTTTTTTACGTGAACAAGACGTTTTTGCATTATTTGAATATGAATCTCATGACATAATTTTACAGGGACTTGAAAAAATTGACTAGGCCTATACGGTGGAAGTAATTGCATTACTGAATAAGAAAGGACTTTCTGATGCTACTTTTCTGGTTTGCTGTGCATTTTGTAGTCTTTTTAACGTTTCAAATTGCAGTTTTCGCTGACCCTGCGTGGTGCATATATGGTATAATAATTGAATACAGTTCACCGCACCTAACGGTAACGTACTATATGGGCGACATCACCTCGGCACTGCATAGACAAGCCTCTGCGCAGATGTGATTTTGCATTGTGAGGGATAGATAGGATATGATAGCCTAGGCCTATAGGATGTGATGCATTGGGCGGTGGTCCGAGATTCTGATTACGCGTAGCTACACGCCGGGGTCGAGTCGAAGGTGGCGTTGTTAGATCAGTCGATCGGCGTCCATCGGCGGCGTAGCCAGGAGACACCGGGGGCACTAGCCCCCTCCTCCGTCAAGGATCTAAGATTGGCGGGGCATCGGAAACCGAATCAAATCGGATTTATTGCGAAATAATGTCCTAAATTCCTAATAAGCCTGGAATATATATATATATATAACCTCAATGGTATCGTCCACGTCTAAAACACACTGCAGGCACACAAACCACCGAAATGTTGCCGCGAGATACGTTCTGAAAGTCAAAACTGTTTTTGCGACCAGAGCTCCCCTCTCGGACCAGCTGGAAGAGAACACAGCGCTTCTTCAGACCCCTTATATGTATTTTTGGGGAAAACGAGTAAAAAAGAGAAGGGTAGGGAAAGGAAAGGGCGGGGAAAAAGGAAGGATGACACCCCTCAGCCCAGGAGTCCCCCCTAAGACAAATTCTTGGTTACGCCTAAGCCTATGTCCCGACGCCGACTTGAAATGCAAATGTTTATAGCCTCGACAACGCAGCCTGCCTGGTAATATCCTCCTAGTCTCCTAGTCGGGTCGAGTCGTCGTATCGCGTGCTGGTCTGCATGGCGCCAGTTTCCATTACCGCAGCACACTGCAGATAGCACTACTAGGACTATACCGGGGCATCGCAAGACCGCACACGTAGACTGAGGCATACAAGTTCGTATCGCATCGGCAAACTGTAAAATGATCTATATGTATTGTGCTTCACCTTCGGCGGCGAACAAGCCGCGAATTCTCGACAAAGTGCCCCCGGCGCCACATCACTGAATACGGAAATGTTTTCCGTTGTCGACACACAGGTCAACTCGGTCTGGCTATCCCTTCGTCCGTGGGTAGACGAAATAAGTATCAGCGAAAACTGCGACGTAAACAAACACACCGCTCGATGCACTAGCCCCGTATCCGTGGTCTCGCAGTGTAAACCGGTGTCTGGCTGAGGACTAAGGAAACAGAGATCAGCGCCCTCTATGGGCTTTACAAATGACTTTACGTTTTGGTTTACATTTAGGCTATGTCTTCGTTATCGTTGAATAGCATATATGTAAAAAAACTTACCAGTTTAGAACTGTGTGTAAGGACGATGTGATGATATCAGTCCTATAAAACAGCAAAAAAATCATTTGGGTAACCTTAGATGGGGCTATGCTTATGGCGTCCTTACAAGCTGACTTTAGTTGGTAAACTTTGAAGGTCGTAATGCTGTCAAAAACTAGATACTTTGCATTGCTACAGTTCGCTGCTGGTTGGTGCAAAACGTTCTACGCAATTAAAGCTGCAATTAGCAATTAACTGCGAGAACGTGAATTAAGTTTGCATCCCGCAAACTTGCAAATTGGGCAGTAAACTTAACGCTTATGCGAGCCGAAACTCGAAACGCTCGCATATACAGTGCATGATAAACGCGTAAGCTTATACTGTCGTATTATATTTACTGATCCCGCCTTAGGGCAGTATACGGGAACGGGAATAGCCGCGTACCGACTGACAGGAATGGTTAGAGATATGAATAACTATGTCATGGAGGAGGTCTTAGTCAGGATGGCGCTCTGATGAATTGACCCGATCGGTCGGCTGGCCGGTGATGTAACCGGTGCCCGAGAGGTCATCTGAGCAGATCGCGGCTCGGCCGGCGCGGTGCTTTCCCTCCGGCCGGATCTGATTAGGTTAATGTGTGCGCGAGCTCCATTGCGCCTCCGTTCGGTCGGTCCGATGCACGAGCTGCTGCTGCAGATGTGGTGATGGGCGGTTAACATTATAATGCATACTTTTTTATTACACGAAAAAAACTTAACCGCACTTAACTATTATACCCCCTTTACACGATCGAGCAAACATCGAGCAAACGTCAAGCAAATGTATTCAAAATAAACGTACTAATTGATCGACGTCTGTTCGACGTTTGCTGGACGTTTGCTCGATGCTTGCTCCATCGTGTAAACGGGGTATTAACCATAATTCGATTCGTACGTATGGGTGCGTACAGAGGGACGTAACTGAACTGAACTGCACTTCACTTTACTTACATAGTTTATTTTTGACGAATTGACCAATGGGCAACCAGGAGTGCATTATAGTAGACCCCGTCTAATGGCGTCGGTGGCCTACGTGACTACAGTCACGTACGCACGTGACCGTAATCACGTACGCGTCAGCCAATGACTAATGAGTCTGCAGGTATGGGCTCGCCCTGCGGACCCATTGGTCAGTTCGTCAAACACTAAAGCGTGTCAGTTCAGTCCACTTACGTCGCTCCGTACGCGCCTTTGCGTGAAACTTTTATTACCAATACGCTGCCATTTCTATAGGCCTCTGACACTAAATATTCAAGAAAATAATCGAGCGTGCAATAATGACATTTGAGAATACCTCTTATACTGGCCAGACGCATTCCAAACGTAGAAAGTGTAAGAATTACCTAAAATCATCAACCATCTCTGCAACAGCGACGTCTTGGCCGTTTGGTGATCAGTGGCGTATTTAAGATTTGGCAAAGGGGGGGGGCATAGCGAGCGCGTAGAGCGCAAGCCTATAAC
>Ga0209367_1008586_pt1 | contig 13955 bp, 9 predicted proteins | sample WorMetLIZISLAND2_FD_187412 | JGI IMG/M metagenome (GOLD analysis project Ga0209367, IMG submission 187412) | Marine gutless worms symbiont microbial communities from Max Planck institute for Marine Microbiology, Germany - Olavius geniculatus... ... | reverse complement strand
TCAGTCTCAGCAACCTTCGTGCATGCACTTGATTGGTTGACACGCATTTTTTGCCAACCATACAGTATTTATGGTTGCGCCTATGATACAAGGTTGTGTCTGTCGTCCGTCCGTAACGCGTGTATTGTGGCTAAACGGTACGCCGTAGTTGGAATGGGCGATGGTATCGTTGGCTATGGCGATGGCGAGTCTTTATAGACTGTCAATACTCAATAGTAACCATGTCGCTATCTGTAGAGATTTGGCCGCAATTTCTAACGCAGAGTTTCTGCTTGCATTTATCGTCCACGTTCGGCGTTTCGTATCCTAGTATCTTATTTATTGTGTCGTTCCATAGCAACGTTAACATAGCGTGTATGGAGCTGTTTTTACCTCTGGGAAATCGTTTTTTTCTCCGCAACTCACAGTTGGACGCTGGTCTTTGGAGTTAGGCGGTACGGTCCGCTTTCCCTAACGAAAGCTGGGTTTCTTGTTATTACTACCCTCGAAAGCGACGGCAATATTGTTTTCAGCATCGTCGCCAATTTTCCATGTAAAGGCGTTAACCGCGTGAACCGCTGCACTTAGCTTGGTGAAATTTTGCACGTCGATTGATTTAACAACCTCTAGAAGCATATTGGATATCAATGTCATTAGATCAGGAGAACAAGATCATGTGGGTTTTTGTGTTTTTTTTGTGTGTGTACTTGATACTGCAGCTACTCGCGGCCAGCAGCCTTGAGCAAAGCTTGAGCCGCTTGTCAGTCTTTCTACTAGAAATAATTGTACGTAAGCGGCGTCACCGTTTTTAGAGTGGGTCCTACGGCGGGGACATTATTTCGAGCAAGCAAATATTCTGTACCCCTTTTGGTAGCTTAGATTTTAAAAAAGGTGCAGCAATATATTTCGAAACCATTTACGTTGTGGAAGTCTAAAGCGACGTTTAATGGAACTAAGTATGTTCGATTTTTTTGTCATTTTTAAAGTAATTCTGACAGTTTACGAACTGGTTGAGCTATAGCCTATAACTTAGCCGCTGAATTAGTCTGATCGGCTGAGCGATTGCTACTGTGGTTAGTTGCTGCTACTCACTCAAAATCCATTTTTAAGAAATGATAGAAACGTGAGCTTAATACAGTTATAATACCCATCTATGATCCCATCAGTAAAGCAGTTCTTATAATTGTATCGTGTGTCGTCGGTGTTTTTCAGACAATCGAGGAGCGAACATTTCGAGGCGTGAGTCTACAGCATCTGTTTCTAAACGGAAATCGCAACATACGGCTAGTTGCCGGCTCATTCGCAGGCGGTTTCGTCACCACGGGTCTCTACCTGCACGACTGTTCTCTGCGACATCTGGCCCACAGCGTTCTACACCCGCTCAACGCCACGATCAAGTACCTCTGGTTAAACGGTAACGATATCGTCAGACTCGACCGCGGCTGGGAGACTGTGTTTGTTCTGCTGCAGCATCTGCGGCTCGGTGAAAACCCGCTAAGTTGCGACTGTTCGGCCGTTTGGCTGAAGCGACTCTACGACAGCAGGCGCGAAGTGTTTCGCGGTGTTTTCTATAACCTTAGCCCAAGCTCTATAGCCCCAGCCTAAGCCCAAGCCCCATCTCAAGCCTTAACCAAGCCCAAGTTCTTGCTACAACACAAGCCCTATATATATAGTCCAAGCTTGCCGCAGTCCTTTCTGTTGTAATGACAGCACACGTGAAGTGTTTCGTGGTGTTTTCTGACCCTTACCCAGGCTCCGTTCCAAACCTTAGCCCAAGCCCTAATCCAAGGCCCAGCTCACCTTAAACCGAAGCCCTATTTTTGCCAGTCTTCAGCGTAATGATCAAAAAGCGTGAAGTGTTTCGTGGTGCTCCTCCACCGTCGTGCAACAGTCCGGACCGACTTCGCGGTCGAGCGTTTAACGAGACTTCGGTCGACGAGTTTCTGTGTCGACCTCCTCAGCTGACTCGCGTCGAGGTCACCGCCAACGACACCGCGGGACGCCTCACGTGCGCAGCGTCCGGCGAGCCCGTTCCTACGATCTACTGGATACAGCCGAGCGGTACCGCTACTCGCTTTAGTCACTCTACAGTAGATACTCCAGACGCTGCTGCTGCTGCTGCTGATAATGATGATGTCGATAATGGTGATGGAGCGATACAGGAGAACGAGGGAAGTCTAATGATAGAGTCATTATCACTGAACTCTGCCGGCGTCGAGTCCAGCAGTCTGGTTGGAATGTATATCTGCGTGGCTAACAACGCGGCCGGCAACGTCACTCTGACCATCAGTGTTCCAGCTGGAGGGTCGGGCTTTGACTTACGTCCACAGCCACCCGCAGTAGTACCTTCACCGGTCTACAAGCCGTCCACGTCGCTTCCGTCGGTTGTCCATCACTCAAGCACGCCTTATGTCACCGCTAACAACAAAGCAACGCCGACGACGTCGTCGACAAACAAGTCAACGGCAGCTGCTGGTCTGCCCGTCCAAGCCATCAGACCAGCAGCAGCCGGCAGCGGTCAGAGACAGCAGAGTTTCACGCTGTCACAACTCGTAGTCGCTGTGGTTTTCACGCACATTGTGACGCTGCTGTTCTATGTCATGCTTGCTGCCGTATGCTACTGGACGCGATGTGCACAAGGGGTCAGAAACGATTTGACTGACAGAGCGTCTCATTGTACCAAGTGAATGTAGGTTGCTGTAAAACACTGAAAAATAGGCCTAATGCACTTGGTCTACAAACTCGAACTAAATATGAGTGTAGTTGTGAAGTGGTGATTGTGCAGTTGTTTTAGGATGGGTTGGGTTAATTTTTACTGGTTACTGGACGCGATGTGTGCACAAAGCAGCACGATTTTACTTTGACTGAACTTCTTAGCGTATTTGACAATACTACTGCGTAACTGTGCACTATCACAAGACCCTAAAGCTTACTGCAGTAGGCCTATGAACCGAATGAGCTGTGTGAAATCTGGATGTTGAATCGGAGATTGTTCTAAGACGGGTTAGTTCTCTGCTAGTTACTGGACGCGATGTGGAGGCGTCCGAGACGAACAGTTCAGTCATAGACGTCACTGTCACGCCGCGTGCAGACGCCGTGTTCACAATCAACGCTCGTCGCTCTACAGCGGCGCCAGTGGTGGCGGCGGTGCTAGTAGTACAACAGGCTCTACCCTCTACACAGCGGCCAAACTGTCTTCACTGCCCCAATCACCCGTGTCTTGTGATGGTTCTCCAGCTGCCGTCTTCCTGGCCGCACATCGAGATTTCTTTTTCGATCAGACCGAGGGTGCTGCTTCTGCCACTGCGCCTTATCGCTACCGTGATGGCGAGTACGGTTGACTGCGTACAAAGCGACATAACTGAACTGCACTGAACTGCTCGTCCATTGGTCAGTTCAGTTAACTTCAGTTCGGTTTAGTTATGTTGCTTTGTATCCGTTTTAAAAGTGCAGCCGAAATAATAATAATGATTATTATAGCAATACGAGGGAAAAATCGTGGCAAAACATCTTATCTGTTGTCGATGACATTTTGAGAAATTCGAAAAAATGTCCTAAGCTTACGCGGTGCATTTTTTTCGAATTTTATCAGAGATTTTGATGTTGCTTTACAGTTTGTTGATAAAATAATGTAGGTATTTGCTTGTTTTATTTTATTTTTAGTCAGATAAATATTTAAGTAGCATTTTAAAGAACTTTGCAGTTAAAACATTTCTGGTAGAAAACGGTGGATAATGATTAGTTTTGCCATTCTGTCCTGCCGTTTTATAGCTGCTTTAATTTATTGGTACAGAATATTTATCTTTCATCCGGATGAATAAACTAGCGGTTATTTATCCGGTTACCGGATAATTAGCCGTTCCTAGCCAGCCCGGCTCTAAACTGAAAGACGCAGAAAACCAAAATTGTTGTAAACGATGCACAGGGAAAAAAGTAACAGATTTAGTTGAAAAGTCAAAGGTAGCGCGGATGGCTGCACAATATGTGGGCATTGGACCGATATACTTTTTCAAGTTTTGTATAAATTAGATTTTGTCCATTGTAATAATTTAGTTTTTTGAATTGAAACAATTCCGATGGCGCATTTTGATGACAATTTTGTGCCGTTGTGTACAAAGTTTGGCAACACGCAATATGGTCATTTCAGTTAATGCGATCTCTTGTGAAGTTGAAACATTGTTGTTCAGCAATAAAGTTATTTTCTAGTGCAACTACATGTAAGTTGTCAATTATTTCACAAAATCCGGAGGTGTTACTGGCTGGTTATTTTGCACAAATGGCACATTACGTTTGCGCTGCAGTTAGTCACAATCTTCACTTTCTCCTTCTTCACATCTTTGCTAATTATTGATCAATTTAAACATGCTTTTAACGACACATTTTGCGAACAATTTGCAATAAACCGGTCGTCGACATTTCCATGTTTCATGACGTATGGTATTTTTTACTTAACGGTGTATAGTTTAGTAGTTCCCGGAACCGCCGCCGTTCGGCGTCGCCACCGACGTCGCCTTTAAAATCTCAAATCGCAACCAGCCGCTAAGTAAAGCCCAAATTCCATTACGCCGACTTTGCGGCAAAGTCTGGGAATGAGCGTGTCCTCTTTACAGTGCCAGTTACAGTGATTGCAAAATAGTACGTAGTTTCTCGTGTGTCGTTACAAATCAGACTATAAGCTACAAACGTTACTGCCGTTGGGTCTCAGAAATTAGGCCTATTACCAGTGACAGAAGACGACTTACCGGTTTGAACAACTAAGCCAGCCGTTAAAGATTCAAACCAGTTTTAAAGGCCTTAACACTAAAACAGCCGGTTCCGGGGAGTATAGGCCTATAGTGCGATTACAGCAGTTGACGCCTACAGCAGCGATCCAATACGTGAGACGTAATCTGTGTAAAGAGTCCGGGCCGCCGTCGTTCGTGGTTAACGCGAGATGCGACGGCTGATCAAGTGGAAAATTTCAATCTAGGCTGCGTTCGTGCAGCAATAGCTCCGGGCCTGAGCACTTGAATGATGTTGACCGAACGTTTCTGCTCCGTTCCTCTCTCCTTTTCTCTCTCTCTCTCTTTCCTTCTGTGTGTGTCTGTGTCTGTGATATTTCCAGCACCACACACAGACACGCAGACAAACAGGGAGATGGTGGTAGCGGCGTCGTCGTCTTTGATTCGCTTCTGTGCTCGGACCATGCAAGACGCACTTTTCTTGCTTCTGCTGCTGCTGCTGCTGCTGCACGATGCTGATGGAGCTTGTGTCATTTTCGTTTTGATTTATTATCTCCGCCAAGTGAACGGAGTGAAAGATGAAGACAGTAATACCCTGTTTACACGCGAAAGCATACATGAAGCACACATGAAGCAAACTTAGAACACACGTCGTGCACTTTTAGAGCTGGCATGATAACGGTGTTTATTGCGTCATGTGATCGTTTTTTGGTCAAATCTCTCTAGCGCAGGCGATTTCGGCTATAGCTGCACATTTCTCGGTAGCGTGGTCTGTCTGTCTGTCGTCTAATACATTCGTGTACCCTGCTTAAACCGTTCGAAGGATGAAGATGTAATCCAGTGACACATTAGATTAGGTGGAGGTTCTGCCATCTGGGTTAAGGGAAAATTCGGGCTTAACTCCAATCAAAACATGCAACTGCAAATTATAAATACAGTCTCACCGTCACATGCTGACTCTGTCTCTAAACGATGCAAGCTGGCATCACGAAATCTTCACTGCCGGTTCCGCGAAAAACGCTACATCTTTTTCTTTTGCGTTAGCGAGAATCACATTGACGCCGGGCCGGCTGAATATGGCAGCGCGCCGAGTGGGTGGCCGAGGATTGCTATGGAACCGACCGTGCATCGAGGACCTCCCATGACGCGTGCGTGTGTGTGGCTATAATAGGACATAGATTGATTTCTAGTGAACGTGCCCGAGCACTGTCGGCATCGGCTGGGGCGCTAAGTCGACAGCGTCAGGACGATTGACGACCGACTGCTGCTATAGCGACACTGAATGTAAAACCGAACTCTCCTCCGCACATAACCCCCTAGGACCTAACTCCGCCCTACATAACAAATCGACAACATTCTGTCATGTCCGTGTAATGTAAGCAAAATTTTGTTGTCAACACAAGATCTGCCAATTATGATAAAAATGACAGCTTTTATGTACCTGGGTCACATATTGCCGGAAGGGGTAAAAGGTTCTGTCCTATGGGGCTGTGTCCGGCAGTGGGTTGGGGTGTAATATCCAGACACCAGCCGCACTAGCTGCCACTGCTGCTGCTGCTGATGCTGGCACCGCCATCCACTGCCCGTGATGTAATACGTCGTATTGGCGCCCGCTGTACGAGTACGCATGTCCACGGTCGTGCAGGGGTCACGGGTCACGCATCTGACCACGATGATGACGCATAGGCGGCGACACCTATACAATATATAGCACGAAATCGTTGCCCCAACTGCAATGTGGAGGCAGTAATCAATAATAAATGCCAGTGGCGTGGTGAGCGGGGGTAGAGGGAGCAATTGCCCCCTCCCCCAATTAAGGACTGTCGGAAAATTGTCTGAAAAACTTTCTGTTGTATAATTTTTGTCCATCTAGGGCTGAAAAAACAGATTTCGGGAGCATTAGAGGCAAACTTAAAATTTTGAGCGCTCGTAATCTCATTCGTCGGAAATTTGCTGCTGTCTTTCGGAATTCTGTCCGACATTTTGAGTGCTTGTTGAAAACTTGCTACGTCCTGCTTACTTTTTTTAACCCACGATGCCGCTGGTAAAAATGTTGTCCGACTTGGAGTCAAAACAAACTAGAGATGCACGTAGCATCAGCATTGTAGGCCTATCCTATGTTAAATCTGTGATCCTAAGTCTATTATTGTTCAGTAGGCTAAGTAACACAGGCTATCTAAAGCAGACTGTAGGCCTATCTGCTGAAGGGTCCCATACAAAATTGCTCAAAATTTTCATACAGGTTGTGGCTTCCTCCACTTAGATTTTGCTGACGCTGAAGAAGTTTATTGAGTTACCGTTTTTGACGTTTTTGGCACTGATGTTAGCCTATGTTGCTCAAGGTCGTGTAGAGGTCACGCATCTGACCACGATGATGACTGTGCCGCTTGTTCAATCATTTGCTGTCATAAGCAGTGGCATCTATTTTACTGCAAGAACAGCAGCTGCTTCCCCAACTGCAGATCGGCGCAGCAGTAAATAGTAAATCCCGCCCGACTTTGAGCTAAGGGGGAAATAAAAATGCACGCAGCATCAGCGTCAATGCATCGTTCCCCTCTTAGGCCTATTTATTCATTTATTCAGCGCTGACATTCAGTTATTTATACGCAAGAAACAGTGTGTATTCACTGCAGACTCCTACGTAATTGTATAAAATTGCCATAGCCTACAAAGCGTGGGGCTCTATCCCCTCACATGTCGCCCGATCGCTGTTGCTGGGGGAGTTTATGAGTTATGGCATTCCCTCGGTGCTCCTTTTACGCTTTTTGCGACTTGACTCGCATCCAAAAAGTTCGCTGTTCCATGAACGGATGGAACTGTGTCGCCGCCACTAACGCTTCTGTAATGTACGTTCGCGACCGCTGTACGTGTGTCCAAGCATAAACTTCTGTACGTATAGCCATTACATCCATAGAAGTCTATGGTCTAAGCCTGCAAGGTCGTGTCGGGTCACGCATCTGAGATGCTGCTCGGTGTCTGCAGCTATGCATGCATGAATCCATGGACAGCCCGATTCATCATCGGCAGTTATGCGCTGTTATCACACGCAATACTTTCTCATTTCTCGACGCACTAGGCGTAAGAAAATTTCCTCTGCTTCTAGTTGTCGTCCGTTCCTGAAAACATCCGTCCCTGATATTTGTATTAAACCCTGAAAAATGTCGGTGCAGTTTTTTGTTTGCTTTTAAGTTTTACCTGAAAAAAAACTGTTTGCATCTTGTCTGTTAAGCTGCAATATTTCTGCCTCATTCAGTATTATGAGTAAACCTGTTATCTAGCATACTCGATTAAAAGTGCAAAACAACAAAATAGCCTATATTAACTTAATAGTGGCGTCATATTATACGTAATTATATTACGTACACGATCGTCTACTTTGCAAACAAATTATTAATGATATTGGACGAACTGCCTCAAGAAGCAATCAGAAAATCAATCGCCAGCTTCCGCAAAGGTCTGCGCGCTTGCATCAACGTAACAGGCGGGTACTATAGGCTACGTATACTGTAAAACCATCTAGTAAACTTAATGATTGAAATTGTCTTTTTTAAACCACAAATAACTGGCGTTTTTTGGCATTTCAAACATGCCATGTAATTAAAAATTTAAGATACGTTTAAAAGTTGGTGGTAATCTGAAATTATCTAATTACTCATTTCTTTACAAAGTTGAAACAGTCCTTTATGGGCCTAGGCCTATATTCAAAGTCGTGTGACTTTTAAACAACAAAATTTGAGATGATAAAATTTGCATCAATAGCCGCAACTAAATTTTGTTCAGAATAATGTCTGAAATTTTTTGAGTTATACCGAAAATAACGATATTTGGTCAAAAGGGGGTCTTTTATTGCCACACACTGTATAGTGTATTTGTGTGGTCGCCGGTGGCCGGGTTGATCACAGCGTTAGTTAACAGTCATTGTCGTCAGTGCTGAGTCTAAGTCTGAGACTACGAGTGTATCGTGAAAGCGGTTCGTTAGAGACAAGAAGACCACTTGCTACGCGCTTGGTATAACATACCTTTGAACGCCCAATCTGTATGTCTCGCTAAGACGGCGCCTACGTCAACTCTCAACGAAATTAACTTAAATACCCTGTTTACACGATGAAGCAAACATCAAGCAAACACATGAAGCAAAAACGTGAAACAAGCATGAAGCAAACTTACAGCACACGTCTTGCACGGGTATTTTGAATACGTTTGCTTCATCTTTGCTTCATCGTGTAAACGGGATATAAAGCAAAACTGAAACGCGTATTTAGCTGGACAACAAAGCATAAGCACCAACAGCTGCCTAGCATTAAATACTCAGACAGACAAACAAGGAAGGCCATTATTGATTATTGACATGATGGCCTACAGGGTGGTCCAGCTAAAGTGAAGTCAACTTACATTTACTGGTAACATTTGAATGCATAGGTAAAATTCAATGACTTTTTGCAAATGTAAACTGCATATAACAAGAAGTGGTGTGATGCAAATTTTAAGAAATCCAGCATCGATTTTTTGGACGAGTCGGTCAAGGCTTGATCTGCACCAAGCTTTGCTGGCAAATTCCTTCAGAAAGCGGCGAGAGCTCCAGTTCTTTTCCACCCGTAAAGCCTTTATAACAATTCTGTCCTCTCGTGTTATTTTACCCATCAAAATGCAGAAACAGGTAGTTATTCCCAAAGATATTATTTTAAAAGCAAAGGCTAACAAATACCAGCAAAACCAGACAATTTTACCATAAAATTTTATTAAGTTCGTCAAAACGTAAAATTATCGGCCTATGCGAGTAAGTCAGTAAAATGAGAGATGTAACAAGGGAGAAAATACCTAACCTGGTTACGCCATTTGACGAACAATATTAAATTTTTATGATTCCCAATGTGTGTGTCTGAACTGTTATCACATTTGCAAAAAATCATTGAATTTTACCTATGCATTCAAATGTTACCAGCAAAAACGTAAGTTGGCTTCACTTTAGCTGGACCACCCTGTAGACAGCAACATCGGGGATACATAGTTACACAAAATAATCACCATCTCCGAGTGCCTGAATGACAGCCGAGCGATTTTTTTCGACTGAAAGCAGCCACAAAAAGTTGAAACAAACCGTAGGCTATCAGGCAGAGTTCCACACATATTCGACTGTACATGCAAAAAAGTTCTGGCCAGCAGCATTGGTGCATCTTGCCTTATATCAACGCCCGTGGCCTGTGAATGCTGTGATGTTAAAAAATAGATAAAACAAAGACCGCCAACATCAATGTCTAAAGACTGTATACGTTGTGTGGGCGGCTAGCATGGGCAAGAAAACCAGTCAATAAAACAGCATTGCTTTGCAGTACCAGGAAGAATCGAATCGTCGCGCTGCTACCGGGTACTGCTGCAGATTTCTCTGCACGCATGCACAGTGTTCTGCGTCCAGTCAGTGCTAAGCTGACGACCAGCGACACGCGACCGCAATAGAACGTCGTCTTGTGACTGACCAGCAATAGACGAATCGATTGATTAATAGCTTAGATTAGTCAGGCCCTATGGATTAGTTATTAGATTTTCGCGTTCACCATAAATATGAGTTTGTCTGTTCAAAGACGAATCGATTGATGTCGAACGTCGCTCAGTTTTCATACGTCCCAGCAACTGGCCAGCTGACTGCCTTGTAGCTCTACAGGGTGCGCTAAAAAAGTGGCACCTTTTTAACTACCGTATGCAATGATAGCCGCTGCAAAACATCAGGTATGTAGGCCTACGTACAGACCTACGACTTGAATTTTGTTATCACTTGCCATTAATTATTCGCAGTTTGTGCCCGCCATTATCTGAAAACATTTTCGTAATCCTTGGAACCCTGCAGCATTTCTCCATAAGTTTATGCAGCTCGTGAAACGAGCGCTCGTCGTTTAATCTGACCGTCGTGACGATGTTACAATTTATTCGCACAAATCGGAAGTCGATCGGCAAACAAAAACGACATCATTTGATGAAAATTATACGAGAGCAGTAAACAAAAATCATCAAAATTGCCAACGTGGCACATCTAACAAGAAACGAAACTGAAATACCAAAAGTATGTCATTTTTCGGTTTACCATTTATAATAGCTACACACAGCGTCCGTCCGTCTGTCCGTCTGTCCGGCAGCCGTCAGTTGCTCCATCCGTCTTACCCAATTGCATTGCGTCCGAGCAATTTCATCATTGGCCAACGAGCAGCGTCTCTCGTGCAACCAGACAACAATGCAAGCTGAGTTCTAGCTGCAAAGTAGGACTAATACACGAGGGGTGAAACAGACTGCATAACTAAAGGCGCCTACTGAGCGACGTAACTGAACTGAACTGAACTGAAATGACATGGTTTAGTTTTGACGAACTGACCAATGGGCAAACAGTAATGTATTACGTCTAATGGCGTCGGTGGCCTACGATCAAGTACGTGTCAACCAATGACCAAATAGGCTTTCCCTGTTTGCCCATTGGTCAGTTCGTCAAAAACTATGTCGTATCAGTTCAGTTCAGTTCAGTTACGTCGCTCTCGCGCACGTCGTTGGTACTTAATATATAGAACAATTTTACGAGGCCTAAAAGTTCTTGTGTTTTCCGTTGCATTTTGCAAGGCAAAAAAGTAAGAATAGGAGTGGCAGCACCATATTCGGCGCCAGTTTTCCTTACTTCACAACGGTAAAGAATTAATCAATTCTATCCTGAATCAAGATCCTGATTTGGATAATCACCTCAAAGTTGGGCCAAGTCAAGTCTAACCTTCTGTGATAATTTCAGCAAAATTCGTCTGTAACTTTTTTGGCAATCTTGGTAAGACAAACCAACCAGCAGACAGACAGACGCCAAGCATCACATAATCTCTGTCGTCCTTGACGGAAACAAAATATAGACCTACAGAAACCATTGCAGAACAATGCAAACTGAACGGGCGGTCAAAAATATAATTATGTAATATACATGTAGGTCTACTCGTAATTCAGTGTGCACAGCGCAGTTGTACAGCAGCGGTGGGTCGCCGGGAATGGGACAATAACGAAATTCATTTCATCACAGATGGGATCGTCGGGCGACCAGTCCACTATTATTTTATCAGTCTGCATGTCCGACTGAGCGACATCATATTACTGCAGTGTATGCGCCAGTCGGACCACCAACCTACGGCGATTATACGAGTCCGCGCATGCGCGTCCCATCCTTTCCGTTTCCGCTCGACTTGCGCACATCTTTGCGCTTCACGTCACCAAGAGAGACTCGCCTAAAGTCCGACTAGGACCGAGCGATGACCGATGGAACTGAACGAGCCAATGAAGCAAGCAAGAAAGCACCAGGCAGGCGAATTACCGGCGTTTACCCAACCCCACCTCCCAAAAAACGTTTCTCCCAAGACGTTGGACGTTTCGCTCTTAAGACGTTTTGGTCCTGGTTGTTTTGCTCACTAAAACTGCGGACGACGGCAGAAACGGACAACAGCAAAGACGACGGAGAGCACGGACGGGTGGAAGAGACAACGTAGTCTTTGTCACGTCCGTCGTTTTTACTGTGTCCCCGTCAGTCCGCAATTTTTAGTGGGAAAGCGAAGGGCCAAAACGTCAAACGGCCAGTAACGGATCCAGAATTTTGCAATGAAGGGCGGTAGGGTAAATACTAGGTGCGAAAATAATGCCATACTGTGCAAAAAAAATTTTCACGTGATTATAAAATATATCCAGTCAATAGGGAGGAAGGCGGCTGTCCTCTCTCTGAATCTCCGAATCCGCCATTGCAAGGGGGCAAGACGTATTTGGGGCGAAACGTCCTGATCCCCAGATAAGCAGGCACTTCCATCCATTCCATCCACCGAATGGCCGTCATGCGGCCGGCCCGGCAGCACGCCTGCAGGAAATTAAGTTCACGATTCTTGTATAGAGTCTTTTATCGCCGATCAATCAATCGGCCAGCCAGTCTGTGCACTGCTCGTTGCACGGATAACATCTCCCTCCAATGCCAATAGACGATGAAGTTGACCACTGCAAGCAGCATAAATCTACTTTATAGGGCCTATTACTGGTCAATATAGTCATGTAGCAGTGTCATGGGTTAAGATAAGTAGGCAAAGAAGCAAAAAGTTGCAGTTTTCAACAAACAGCTGCAATTTTTTCGACAGAGGAGATTGTGGGTGCTTAAAAATAAAATGTCATACATGCGTGGAATCAATAACGAGAAACGACATTTGCCATGTATATACAATCCAGATGCCACAGCCGACTGCTTATGTATGCACTGTTCTTAGTACTTTTGTTTGCAACTTTAATTCTGCAATGTTTTTCAGTTTTCGAAAATACGATCTCCTCTCCTGACCAGCAACGTTTGGAAAAAATTCAGCAAAATTTCAGGGCGAAATTTACAGCTATTTTCTCTGAAATTTTTGAGGAAAATTTGCCAACTCGCAATATGAGCGATACAATGTCACCGAGTCCAGCACCGGCGCGGAGCTACTGCGGTTTCGGTTGACTATTAGGGTCCGGTTGAAACGCGTTGTCGGTGAAAGCTCGTTTGAGCGCTTCGGCATCACCGTCGGACAGCGCACACAGAGGTGATCTTGCCGGACCGCCGTAGTAACCGAACCAATCCATGGCCAACTTCAAGCCGGCTACACCAAACCGACGAGTTACCTGGACAAAACACACGGCTATTGCGCCTCGCATACGTGCAATGAAACCAAAACGCAACAAAATACAACAAGAATCCCAGCTGACGCTAGGAAAGACGCACTACAGCCTATACATAACTTCCTGTTGCAGTGCTGACCTTCAAGGTCATCCACAGTCGACGAATTTTATCTCATCTGAAAGGGCATATCAATATTAATGATCAATAGCAACCTAGGCCCCATCTCGCACCGTTTAGCCACAATACATCCGTAACAGACAGACAGACGACAGACGACAACCCGTGTCATAAACGCGCTATATATCATAGCTGTAGCGAGTCAATAATTAGACCATGATCTCGCACTGGTCCGTAACTGTTTTAGTAACGTTTGGCTGCAGTCATGCGTCATAATGCAAACGTGCCTCGATCTTGCGACAGTCTCGCATAGGGCTGCCGTTATCGGGTAATTCGTTACCCGGGTACCCGTCGGGTAGTAAGTAAATTAGTAAGTAAGTAGGTTGTGACACTGTTGTACAGGGGGGAGGTATAGGCCTATTCTCACTTTTTCATTTAATCTTCAGCTACTGATGCAGATATCAAGCATAAAACTAAATGCTGCCAAAATGACTGTTTATTAT